>FMJZ01050414.1_pt1 | contig 15017 bp, 13 predicted proteins | sample 1987881 | NCBI WGS metagenome assembly FMJZ01 (sample SAMEA4378227, study PRJEB15110) | soil metagenome | biome: soil; feature: Field; material: Soil | place: India | collected 2015-03-11 | depth 0 m | reverse complement strand
TGCCTTTCAACTATTTTACCACACTTTCTAGTCATGAGCCTATATTAATTATGTTAAACCACGAGAGATAATACACCTTTTTCTTTAAATCAATGCGGAATCAACACAAAATTTTATACCCTACCTTATAAAAATAAATATTGACAAAACTTTTATAATATCTAAAATAAAATAGATAAAGAAATTATACGAAAGCGAGGTGATCTTATGATTTCATATATTTGTTCTTTGCTATTAATATTCAGTCTTTCCGCCGAACATCTTAACGAGTCATTTACCAGTAGCCTGTTTCCGCCTGAAGGTTGGCAAGTTATTAATAATGATGGCTATAATAGTCAAACTTGGATGCGGGCAACATCTAATTATAATAGTGAACCGGCATGTGCACGCTGTCTATTTGATAATTTCTTTCTTACTAGTGATGATTGGTTAATTACTCCGCGTCTTGTTGGTAGTTCGGGTGACACGCTAAAATTTTTCTATCGTGCTTTTGCGAGTTCCGCATTAGAAAGTCTTGAAGTTCGTCTATCTTTAAAAGGTGCCCGAGTCTCAGATTTTACTAAAGTCCTCTGGGCAAGAAGATTTAATAATACAACCTATGGTTTGGCAAAGATTCCATTGCATAATTATACAGATTCAACTTTTTATATTGCTCTTCGCTATTATACTCCTTTAGGTGATTTACGTAATGGTATTTATTTAGATGATATATCTGGACCATCAATTTATTCAGCCCATGATGCTGGTGTAACTCAGATTGTAGCACCGATTGGCGTAAATTTTGACAGTGTCGTTTATCCTCAAGTAAAGGTAAAAAATTTCGGTTCAGCAATAGAAACCATTCAGGTTATATTTAAGATTAATAGTTCTTATGAGAAATCGGACACAGTTATCCTTCTTGCCGGTGTTGATACAATAGTAAATTTTCCTGCCTGCACATTAAATGCAGGAACCTATAACACTGTTGCTTATACCAACTTAATTAACGATGATAATCGTAATAACGATACTTGTTATAGCAACTTTATTATTCGAACGACTAATGTCTGGCAACGACTATCCAATTTTCCCAAAACAGTTAAAACAACAGGCTCGAGTATCTGTTTTGATAGCTTTAATAATGGACTTTTATTCAACACAAGTGAATCTAATAATACTAAATCGGCTATAGGATTGATTTATTGTCTGCGTGCCGGCGATACTTCATTTTATGTGTATGATATAAACTCAAATAACTGGTATCTGAAAAGAGGTATTCCCTTAAAACCCAGATCCGGACTAAGATTAGTTTCCGGCAACAATGATACGCTTTATGCGCTTTTATGCGATAAGAAAAAGTTCTATAAATATTCTGTTTCGGGAAACAATTGGCTAATGGCAGAGTCTTTACCGCTCAAGCCCAAATCATATACTGCGCTTTGTAGTAAAGATGAATATATCTATGCACTTATTGGCGATACTGTCTTTTTGCGTTTTAATATTACATCCAACACTTGGCAAAGTATTAAAGGTATTCCTCAAAAAATTAAGAACGGCGTTGCGCTAACTGCTGATACCCTGGGTTATCTTTATGCGGCGCGCGGTTCCACAAAGGAATTCTATCGTTATTCAATTGCTACTAATTCCTGGTCAATTGTCGTCGATTCGATTCCAATTAAAATAAAGAAAGGCGCGGATTTAGTTTGCGATGGCTATAACATCTATTGTCTGGCAAGTGGTAGTACTAAAAAATTCTACCGATATAATCCCATTGACAAATGGCAAGAAATGGATTCGGTTCCGATAAAAATAACCGGTGGCAGTGCGCTAACATTTGCCTTAAGTAAGGTATATTGCTTAGCCGGCAGCAGAACCAATTATTTCTATCGATATTATCTCCAAACAGAAAAAGCCACATGCACCAATGCAATTTCTAGCAATATTAATTTAGCCTCACGTTCATACAGTGAAGCTTCTTGTCTTTCCGCACACGCTGTCTTGGTTTATGATAAATTAGGAAGATTAGTCCAAAGACTTCCTTATCCAAGCACTTTAACAAACACCCTCCATAAAAAGAACCTACCTAGTGGAGTGTACTTTCTCTTTATAAAAGACAGAAACCAACAGAAGAACGTAATAAAAAAGATTACAATCATTCGCTAAACTAAAAATTATCGAAATGAAGTTTTAACCTTATAATCTTCCATTGGTTGATTCGGTATTAAGGAAAACTCTTGTGTGTCGTCTTTTTCAATGACCTACACAAAATTAACCTAGAAGTTTTGTCAAAAGTTATGAACCTTTCTCGCTATGGATTTAAAGATAATGAATACAAAGACCATGTCTGGTGCTTTAATACTGGAGGACAGTAAAAGATAAAAAGTTTATGCCTTTCGCCTATCGAGAAAGTAATGTAATAATGGTCAGTTTGTGAGGTATAAGGGAAAATAAATTTTATAAGGATTTGGAGCATTCTGTCTTATTTAGAGAGTTCATTAATAAAATTTGCCAAAGAGATAAGACGAAAAGAAGATATTCTATGCCTTACTTGGGACGCAGGGTCTTTTTAAGATTTTAAGGGTCTTTTCCTTATGAACTCAACAAAAGTCTATAATTACACATAATATCATGTTAGTTCGAAACAAAATCAACTTGTTCCGAGGATAATAGAGAACTCTGGCAAAGTTAATATTTGCTCAAGAGATACAGATTACACAAGCGGATTTCTGATTTTTTTTCTCTGAGTCTCGACATTTTCTGCTTTTTTCAAACTTTTCTAATACAATCGATGGTTGTGAGACCAAAAATCAAATTCAGGATAGTAAAAGTGGACTTTCATAGAACTTTTTCATTTTATTCTTGACATCCGCTGATTTTTTTCTATATTATTTTACATCTATTATGTTAGTAAGTAAAACAAAGTCGTTTCAGTATATTATTTATCGAGAAGAATCATTGTTAGACAAAGTGATATGATATACCAATATCATCTGTCCAAAGGAAAAAATCTGAAGCGTTGTGCTAAGACGCTGAGTATATTACGAAAGGAGGTGAAGCAAAAATGGCCAAGATTACTAAAACTGCTCTAATAAAAAAACTTGCTGATGGTGCTGAGCTTCCGAAAAAATCTGCTGAAGCTTTTCTTAACACATTAATTCAGACGATTATGACTGCGATGAAAAAAGGTGATAAAGTTGCGATTCCTGGATTTGGTACATTTATGATTCGAAAAACCAAAGCCCGAGTCGGACGTAATCCTGCAACTGGTGAAAAAATTAACATCCCTGCCAAGAAAAAGGCAGTATTTCGTCCCGGAAGAGAACTAAAAGAAATGGTTAAAAAAGCATAATTAAAGTGGTCGGATAAGGCAATTATAACGAAAGGGAGCAGTAAAGAATTTTCCAATCTTGACTGCGCCCTTTCTTTTATCAGTTAGTAAACATCTCTTCAAGTAAGATATTTTATTTGTATGTAAATAGTATCAAAATAGTTATTATCGTGTGTATTAAAACAATAATTAAAAATTTTGTGGCCACTATCACTTCAATTGAAATAGAGTGTTAATAAAATGTCCCCAGTATTGTCGGCATTACGTTTTACCCATAATAGTCTAATAATATTAGACCAAACCCAACTCCCGCAAAAAACTTGTTATTTAAGACTCAAAGACTATCAGGAAGTGATTTCGGCGATAAAATCATTGAAGATTCGCGGTGCACCGCTTATCGGCGTTGCCGGCGCTTATGCTCTGGCAATCGAAGCTACTCGTAAAAGACCGAACAAACGCACCTACTTAAAACAAGTGGCTCAAAAAATAAAAGCCGCACGGCCGACCGCAGTTAATCTTGGTTGGGCAGTAAATCGACTTTTGTCTATTATCAATAATCCTCAAATCGACGACCATAATTTGTCTTCATTATTAATATCCGAAGCAATAAAAATTCATCTGGACGAACAAGCTAATTCCTATAAAATAGGTCTGTGGGGTGCAAATCTGGTTAAAAATGGTGATACGATTATGACGATATGTAATACCGGCTGGCTTGCCACTCCAGGAATCGGCACTGCCTTAGGTGTAATTTTTACTGCACATAAACAAAAGAAAAACATTAAGGTATATGTCTTAGAAACTCGTCCACTGCTACAAGGCGCTCGGCTTACTACTTTTGAACTTCTCAATGTTAAAATTCCTTGTACGCTGATTACGGACAATATGATGGCAAGTGTTATGGAACAAATAAACCTGGTTTTAGTTGGTGCTGACCGCATTGCAAAGAATGGTGATACCGCTAATAAAATTGGGACTTTAACCTTAGCCATTACGGCGCACTATTATCGAGTACCTTTATATGTTGTGGCTCCAAGTTCCAGTTTTGATTTAACCAGATCAAACGGTAAAGAGATACCAATTGAATTACGAAATCGAAAAGAGTTAATTTATTGTGGTAGCCAACAAGTCGCTCCTAATAATGTCGAGGTTTATAATCCGGCCTTTGATATTACTCCTAATAATTTAATTACTGGATTTATTACGGAAAAAGGTATCATCCAGCCTCCCTTTTTAAGAAATATCGCCCGGCAATTATCAAATTCAGTTATTGCGGAATCATAATTACAAGCATTATAATTGCAGAAATTGTTAGCATTTGAGATTCGTCTTATATAATAAACAGATAATGCCCAAAATATTTTTCTAAAATTCTTAAATTACTCAAGGGAGATGCTTACTTCAATGATTTGGATTTTTTTATTATCCGCAATAAAAGTGAATGATAGTCTACCACCACTTCCGTTGGATAAATTATGGAAAATAGAAATGGTTTATCATGATACTTTATTTGCCAAACTCAAAATCGACTCTTTTTATGCCCAAATGTATGTCGGCAATATCTTAAGTGGAGATTTGTCATTTAAACAACCACTAAAAAAAAGATTACTCGGCAAGTTTTCGTTACACGGATCAAAAAACTATGATTTCAGTGAAGTGTATAATTACAGGGGAACAATAGATATAAGTTATCTAACGAAAAAGTCGTTGCAAGAATTCAACCTTTCGGTTCAGAGAAAAAATCGAGCGCATCAAGATTACGAAACCGGAAAATTATCTTACACTCCAACCTGGTTTATTGGTCAAGCCGTATTACAACTAAAAAATAGTTTTGGGGTAACCCGATATATTGACCGCACGAGAAAACATTTTCTTTGGGCACATTCTAATTTTATCCTTAATTATCCGACTCTAATAGGTAATGTTCACTGTGATACCGATGTGCTCTTTCAGAATCAATTTATCAGTATTTTCAAATTAAATAATTTTATTACCATTGGCGATAATTTTTCCCTCAAACCAGAGATCACCTATGAACCCAAGAGAAATCGGCTGGGTTTTAGTATTCAAAATGGATTTTTTATTAAGAACTTCACGCTGCTGGCTGATTATAGTAAAAGCCAAACAGAATTATGCTATTTTGATACTCTATATCAACATCTCTATTCAATATTAGTTAATGATGATTTAGCTTATCCGATAACTGATTGGCAGGGTATGCTATCGTTATCGATAAAACACCATCGATTTTCTGTCCATTATCAACAATATCAATCTTATATTACTTATAACTTACAAGATTCTTGGTTCATACCCGTTAACGATAACAGTAAATTTCACCAATATACTTTTAGACTTCAAAACCGATGTCGGTTTCTTAATAGTTCCGCGGTTTTGGGTTTTGTTCCTCAAAATCTAATCTTAATACCTAATTATTTTTTTGCTGAATCCTTGCAAATAATATTAAACAATTTTGATATTAATCTTAATGTTTTTCTATCGGGTAATCGACCTGGATATCAACAAATATTATCTTCTTTTTGGTTGCTTACACCGGAAATTGGTTATAACTTAAATCTTTCAACTCCTCAACATCAGTTAAGAAAATTACGATTTTTTCTTGGTGCGGAAAACATTTTAAATAATAAATACGAAATATTGCCTAACAAATTACATTATGGTCGTAAACTCATTGTTGGTGTAGCTTATTACCGATAAAAGTCCGCCATTAGGAAACTTCTATTCGCGATATTGAGAAAATCTCCCCAGATAAATAGGTTATAAATTTAGAGATAAGCAAATTACATTGAATAATTTTCAAATTCGCCTATTCAATTTATTGTAACAGCATATATTAAAATTCCAATTCATGTTTAGCAATTACCCAATTTTATATTTTTGAAATCATTCAGTAATCGTAAAATAATCTTATAAGCATAGAAAATTGTCTAAATTATAAATAAATTAGCAACCGTCAAAAATGTATTTGGCTTTATATTAATCTATCGTAAGCGAGAAAAAGAAATATCGTCTAAACGCCAGCCGATTGGAAATTTATTATCCGGAGAAACGACTCTAATTTCAAACTTGCGCCGCCGACTAAAACACCATCAATATCAGTTTGTGCCATTAAAATTTCAATGTTTTCTGGCGTGACACTTCCACCATAAATAATTCTAATTGTATCGGCGGAATCTTTACCCCATTTTTGTGCAATATTATTTCTAATATAACTATGGACTTCTGCGGCTTGTTCTGGAGTTGCGGTCTTTCCGGTTCCAATAGCCCAAACTGGTTCATATGCAATGACAAGATTATTTATATTGTTAATATTATTGAGCCCAGCGTCTAATTGGCGCTTGATCACATTTAAGGTTTGATTGTCTTCTCGTTCTGCAAGCATTTCTCCAATACAGAAAATCGGCTTTAAGCCAATTTGTATCGCAGTATGAATCTTTTTATTGATAATCGCATCGGTTTCAGCAAAATACTGTCTACGTTCCGAGTGGCCTAAAATAACATACTGGCAGCCGAGTTCTTTCAGCGATTCGCCAGAGATTTCGCCGGTAAAAGCGCCCTTAAGTTCCCAATGCATATTTTGGGCACCAAGTCGAATATTGGAATTTTTAAGTACTTCGGCTACTGCCGGCAAAGCCGTAAATGGGGGACATATTAATACTTCTGGTTTAACTGCTTCCAATAACGCTTCAACTAATGCTTCGGCAAACTCTTTCGCCTCGCTCGGCAATTTATTCATTTTCCAGTTTCCAGCAACAAGTGGAATTTTCATTTTCTCTACAACTTAATCTTAGATATCTTTCAACGCTTTAATACCAGGAAGTTCTCTGCCTTCTAAAAATTCTAATGATGCTCCACCTCCAGTTGAGATAAAACTAACTTTATCTTTTAATCCCAATTTACTTAAACAGGCAACTGTATCGCCTCCACCAACGACTGAAGTTGCTCCGGACCGAGTCGCATCTGCAACCGCTAATCCGATGGTTTTGCTACCTTGAGCGAATTTATCAATTTCAAAAACTCCAACTGGTCCAGCCCAAACAATCGTCCGCGCAGTTTTTATTATTTCAGTATACTTATGACCGGTTTCTGGTCCGATGTCAACTCCAGCCCAATTAGATGGAATTTCATTAATTTTAACAATCTGGGTATTGGCATCAGCCTCAATTTTATCTGCGGCTACAATATCAATGGGCAATTTTATTTTCTTTTCATTAAGGAGATTTTTCGCTTCTTCTAACACTTCGGGTTCAAAAATAGAATTGCCGATTTCATAACCTTGTGTCTTAAAGAAATTAAAGATCAGACCTCCAGCCAAAAGCAGATAGTCAACTTTCTGAGCGAGATTTTTGATAACACCGAGTTTATCTGTTATCTTCGCACCGCCAATAATGGCAACATACGGATGTTTAGGTGATTCTACCACATAGCTGAGATGTTCGATCTCTGTTTCCATTAAGAATCCTGCAGCTGGCTTATCAAAATACCGGGTAATGCCTTCAGTCGAACTGTGTGCTCGATGTGCAGTAGCAAATGCATCATTGACATATAATTCACCTAATTCGGCAAGGGATTTAGAAAAATTTAAGTCGTTTTTTTCTTCTTCAGGATGAAATCTTAAATTTTCCAAAAGCACCACATCACCGGGTTTAGTGTTTGCGATTATGGCTTGCGCTTTTGGTCCAACACAGTCCTCAGCAAATAACACTTCTTTTTTGATTAATTCCGACAAGCGTTGAGCAACAGGTCGTAACGAATATTTCAGGTCAGGTTTACCTTTAGGTTTTCCTAAATGCGACATCAGAATTGCAATACCATTCTGACTGATAATATACTCAATCGTAGGTAAAGCGGCGCGAATTCGAGTGTCATCACTGATTTCTCCGGCAGATGAAAGGGGTACATTAAAATCAACTCGTACTAAAACTTTTTTATTCTTTATATCTAAGTCTTTAATTGATAGTTTTTTCATAGTTATTATATTTTTTGAAATTTTATTTATTTTTCAAAAACACAGAAAAATCTACTTTTTATGCTACACAAACGAAGGGTAAAACCCTGCGCTCATTTATTGAGAAAACCTTCACTATGTTGGCACCATACATCTATTTTCTAATTTCTAATCATTGGTGGTTATCGACCTTTTTGATTCTTATTTAAAAGCGATTATATATTCAATCAAATCGATCACGCGGCAAGTATAACCCCATTCATTATCATACCAGGCAAAGAGTTTAACTAAAGTTTTGTCGATCACTGCAGTCAAGGTGGAATCAAAGATTGCGGAATAAGGACTACCAGTAAAATCAATGGAAACCAATGGTTCGGCGAGATATTGAATATACTTTTTCATTGGACCACTACAGGCTTTTTCGAACGCACTATTAATTTCTTCTTTGGAGGATTCTTTTTCTACAACGCAAGACAGGTCAACTAAAGAAACATCGGCAGTGGGAACACGAATTGCAGTGCCATCAATTTTTCCTTTTAGTTCAGGAAAGACAACCCCGATAAGTTTTGCAGCACCAGTTGAAGTTGGAATCATTGACATTGCGCCGGCGCGAGCTCGTCGTAAATCTTTGTGGGGTGCATCCAAGATATTCTGGTCATTAGTATAAGCATGAATTGTCGTCATATATCCACGGACAATCTTGAAATTTTCGTGGAGAACTTTTGCAATCGGAACCACACAATTAGTAGTGCAGGATGCATTGGAAATAATGTGGTCAGTTTTAGGGTCATAGATATTTTCATTCACACCCATGACAATCGATTTCACCGGCGTTTCACCTTTGGGTGGTGCGGTGATAATTACCTTTTTAGCACCAGCATCAAGATGGGCTTTAGATTTTTCATAAGAAGTGAAAACACCACTTGCCTCAACAACAATCTCAATGCCTAAATCTTTCCAAGGTAGTTTCGAAGGGTCTTTTTCTGAGAACACCTTAATTTCTTTATCATTCACTAAAAAAGAGTCGAATTTGGCTACGACATTACCATTAAATGTTCGGTGTACTGAATCATATTTAAATAGATGCGCCAGTGTTTTGGCATCAGTAATATCATTAACCGCAACAATATCAAAATTCTTATTATTAATACCGGCTCTTAGAACTAATCGGCCAATTCGGCCAAAGCCATTAATTGCTACTTTTATCGCCATAGTTTCCTCCTAAAAAATTGTTATTTTTCTGATTCATAATCACAATAAATTAAAAATATACAGAAAAATGTCTAAAAGTCAATCTTTTTATTATAGGTTTTATCTTTGCTATGGGACAAAATATTAAATGCCATATCTGTATTATTTGATTGTTTTCATTTATTCTTATTCTTTATTTCTTAAATAAATCGACTTACGGTCAATAACAAGCAAAACACTCAAACCATTGATGAATTATTTATTAAGTATTTGAATTAGTTAATAGTGAACACAATAACAAAAGATGTATCTTTCGTTTTTTGTAAATCGTTAAATATAATACAAATTTACGATGTTGCTCAAAAAAATTCTCGTCAAAAAGTGAATTTTCTTCTTTGATGAATTCTTATATTATTTATATATGACAGATACTTTACAATCATTAATTTTTCCATTACAATAAAGATTAAAATTTGGGGGATCGTCTAACGGCAGGACTGCAGACTCTGGATCTGCGTATCGGGGTTCGAATCCCTGTCCCCCAGCATATCGGAATTAGCGTAAAGAGAATTCGAACCCGGGTGCCTACATAAAAGGTCTAATTAGATGGTTAAAGTTAAAAATATATGGAGTTAATCTATTATCTGCAGTTTTGAGACATTTATGTTTGCAAATTTGTTAGACTGAGAATATGGATTACCGTTTTTACTCATTAATCGCATTAATATTTTGGGGATTGTGGTCTTATTTTTCTAAAATACTAAGCCGCAATCTTAGCACTGAGCATTTGGCATTTTTTACTTCGATTGGTGCTTGGCTTACGATTACTATCCTCTATTTACCTAAAACAAAAATATTTTTCACAATCAATACATTGTGGGCGATGCTGGTTGGAGTTTCGGGAGCAATCGGTACAGTTGCATTTTACTATGCGTTGGCGAAAGGACCCGCATCAAGTGTAGTTCCTTTAAGTGGTTTATATATTGTTATTCCTGTCATCTTGGGTTATATATTTCTTTCAGAACCAATTACCTTAAGCCGCATCATCGGAGTTGTCTCCGCAATCATTGCAATTTTCTTATTGTCCAGGTAAAATTTAAAACATTTGAGGTTTTCACGGAATTAAAAAATTGCACAAAATCTCAGAAAGATAAAAAACATTCTTCGTCTAAAGAAAAATCAAAATCTTTATTGTATACATTGGAATTTACCCGGCTAATAAAGTGCTAATAAATTATATATTATGAGTATAGATTATAAAAAAATAATGGATGATAGAGACAACAACAGATAAACGGAGAATAAAAATAAAAAGATTAAGAAATATAGAAACAAAATATGAAATAATTAGCACTATATTTAGCTACACGGTATAATACTTTTTTTATAATAATTTACAGTAAAGATTGTGGATGTTAGTGCCGGCTTATTTTAGGGTTTTGTTTAAATCAGGCTTTTCACAGGAAAAGAGTTATGTCATGATATCATCATGTTCTTTACTTTAATGAAAAGAAGATTTGAATGAGATCGCAAAGTTAGAAAACGTTATTCAGGATAGTAAATTGGGTAAACCAAACAGCTGTTTTTAGGAGACAAAACAATCCCCTAAATGGAGATGAACCGTTTACAGATTGACTTTTTTCTGTAATTGCTTCCAGCGCTTATCAACTTCTTGTTGAAAGGTCTCTAAAAGATGTTGGTTTTCGGGCTTAAATAAATGTCGGAATCGGTCTTGGGCTTTTAACCATTCTACCACGGGTCGTTTTTCTTTTGGTATATAATTGATTTTATAAACTCCATTTTCCCATTCATAAAGTGGCCAGAAACAAGTTTCCACAGCTAATCTTGACATCTCAATCGTCTTGGCTGATGGATAACCCCAACCCAAAGGACAAGGTACCAAAACATTAATAAAACTTGAGCCTTGGACCGAGAGTGCCTTTCGGACTTTGTTGGCTAAATCATTCCAGTTCCAAACTGTGGCTTGCGCAGCATAAGGAATATCATGGGAAATCATTATTTCCACAATATCTTTGCGCCATCGGGATTTACCGGGCATAACTTTACCTACAGGAGAGGTTGTCGTATGTGCGCCTAATGGTGTTGCCGAAGAACGTTGAATACCAGTATTCATATATGCCTGATTATCCAAACAGACATACAAGAACCGATGATTTCTCTCAACAGCACCAGATAAAGCTTGAAATCCAATATCATAAGTGCCACCATCGCCGCCAAAAGCGATGAAGTTTATATTTTCTGTTATCTCACCTTTACGTCGAAAAGTATTATATGCCGCTTCAATACCCGAGATAGTTGCGGCGGCATTTTCAAATGCATTATGAAACATTGGCACTTGCCAGGCAGTATGGGGATAGATAGTGGAGACAATTTCTAAGCATCCCGTAGGCATCACACAGACAACAGGTTTAATTGCGGCCAATAAAACTTGTCGGACAGCCAAGACTTCACCACATCCGGTACATGCTCGATGACCAGATAAAAACAATTCTGGTTCTTTTGCGAGTTCTTTAATTGATGGCATTTTTACCTCTTTTTCCAATCGGATAAATTTTAATTATAAGCATTTTATCTTACTCCAATATACGTTACTTCATCTTTTATTTTACCCGTTTCTTTGATTTGTAATAATTCATCGAATACCATTTTAATATCACTTTGCGAAATTTCTCGTCCGCCTAATCCATAAACATAAGAAGGAATCAACGGCTGGGGAATCACACTATACATTACTGCCCTGACTTCGGTCGCCAAAGGACTAATATAAGAATTCATTGATTCCACACGGTCTAAGATACCGACAACTTTAAATTTCTTCAAGACATCGGCCATTTTTTTATAGAGCAGAGGACGAAAGATGCGTAATTTGACAACACCGACTTTTTTACCTTGTTCGCGTAATTCATCAACTACAATTTTTGTGGTGCCTATTGTAGAGCCCATAGCTAAAATAACGACTTCAGCATCGTCGGTGCGATATTCATCAATTACCGGATATCGGCGACCAAATTTTTGTGCATATTCTTCAATTACTTCTTCGATTATGGGTAGGGCTTGTCTCATTCCTTCGGCTTCAGCCCGTTTGTGTTCAAAATAAGAATCAATAAGACACGCCGGACTAACTGTAATTGGGTTTTTAACATCCAGCAGTGAATAATTGGGTTTAAATTTACCAACGAAATCGCGCACCGCATTATCATCTAAAACTTCTAACTTTTCCATACAATGCGAAAGAATGAACCCATCAATTGCAACAATTACTGGTAAATAGGTTTTCTCGGCAATCTTTACTGCTTGGATCACGCTGTCATAACCCTCTTGGGAACTTTCACAAAAGATTTGAATCCAACCTGAATCTCGCGAGGCTACAGAATCTGAATGGTCACAATGAATATTTAAAGGCGATGATAAAGAACGCGAAGCGACACACATTACAATTGGCAATCTCAAACCAGCCGCAATAAATAACATCTCGTGCATTAAGGCTAATCCTTGAGATGCAGTGGCAGTCATCGCCCGAGCACCGGCAGCCGCTGCGCCAATACAGGCACTCATTGCGGAATGCTCGGATTCCACAGGAATGTATTCGGTATCGACTAATCCGTCGGCAACAAAACTGGAAAAAATTTGTACAATTTCGGTTGATGGTGTAATCGGATAGGCCGCGACAACATCAGGATTGCATTGCTTCATCGCATATGCCATTGCTTCGTTTCCTGTTTTGGCAACAATCATTTTTTCTCCTTTTCCATAATAATTGCTTGAACTTTTTTCGGACAAACCTCAGCACATATACCACAACCTTTGCAATAGTCATAGTTAATACCTTGATGTTTTCCATCCTTTACGATAATTGCCGCATCCGGGCAGTAAATCCAACAAGTCAAACAATGAATACATTTTTCTTTATTCCACAATGGCCGAAAACTACGCCAAGCACCAGTTTTGTTTTCTAAAATTGCCTTGGTGTCAGTTAAAATAGCACCACAAGGCAGATCTTCCCATGATTTTAATTTTGCCAAGTTATTGCTCCATATGATTAGCGATTATTACGAACCTATTATCGCAATAATCGTCTGATCTCACTGTAATCATTTCAATTAAAAACATTCTGCTTATACTTTTTTAACTCAAACCATTGCGATTTTTATCACGATTGAACCCGGATACTGAATCTTTTATGAGGTTATTTGTGGTTTCATAAAAACTTAAATGAACTGCGATTTTTGTCCCAATTGAATCCAGCTAAATGAATCTGCCATGAGGTTGTCTGTGGTTTCATAAAATTAATAACACTCAGATTTCACTTCTTCGTAGGCACGTTTTATCGATTCTAAATTTCCTTTAATAATTTCATCCCGACCGCGAAACTTCGCGCTCAATTTGGCTTTGATTGATTCCATCATTGTCTCGTAATGGAAAATGCCGGTTACTTTCACCAAAGCACCTAACATCGGTGTATTGGGTACATCACGACCAATTGTCTCTAAAGCAATTTTAGAAGCATTGACACAGTAAATTTTAATTTTGCGGTTATCTAATTTATAGTGTTTTTTTAATTGTTCGGGCGTCTCTTCTGTATTGACCAATAAAACACCATCTTCTTTGAGTCCGTCGACAACATTCGCAACTTCAATCAGCGTTGGGTCTAAAACTACGACGATATCGGGTTCTTTTATGCTGGCGTGGGTTCGAATCTCGTTATCAGCCAGTCGGTTAAAAGCGACTACAGGTGCTCCCATCCGCTCAGGCCCATATTCGGGAAATGCTTGGATATACATTCCGGTTTCTAAAGCGGCCTCACCAAATAAAAGTGCCGCGGTTTTGGCACCTTGGCCACCGCGACCATGCCAACGAATTTCTAATTGTCTTTTGCAAACATTGGTTGTCATTATCTTCTCCTATTAGTTGAGTGTCTGCCTAACTCATCTTTTATTTCTCTACTATGCAAAGCATTGATGGCGTAAAATGACATTAACTTATTAGAAATCTTAACTTTTTGTCTTTTGATTGAATGGTTAATTAAATTCCGCATAGCATTTGTGGGTTAGTAAAACCGATTAAGCAATTTTCATAAATTCTAATCTTATCAAACAAACACAGATATTTTCTCTCTGTTAGAATGTTAACCATATATGAGTAAAATCTTTGTGGATTCTGAAGATTATCCAGTTTTTAGGGAACTTGTCTATTTTAGTATTTTTATTATCTTCTTTAAAACTCATCTTGTCTTTTTAATTATGCGATGCGATTTGGTCGATTTCATAGATTATTTAGCCGGCTGTTTCCATATCGTTTTTAAATTTGCTCGTTCAATTGCCATAACAATTGATGGCGTTTTCGCTTGAGAACGGTGAACGGTATTCTTAGGTAATAAATAGCCTTCGCCTTGTTTTAGTTTAACGGTTTCGTTTTCCAGTTCGATTTCAATCTCGCCGCTAAGTACAAAGAACATTTCATCGCCATCATGCTGATGGAATTTATATTGTCCATGAAATAAAGCCAGTAAAACATGGAAACCGTTCATTC
>FMJZ01005572.1_pt1 | contig 15019 bp, 14 predicted proteins | sample 1987881 | NCBI WGS metagenome assembly FMJZ01 (sample SAMEA4378227, study PRJEB15110) | soil metagenome | biome: soil; feature: Field; material: Soil | place: India | collected 2015-03-11 | depth 0 m | reverse complement strand
TTTTGTGTTTCAGGCAAATGCTTCACATCTTCAAACAACCAAACCATCCTGTCAACGAACCAAAGTTTGCCGAAGTAGGTTGTTGACATTCCCAAAAGCGTTGAGCAAATGTCAAGGCGATACACTCCCCAAATTGTGAGGATTGTTCCGACCGCTGCAATTGCGGTCAAAATTTTAGGAGCCAAAAGGTGATGTTTTGGGATAGGGATTTTGTCCCCATTGAGCCAAACCCGTTCGCCCAAAACACCCTTTGAAAACCAGTTGTCAATTGATTTTGGCTTTGGGAAAATTCGTGGGTTGATATATGTCCATAGCAAAAACAAGCTGACAGGAATTGCAGCCCACCATCCCAACCAAACCCGACTCCAAAAAGCAAGAACAAGTAACGCAAAGCACGGAACCCTCGTCCAACCACTTATCGGGTTCGCATGTCTCATCCAACCCTCATTGTCAAGCCTAAAGAATTTGCTTATTGCCTTTCCAAGCACAGTTATCCCCTCCTTCTCTTAGTTGCCAAGGGCAAAGGCCATCACTTCAATCACTTTCGTTCGCAAGTTTGTGTAGCGGGTGAAGTTTTCACTTACCATGAACATCCACTTACCATCAAGATGCCAGCCATCGTTGATTTTGGTAACGACAATGCGAACCCTACTGACCTTGACTGGATTAAACACGAACAAGCGAATCCAATCAGCGTTGTCTTTGACGGAAGCAACTTGACGCCAACCTTTAGCGGTCAGAACTTGCACGCTGAAATCTCTCGGTGTTGTGTCAATGTTAGGGAGCGGCATCAGTATGGCGATTGCCGTTATCGTGCGCTGTTCGGGGAAAACGATTTCAAGCCAGTCTGGGGTTTCACGAGATGCACCTTCCGTGCCGTCCTCCCAAAAAGTCCTTACTGGCAGGTCTTGAGCAATTGGCGGGTCATACGCCGAACCCGACCAAATCCCGTCAATGGCATGTTCAGGAGGGTGAGAGTCAGTGTAAGACGATGCCTTTACTTTTGCTCCTGTTGATGAAAGTGCCACATTAGCACCAAAGCGGGGCGCAAAGATGGAAAGATTCCCTCCCTTTGGCAAACGAAGATAAATCGGGTAGCCACTGGCAGTTACGCGATGCACATTGCCGGAAGGCTTCAATGCTATCTTGTTACCCATAAAGTCAACTGCACTCAATATGCGACCACTCAATGTCAAGGCGATCGGAAAATCAAGTGTCCACAGTGCGACTAAATCGTCTTTTCCTCCGTGAAACCTTAGGGTGTAAACTCCGAAAAGGGGTTGGGTCAACTTGCCGATTTTTCGCTGTGCAATTTGCTCGTTCATGATACGCAAGGCAACTGCCGCAGGCTCAAATGTCCCATTGAGCCCTTCACTTGAACCGCTTTCAATAAGATACCAAGGTTCAAAGCCATGATGGACGGGATAAAAGTAGTAGTGTCGCTCATTGGGGATGCCGTAAGCATTTGCGAGTAAAAACTGCCTGACAACATACCTTGCATGCCGTTGCTTTGGGTCGTTGCCCCAATTGTAACCTTGTTCCGTTTGCCATAACGGTTTGTCACCGACGACCTGCTTCAAACGAGCAAGGTATTGTGGATTCCCGAAAAGTTCCCAAGGTTCCTGAGGTCCGACATATGTGTGCGTTGAAATTCCGTCAAGGAACTTAAGGGCGTCGGCGGAAACGATTGCTTCAACGAAGCGAAAGGTGTGCGGCAGGGAAACACATGCGGGGGCGATGATTTGGGCATTCGGGTCGGCTCGCTTTGCACCACGAATGAAAGGGAGCAAAACCTTAGCAATGTAATCTTGAGGCAAATAGGAGAAATTTGGCTCATTTTCAACCTCCCAAACTTGCACTTTATCTTTGTATCGGCTGACCAACTCAAAGGCGATTTGCTCATCCTCGTCTTCAGTGCACCAACGAGGTCGGTTGTTGGCTTGGAAAATCCAATTCACACCCCAACCCTTACTCTCAAAATCAGCACGGTCAACGAATTCGTCAAGCCACTGCCAATTTAATTTCCCCTTCTCCGGGAAAACAAGAGACATGTCAATGCTTTCACGAATGCATTTCAATCCGAGCAGTGCCGAATAGCCGTAATCAGAAATGTTCTGCCCTGAGTTTGGTCTTTCGGGAAATGCAGGGTGTCGGTTGACAACCGCGAAGCGAGTCAAAAACTGCGAGGGCAAAATTTTGGGCTTAACCTCGGTTGCCGGTTGCAACGAAAACATCACGGTGAACCAGCCACTTCGGTTGACTGAAAATGAAATGCCAAGGCTTTTCCCTTTAATTGCCTCATCGGCATTGAAAGGAATTACGCCTTTTGTTATTGATTGCTTCCAAAAATCGGAGACCTCATACTGGATGAGCCATTGTCCGCTCGCCTTTAACCGCTCCACCGTTTCATCGGTAAATCGGAGCGTAAAGTGTAAAGGTTCGCCGATGTAAAACAAATTGGCGAAAGCGTCGCCATAAGGAACAAAAGCAGGTGCAGGTTGAAGTGCAGCACCTTTAACCCGTTCAATGGCGAAATAAAGCGTCATTGGCTTACCGTTTTCGTGCAGATTTCTGCGGTAAATGAAGTTGCGCAGTGATCCAATCTCGTCAAGGTTAAAAGGAGCGCCCCAGCCATCGTGCCAGAAGAGCAGTGTCGCACCGTTACGAAGGTAAAGCCGAAGCCGTTGAACCCGCACAAGAGGCACAAGAGGTGTCGGACGAATTTGCCCATGCTCAACATATTGAATTGCTTCAGCACAATCCACATTACGACATTGCAAATCCTCAATAGCGATAACTTCCTCGCTAAAGCGAAATTGCCAACTCTGAAAATCACCAAGATGGTGGGTCATTGAGATGGAAATACGATGCCCTTCAAATCGGTAAAGCAGTTGCCCTTTTCCCTTCTCACTTGCTAAATTCACAATTAACTCCTCGCCACCTTCCCTATGTTTTGTTCCTTCAAGCCTCCAACTTACCCCAACGCAAAATTGGATGGGTTCTCCCAACACTTCGCAACCGCCAACTTTCAACGATGAAAGGAGACCGCTTTCATTGACAATTGCTTGGTAGACTGCGGCTGAGATTTTAACTTGTGCGGCGAGAATGGTTTGAACTTGAAGAAGAGAGACAAACAACAGGACCAGTCGTGTCATACTCTACCACCTGCCGCAAAGGTTGATTTCACAACCCTCTCTTTGCAAGCAAGTAGTGTTCAAGCAGCGCATTGAAAAGCACCTCGGGTGAACTGTCAAGGACAATGATGCCACTTTCGCGGAGTTGAGCGATCGCTCTGAGTCGGTCGTTTAGAACCGCAACCGTCGCTGCTTGTCGGTAAATGTCAGAAGGTTCTTCAATAGGCTCGTTCAAAAGGGAACGAAGTTCGTAATCGCTCAGCGCTATCACAACCACGAGGTGCTTTTCAGCCAATAACTTTGCGTGAGTTATGAGTGCTTCCGAGGTGTCAGGGTCAATCAAGTCAGTGAAAATCAGAAGCAAAGAGCGGCGGGGCAAATTTTGCAACAAACGGATAAAGGCATTAGCGTAATCGGACTCAATAAGTTGCGGCTCAACTTGGCGAAGGGATTGTAAAATCGCTTCCCATTGCCGAACGCCTTTTCTCGGTGGCAACCAACTTCGGATTTTATCGGCGAAAGTCATGAGACCAATTCGGTCGTCAAGATTATGAGCGATGTATAGCACAAAGGCTGCGGCGTTAACGGCGTGGTCTAATTTTGTCAACCAGTCAAGTCTCGTCGCCATCACGCGACCGGTGTCCAAAACAGCGATGATGTTTTGACCCCGCTCAAGTTCAAATTCCTTGCTGACCAATTTCCCCCTTCTCGCTGTTGCGTTCCAATCAATCCATCTCGGGTCGTCATCAGGCAAGTAATCTCGCAAAGAGGCAAATTCCGTTCCCGCACCCTTCAGAGGGATGGGGCGAAAGCCCATTTCACGCATCCTAACTTTCCGCATCAAAAGGGAGTATTTTCTCGCCTGAACCAAATTGGGCAAAACCCGAACTGTCTGAGGGATGTTGAAACTGACTGACAGCCAAACGAACATCAACGGAGTGCTCAACTTCAAGTTCACTTCACCAAATTTGAATTCACCCCTTCGCATCGGCGTGATGGAATAACTAAGCCGAACCTGAGAACGAGGGGGCAAGTAGGCGGAGAGCAATGGGAGAATTTGGTCAGGTCTCTTGTCAGGTGTTTCCCATTGAAAGTCAAGGGGAAGTTCGTCTTTGAGAGAAACCGATAAAGGCGTATTCGTCGGGTTGGTTACAACGATGCTAACTTGAGACTGAGCAGCAATTTCCATGACTTTGCTGAATTCGCGTTCGCACCGTAAGTTCCGCTTCGCCCTTGCAACGCTCAAAATCTCCCACAATGCAGCCATCAGGACGACACCGTTATATGCCCAAGCGAAAGGCACCAAACCTAACGCCCAAAAAACTGCTCCCAAAGCCAAAGCCAACGCCAACCTGACCGTCGGCATATTCCTGCCCTCCTGACAGGATGGTAGTTGCCACTCAAATTGTAAAGTTCAGAGCCATGAACTGCCACGCCGAGGTTTATTGAGCCCTGTCAATTGAAGCGCAAAGGTTTGTGCTATGCTTTTGAATGCTGAATTTTTAAGCGCTTCGCCCAGCAAGGAGGCGAAATTTCATGACGGAGCGTGAAAGGAAACCCATTTGGGTCCCAGAAATCCCGGGTCAACCGCAATTGCCGCCAGAATTGAGGCAGCAGAAACTGGAAATTGTTTTGACCCGTTTTGATTGGATGAAGGAAATTGCAAACCGATTCCTGGACAAAACTCCGCTTGTCGGGAGATTGAAAGACAAGGCTTTCCGTTGGGCTCGCAGAAGTTCCCTTTGGTATATGACTTTCGGACTCGCCTGTTGCGCCATTGAAATGATGTCAACCGCAGGACCGAGATACGACTTTGACAGGTTCGGAATGATACCAAGAGCGACGCCGAGACAAGCAGATTTGATGATTGTCGCGGGGACGGTAACTTACAAAATGGCACCGAGGGTGAAATTGCTCTACGAACAGATGGCTGAACCCAAATATGTCATTGCAATGGGAGTATGTGCAACGAACGGAGGTCCCTTCTACGATGCCTATTCGGTCCTGAACGGAGTTGACAAAATTATCCCTGTTGATGTCTATGTTCCTGGATGCCCACCAACTCCTGAGCAATTGCTTTGGGGCGTTCGGCTGCTCCAAGAAAAGATCATGAGGGGCGAACTGCCGAAGCCAGAGGAGATTACAAAGGAAGCGATGGAAGAAACTATAGCGATGCTGAGGGGTGAAGGGATATGATGACAGCTCCTCCTAAAGCGCCCATTCCCGTTAAACCCTCCTACTGGCATGACATATGGGACGCTATCATGACGATTTTGAAAGGGATGGCAGTGACCATCAAAAATTTCGGACGAGTCGTTTTTCTACGACAAGCCACAACGATAACGAAAAAGTGGGGTTCAAGGCAAATCGCCCTGCGATACAGGGGCACAATAGGGTTGACAATTGATAGGCGAACGGGCAAAGAAAACTGCATCGGGTGTTTGGCATGTGAACGAATATGTCCAGACCACTGCATCCACATTGAAAACATAGACGAAAAGCCTGGGCATAAAGGCAAATATCCCGTCGTTTTCATCATTGACAACAATCTATGCAGCCTCTGTGGGCTTTGCGTTGAAGTGTGTCCGACACCAGCGCTAATTCACACCGAACTTTGGCAAATTGGCGGCTACTCTCACAGAGATTTAGTCCTTGACAAGCAACGCTTGCTGGAAATTGGCGAGTGGCAACAAGAAAGATGGATTCGCATGGGATTGGGAACGGTTGACAAAGTTACAAGCAAAAAGTCAATGCAGATGACCGAAGAAGAGTGGCAAGCAGAGGAGGAGAAGAAAAGGGCTGCAGCGGCTGCGAGGACTCAAAGGGCGGCGGCTGCACGACAGCAAGCCTCCACAAAGGTTCAATCTGGTTCTGGACACGAAAAAAACCAACCGAAAGAAGTTTCAGAGGAGAAAGCATCTTCAGAAACTTGAGGTTGGACACATCCTTTCTTAGCGCCTTTCACCTGCAGAATTGACTATCGTTGCCTTTCCTTCTAACAACAAAAATTCGCGGGGGGTGAAAACCCCATGAAAATAGGGATCGTCGGATGCGGTTTCGTAGGAAGCACCTCTTGTTATGCGATGCTCCTTCAAGGTGTCGGTAGTGAGTTTGTGCTCGTTGACATAAACCAAAAAGCGGCTGACGCTCACGCTCAGGATATTTTGCATGCTACGCCTTTCGCTCGCCCAGCAACGGTTTATGCGGGCAGTTACGAAGATTTAGTCGGTGCAGAAATTGTCGTCATTGCTGCAGGTGTATCGCAAAGACCGGGTGAAACGAGGTTGCAACTTTTGAAGCGAAATGCCCAAGTCTTTGAAGAGGTCATTCCAAAAATTCGCCAATACGCTCAAGAAGCGATTTTGCTAATAGCGACGAACCCAGTTGACATAATGACCCAAATCGCAACTCGAATATCGGGATTACCACCAGAAAGAGTCATAGGCTCTGGAACGATTTTGGATACAGCGCGGTTTAGGACTCTTTTGGGTGAATATTTGGGAGTTTCACCTCAATCCGTTCACGCTTATGTCTTGGGCGAACACGGAGATTCTGAAGTTTTGATTTGGACAGAAGCAAGAGTTGGAGGCGTGAGCGTTTTTGATTTCGCAAAGCAGATTGGGAAACCGATCAGTGATGAAGTTAAACGACAAATTGACAAAAGCGTTAGGTTCGCCGCATACAAAATCATTGAAGGTAAAGGCGCAACATACTTTGGAATTGGAGCAGGGATATCTAGGCTGGCGAGAGCCATTTCGAACAATGAAAGGGCAATGTTGACAGTTTCGGTGCTGAACGAGGAAGTTGAAGGTGTGAGAGAAATTGCCTTATCTTTGCCTAGGATCGTGGGAAGGCAAGGGATTATTGCGACTTTGCCTGTAAAACTTAGCGATGAAGAGCGAGAGGCTTTGAGGGAGAGTGCGGAAATTCTCAAGCAAAATGCAACGCAGATAGGTTACTGACAACTACCTTACAGGGAAAAGCGAAAAAGGGCTCGGAGGCTTCTTCTTGGCGAAATCCAACACTTAATACGGTCTGATAACGATAGGGGGGTTGCCCGTTCGGGTCATATCTTTAATTTCACGCTCCCTACCTTCAACGATTGCTTCTATGTCAACAATGGAAGGAACGGGCAAATATGGTCGGTCGTAAAGGGTGCTGTCAAAGAAGGAGTCTTTGGTGAAACTGTTGGGGTAAGGTTCAAGCAAATCTTCCTTGTTAACGATAAAGTCCTCTCTGCGATAGCCAGAAATTTCAAACCCAGAACCGAGCACAATTGCATTGACAGGGCACGCATCTTCGCAATAGCCACAAAAGATGCATCGGAGTAGGTCAATTTGGTAGACCTTGGCGTATCGCTCACCGCGAGAAATTGGGTTATCGCGAGGGTTTTCTTCCGCAATCACGGTTATTACATCTGCAGGGCAAGCAGCAGAACACAAATGACAAGCGATGCAACGCTCTTTCCCGTCTTCCCATCGCCTCAAGATGTGCCTGCCGCGAAATCGTTGGGCAACGCGAACGGGTTCGTCAGGATATTGGACTGTCACCTTTAGCGAAAACAGGTGACCGAAAGTCACTTTCAAACTCCGTAATATGTCACGAACCATTAAGTTCGCCTCCTTTGCTGCTCCAATAATGGCTCAATACCGCCTCACAAATCTTGACGCTAAACAATTTCGGCAAAAATTTCTTTGCACTGAAACATTATGGCACAGCATTGCGCAAGCACATTTCCCAAGACTTAACGTGTTAAGGATACGATGACGATCGCTGCAATCCCTTCCTTCCGTCCAATAAAGCCCATTTGATTCGTTGTCGTTGCTTTAACGCTCACTGCACCGATTTCAACCTCAAGCAAACTAGCGACTCGCTCCCTCATCAATTCACGATAAGGGGCAAGTTTGGGAACTTGAGCGATGATCGTGATGTCAACATTGTTCACTCGCCATCCTCGTTCGCGAACCAAAGACATCACTGCCTGCACGAAAGTGGAACTATCGGCGTCCTTAAAACGAGGGTCGGTGTCAGGGAAATGATGCCCGATATCTCCTAAAGCCAAAGCCCCTAATAACGCATCGCATAAAGCGTGGAGGGCGACATCTGCGTCTGAATGTCCAATGAGCCCTTGCTCGTGTGGAACAGTCACTCCACAAAGTTTCAAAGGGCGATTTGGTGCAAACTTGTGAGCATCAAAGCCTATGCCCATTCGCAACTCCATTCTCATTCACCAACCTCATTTTGTTGCCACTTCACAAATTCGCCCAAAGCCTTTGGGCAATCACTCTTCATTTTGGGGTATGGACTCGGTTTCAACACTTTCAACCTTACCTTCTGTCAACAACTTTGCTACTTGTTCCTGCCATTCCTTCAGCGGGGGGAGTTCCTCCAGAGAACGTAAACCGAAAAGTTCCAAAAATTTTTGAGTTGTAGCGTAAAGGCGAGGGCGACCAACAGTTTCCTTGTGACCGACGACTTGGATTAAACCGTGCTCAAGCAAACTTTGAATTGCTGCTAAACTGTCAACCCCTCGCAGTTGTTCAATTTCGGGTCGGGTGATGGGTTGATGGTAAGCGATGATTGCCAAAACTTCCAAAGAGCCACGAGAAAGGCGAATTCGCTGTGGTGGGTGCAACCTCGCAATGTATGGTGCAAATTCTGAACGAGTCACCATCCGCCATCCACCAGCGACTTCCACAATTGCTAATCCGCTGCGTCGTTCGTATTCAACAGCAAGTTCGTTGAGTAACATGAGCGCTTCATCTAAAGGAACTTGCAATATTCGCGCGACCTCTTCAAGGGGCAATGGTTTCGTCGCCACGAACAAAACACACTCCAAAGCCTTAAGCAGTTGTTTGCGGTTCTCTTCATCCGTGATTTGAAAAGTCGGCTGTTCCATTTCCCGCTACCTCACCTCTGTCAAGCATCAACTTCCGTGATTTCAACCCGCATTTACGTCAACGAAACTCAATTTAGCAAGGGGCGTGTAAGTTGGTCCTTCACGGGACAAATCACTGCGAAATAGCGTGAGGTGTGAGATGAAAACTTCACCGAATTCAACATTAGCATACTCGCTCAAGATTTCCCGAACTTTTTCTATCCCTGTCGTTGCCTTGACCCGACCAATTGTAATGTGCGGGTGATAAGCCCGTTCCTCGGGAGCAAAGCCAAGTTGCTCCATCGCCTTTTCAACGAGTTGTTGCAACCTTATCAAAGGCTGTGTCGCTTCCACACCGACCCAAAGGACTCTCGGACGACGCAAATCAGGGAAACCACCAACACCTTTCACCACGAATGAGAAAGGCTCAGTCGCTTGGGCGACTGTTTTCAAAGCCTCAGTCACCAACTCAATCTGCTCTTCAGGAACTTCTCCCAGAAACTTCAAAGTCAGGTGCAAATTTTCCGGCTCAACCCACTTGACAGAAGCACTTGTGCGCTGCAACCGCTGTAACACGACCACCAATTTTTCCCTCACTTCATCTGACAACTCCAATGCCACAAAACTTCTGATCCCCATGCTCGCACCTCCAAACCCAACATGGTGTAGAGCACCCATGAAAGGCAGTCTCTATTTCGCGCCTAAACAGCCCTTTGGGTCTAACGGAAACCATATCGTCTTCAAATTTGTCAAACCGCCAAATTGCATTCGTTTCTGCATTTATCCTCGTCTAAGCATTTTGCCGTAGGCTACGGTAGGGGGTAATTCGTAACTGGCTGAGGCAATGTGTGATTGCAAACGAAATGTGGAAATTGAGGACATTGCCTCGCGGCATATAAATCTCTCAGCTACAGAGCCGAAATTATTAAGGGAGTAGTCCCAGCAGCTGAAACCCAGGTCTGTGAACACCCTCCATCGCCCTTGCGTTTTGATTTAAGCAATGTTATAATAAGAGCGTGCGGTAAGGAGGTGAGTGCAGGGCATGTTCATCAGACGGACAGCACCGCCTCAGCAACAACAGCAAGAACAAAATTTGGAAGCCACGAAAGAGCCGCTGGACGGTCATAGGGTAGGGGAGGCGGTTGAAAAGCGATTCCGTTTGACCATACCGAAGGATGAAATCTCTTGGGAAGACACTGCTCCAATCAGCGACCGTCCTCGCTTGAGTAAAGAGGAGAGGGAGTTAATTTTGAGGCTGAGGGGAAAAGTTCATCAAAGAGTTGTGTCCGATTTTGAAAGAGGGTTTGCAAAAGGTATTGACATGCAGAACCCTCAGCAGGTTCGCCCGCTGGTAGAACGTGTCGCTCAAGACATAATGGAAGAAGAACACGTTCCGCTCCCCGCTAAACTCAGGGAGGTTTTGATACAGGAGGTTTTGGACGAGATAATTGGCTATGGTCCCCTTCAAGCCTTCCTTGATGACCCTACCATCACGGAAATCATGGTCAACTCTGCTGACAAGATTTTTTATGAGCGACGCGGTCGCATTTATTTGAGCGACCAAAGGTTTGACAACGATGACCATGTTTTGCGTATTATTGACAAAATCTTATCCCCTTTAGGAAGGCAAGTGAACGAACGGACACCTTTAATGGATGCCCGATTGCCAGATGGCAGTCGCGTCAATGTCATTATCCCGCCGTTGGCGATTAAGGGGCCTTGCATCACTATCCGAAAGTTCTCACGAAAGCCATTGACAATTGAGAAACTCATTGAATTCGGTTCACTGACCGAGCCGATGGCAATTTTCCTTCAAGCGGCGGTGAAGGCTCGTTTGAACATCATCGTTTCAGGAGGAACTGGTTCTGGTAAAACGACCCTGCTCAATGTCTTAAGCAACTTCATCCCTCCTTGGGAAAGAATAGTGACAGCAGAGGATGCAGCGGAACTGCAATTGCAGCATGAGAACTGGGTAGCGTTGGAGGCTCGTCCTCCAAACATTGAAGGGCAAGGGGCTATCCCTATCCGAGAACTTGTTAGAAACGCTCTGAGAATGAGACCAGACCGAATAATTGTGGGTGAATGTCGCGGTCCTGAAGCCCTTGACATGATTCAAGCTATGAACACAGGTCACGAAGGTTCAATGTCAACTTTGCACAGTAACTCCCCTCGCGACACCATTTACCGTCTTGAGACCATGATAATGATGGCAGGGACAGAGTTACCTCAAAAGGCGATTGCAAGGCAGATTTCCTCTGCGTTGAACCTAATCGTCCACGCATCCCGCCTGTCCGATGGAAGCCGAAAAGTCGTTTACATCACAGAAGTGCAAGGTTTGGAAGGCGATACAGTGTTGTTGCAAGACATCTTTGTTTTTGAGCAAAAAGGTGTGGATGCACAAAGTAGGGTAATTGGAAGACATCGGGCAACAGGGTTCCGTCCTCTATGTGACGAACGAATTCGGGTTGCTGGGATAAAGTTGCCAGACGAATTGTTCATCCCAGATTGAAACATCAGTGCGAGAGGTGAAATTTATGACGACGACCGAGACTATTCTACCGGAGGAGAAAGAAAGGTTTCCTTTGCTAACGAAATTGTTTGCGAAAACTCAGTGGACACGGGTTTACACTCGGAAAATGATGGAAGCAGGTTTACCCGTTCGTGGTGAAGAATTCCTCATTTTCCTTCTCTTCACAACGGTTGGATTATCCGCCGTTGCCGCCCTTATCGCGCAACACTTTATCGGTTTCTTAGTCGGTGGATTTTTAGGTTTTGCCGGTCCAAACTGGTTCCTTCAATGGAGAATCAACCGTCGGAAAACCCTTCTGGAAAACCAACTGGCGGATGCATTGACAATTATTTCAGCAGGCTTGTCTGCAGGTTACAGTTTCCTTCAAAGTGCCCGATTGGCAGCAGACCAGTTACCACCACCTATCTCGGAGGAGTTAGACAGAGTAGTTCGCCTCGCCTCGTTGGGAATGCCTGTAGAACAGGCACTGCAGTTGATGGCGGAACGAGTTCAAAGTTACGATTACGACATAACAGTTTCAGCGATTCTCGTCCAATTAAGGCGAGGCGGGAACCTTTCAAGAATTTTGTCAACAGTGGCCGATACTATCCGACAAAGAATTGAACTGAGGGGCGAAATTGCCGCTTCAACAGCACAGGCGAGATTTAGCGGTTGGATTCTGATGGGCTTGCCCTTCGCTGTCGCTATCATGGTTTTCGTTATCAACCCAGGCTGGATGCGTTTGCTCCTTGACACTGAGTTAGGGCACAAGATGATTTACACAGGCATTTGCATGCAAGCGATGGGGATGTTGTGGATCCGCAAGTTACTCCAAGTTGAACTGTGAGGTGACTTGCTATGAGCATTGAGTTAATGGTTGTCATCGGATTGTGGATTTTCGCTTTGACATTGGCAGGTTTCGGTATCTTTCAGGAAATCCGAGCACGCCAATTGAGGGAACGAGTATCGCGAATGGTTCGGACGAGAATTTTGTTGGAAGAGGAAGAACAAATTCTTGCTGCGATAGAGGATGAAGAGATGAGGATGTCTCTGCCAGTTCGTCTCTTCCGTGCCTTTATACTGCCAGTGGTCCAACGGCTTAGCAGGTTCATGCCTCAAGCAGGTGCATCTTTGAAAGTTACAGAAGAACTCTTGGCGATGGCTGGTTACCCCTTGGGGCTAGCCCCTGCAGACTTGATGGGGCTAAGATTGCTGTTGACTTTGTCTGGGGCGTTTTTAGGTGCTTTCCTGCCAATTGTGCTTGCTTTTAAAATTCCGAACTTAGCGACACCCTTGAACATAGCGATTTCTGTGAGCGTTTTAAGCATTGTTGGCTTCCTCGGTCCCATTTTCTGGCTGCGACGAATTGCAAATCAAAGACGACGCCGCATAATGAGGCAATTACCAGACATGTTGGACTTGGTCACCCTCTCAATTGAAGCAGGATTGGCTTTTGACGGTGCTGTTCACGAAGCGACTCGCAGGTTCAAAGGACCGCTATCCGATGAATTGAAAAAAGCGATGCGAGAAGTTACCTTAGGCAAACCTCGTTCCCAAGCCCTCCGCAACATGGCAGAGAGGTTGAAATTGGAAGATGTTTCGCTTCTCGTCTCTGCAGTCCACCAGTCTGAAACTTTGGGATCGCCCCTCGCCGACGCGTTGAAAGCATTGGCAGCAGAACTCCGTAAAAAGCGATTGAGGATGATTCGCGAACAAATAGCAAAACTCCCTGTCAAACTCATTTTCCCGTTGGTGTTGTTCATTTTCCCAACCCTATTCATCGTCATCCTCGGACCTGCAGTAGTTCAACTCTCCCGCACAGGCTTAGGGGGAGGTTGATGAAATCTTTGAGGTGAAAGAGGATTTGATGTTCCCATCAAATCGAAAGGCAAAATGTCAAGGCTTAAATCTCTCAAGAATCGCCGAGGGCTTGCTCCAATGCCTTTGAAATTTCCTGAACTTGTGGGTGATCAGGGGCTATTGACTTAGCCTGAACCAAATACTCACGCGCTCTTCTCGGAAAGCCAACCTCCAAGTAAAATTTCGCCCAGTGCAAAGCCTCTTCCAGCAACTTGGCTTGTTCGTCAGATAGGGTGGGGGAGGACTGAGTTGACAGAATTTCCTCTACGGCTTGTAACCTTTGGCTAATTTCCCTTGCCAGCTCCCCTGTAGGGAACCGTTGCAGAGCGCGTTCGTATGCCTCTTTCGCCCTCCTTAACCTACCTGTCGCCTCCAACGCTTTCCCAAACAAAAAATGGCTTTGCGGGTTTGCATTGTCAACTTCGCAGGCTTTGCTTAGGAGTCCAATTGCCTCTTCAGCCCTATCTGTCTCTACCAAAAATTGTCCCAATGCCAACAGCGGGTCGGGGGCATCGGGAACTTTCTCTACCACTTCTCTCAGCAAATTTTCAGCATTTGTCAAGTTCCCTTTTGACCAATCCTGTAGAGCCTGTTGGTATTTTTGTCTCGCCTCTCGGACGATGAACTCTGCTATTTTACCGTATCCAAATCGGAGCAATCCCCGTCTCTCTTCCCAGAGTTTCTGCGCTCTTTCCTTTTCCTTTCTCGTTTTTGCCACAGATGTCGCCCTCCTATTACCAATCTTTTTTCAAAGTTGGGTCAAGGATTTGGACTTTTGCTTGGCGCAAAAGTTTGTTGGGAAGTTCTAACTTCAACTGCCAAACTTTCTGTTGCTTCAATTGGGCGATGACTTGTTCACGAACCCGCTCAAATTTTTTCTGCTCTTCGGGGAAGCGAGCCTCCAACTTAAGGATAACCCATTCGCCGTTTACTTCAACTGGTCTGCTGAACGCACCTACCTTCAATTTCCTGACAACTGCCTGCAGTTTAGGATGAAGGTCTCTGACAGGTATCACGCCCATGTCACCGCCTCGTTGACGAGTTGCCGGGTTAATGGAGAAGTGACGGACTAAGTCAGCAAAGTTTTCTCCATTGCGCAACCGCAACGCTTCCCAAATCGCTTCGGCGTTCTCTTTGCTTTCCAAGGTTATCTCTCGCAAGTGAACTCGTTCTGGTTGTTGAAACAAAGTTTTGTTTTGCTCGTAGTATCTTCTTCCCTCGGTTTCTGTCACTTCCACCATTGCATTTGCCAACTTCTCCAACAACAATTCCATCCTGACCTTTCGCCGATTTTCTCGAATGTCTGTCAATCGGTATTGTTTGAGGGCCTGGATAACTTCTGAGTCAGTGACGACGATGCCCCGCTTTTGCGCTTCCCGCTCCAGCAATTTTTGTTGCACCAATTCGCGAAGCGTTGAGGAACCATACCTCTGCCACAGGCTTTCTTGCAACTCCTTTGCCGTTACCGTGATACCATCCGCTCGCGCTATTATGTGTTCACTGGAGCGACATCCAGTCAAGACTAAGGCAAGACCTACCAAAAGCCAACAACGCATCAACTTCCAGCGCACCTCCATCGCTTGACATCCAAAGTTTATGCCGCAAAATTAGCATATCGCATCCAGACAAACTGTGAAT
>FMJZ01007668.1_pt1 | contig 15059 bp, 13 predicted proteins | sample 1987881 | NCBI WGS metagenome assembly FMJZ01 (sample SAMEA4378227, study PRJEB15110) | soil metagenome | biome: soil; feature: Field; material: Soil | place: India | collected 2015-03-11 | depth 0 m | reverse complement strand
GAACTGCTGTCCCCCTGCTTGCGGGGGAACTACAGGGGGGCTGACGACCCCTGAAACAGCCCAAAAACCCAAAAAAATACTGTGAAACAGCCCCATACCCGATGGAATAACCCCTATGAAATCACTTTCAGGAGGTGTTTCCGAGAATGTTCAACCTGATCCGAAAGGCACGCGCCGAGCGAGGCTTCACCCTCGTGGAGATTATGATCGTGGTGCTGATTATCGGCATCCTGCTCGCCATCGCTGTGCCCAACTTCGTGAACGCGCGTGATAGCAGCCGCGCGAAGGCATGCGTCGCCAACCTGAAGCAGATCCAGGCGGCAAAGGAGCAGTGGGCGATGGATACCAACCAGCCCCCAACTGCAACTCCTACTCAGGAAGATCTGTCGCCAACCTACATAAAAGTGTGGCCCAGCTGTCCGGCCGGAGGCAACTACGACAACATTGGCAGCTTAAGCGAGAACCCAACCTGCAGTAGCCAACTACCAGGTCATTCACTGTAACGTTCTTGACTGTGAGATGTTCCGAGCCGATGGGTGTGTTCACCCTGCCGCCCATCGGCTCCGCTTTAAGAATCGGAGGTGATAGCCCATGTCCACCACACACAGCCGAGCCTTTACGCTGGTAGAAATCATGATTGTGGTGCTCATCATCGGCATCCTGCTGGCGATTGCTGTGCCCAACTACGTGCAGGCGCGCGAGACCAGCCGGCGTAAGTCGTGCGTGGGCACCCTCCTGCGCATAGACATCGCCAAACAGCAGTGGGCGATGGACAACAATAAGGAGCCGACCGAAACGCCCACATGGAACGACATCGTGGGACCAACCGGCTACATCAAGGGCAACCCGGCAACGTTTCCCACCAGCACCTGTCCCTCTGGCGGCACGTACACGATGAATAACGTCAGCACCCCGCCGCAGTGCTCGATGGAAGCGACTGCGGGGCATAAGCTGTGGTAAGGAGGCACGCCATGCGTGGGCGACGTCGGGCTTTTACGTTGATGGAGGTGGTGCTGTCCATCTTCCTGCTGGCGGTGGTGGCGGTGATTTTCGGCGCGCTGTTCCCCATCGGTCAGCGGTTGAGCGGCGGCGCGAAGTGGCGAGCGCAGGCACTGATGCTGGCGGAACGGCGCATGGAAGCGGTGAAACTGTTGGGCTACGGCAACCTGACCTACGATGGGCTTCGCGCCTACGGGTTGATAGATGCCTCTCCCAACACGTCGCCCTTCTCGTTCACCAACACCGATGACGCCAGCAACGAGAGCCCGGCGAAGATGCTTCCACAGGGCACGGGGCAGATTGTGGTGGAGGATGTGGCATGGGATGTGAAACGGGTGATTGTGCGGGTTGGCTGGCGCGATGCCAATGGGCGCACGCAGACGGTGGAGCTGCGCACACTGGTCACCAACCTGTAGGGGAGGAGGTACGGACATGCTGAGACAGCCACAGAATAAAGGCATGACGCTGATTGAGCTGCTGGTGGCATCATCAGTAACGGTGATACTGCTGCTGGCGCTGTTGCCGTTGATGAGCAGTTCCGTGCGCGCGTGGCACCGTACCTCTCACGATGTGGCAACCACGATGGACGTCACGCTTGCTATGCGTCGAATCGCCAGCGAGCTGCGCTACGCCAAGTCCGTACTTATCACTGAAGGTGGTCAAAAGATACAGTATATCCTGCCCGATAATACCTCTGCCTATTTCAAACTGAGCGGAAACGAGCTCACGTGGTCTTGGGGGCAAGAGCCCCTGCTTCGAGGAGTGGTTACCAGCGACCCTGAGTATGGTGGAACCTATCCGATATTTCAGCTCGCTTTCGGCGGTGGCACCAGCCGCGCGGTGCTGGTGCGGCTCTGTGTCCGGGTGAATACACCAGCAGGTATCCGCACGCACCGCGCCCAGCAACTGGTTGTTCTGCGCAACCAGTAGAGAGGAGGGAACGAACCGATGCGAACGCGCTATCGTAAGTATTATCAACGAGCGACTGCCCTGGTGACCTCCCTGACGGTGCTGTTCCTGTCGTTCGGACTGGGCACCGCGCTTTTGGGATTCAGTACCAGCGGTCTGCGCCACGTTGTTCGCGAGGAGCAAGCCCTGCGCTCGATGTACGCTGCCGAGGCGGGGCTGGAATACAAGAAAATGCAGATATGGAAACAGTTTAAGGTAGAGCAAAAGTTCGACAGCTTCGTGCCGCTGGAGCTGGCGTCGCCGACCAACCCGATGGCAACGGTGGGGGGCGACCTGGGCGACGGTCTGCGCTACTCCTGCGGTATCGTGGGTCAGCGTATCAACAGCAACTTCAGCCGCGAGCTCACCTTCCGTTCGGTGGGCTGGATAGACCGCGATAACGATGGGCAGCTGGATGACGGCGAACCCCGCACCGTGCTGGAGCAGACGATGGAGTTCACCTTAGAGCGGTCTGCGGTGTTCGACTACGCCTACTTCGCCAATAACTACGGGTGGATGTATGGTTTCGGCGCGAACGACCTGATAGTCAACGGCGACATGCGCGCCAACGGCAACTTTGACTTCAGCGGCGGTGCGCCCACCATCAACGGAAGTGTCTACGCCGCGGCGAACAACAAACTCATCCCACCTGCAGCGGGTATTGTAAACATCACGCCCACCCAGTGGACGAACAGCTACTACAACAGCCTGAACAACCCACGCGCCCGACAGGCGTATGACCCCACCCGACACGGCGCAAAGGGTTCTGAGGAGTATGAACGCTGGCGCGACCTGATTTACGACCAGACGGGCAGTATCGTGAACGGCAGAGTATCGGGTGCGGTGGTGGCAGACGCACGCGGTACCAAGACCTACAGCGGGCAGATTCTGGACCCCAACCCGAACAAAGAACTGCCTCTGCCGGACCTGGACGACATCAATCGCTACATCGCACTGTCGCAAAACTACGTGGACCAGAGGCAAACCTTCGCCGACGGCACGCCCAACCCCAATTATGGTCAGGAAGCGTACGTAGAAGTTTGGAGCAGTAGATTAAACCAATATGTGCGTATCAGCACGGATGGTGTGGTCAACGGTTCCGCGGTGCTGATTGGCACGAGCGATAAACCCATCCGCATCCACGGTCCGGTCACCTTCACCGGCGACGTGGTGATTAAGGGATACGTCTCCGGACAGGGCACACTGTACGCGGGGCGTAACGTGCACATCGTCGGCAGTGTGCGCTACACTAACCCGCCGGACTTCCGAGGTACGAACCCCACCGCTATTGACCAGCAGAATGAAAAGAGAGACATACTGGCTCTGGCGGCGCGCGGAAGCGTGATTATGGGCAACGTGAAGAACTTCGGCTACTATCCGCTGTACTACATGAAACCGCCTTTCACCAAGCCGCGCTACGATGAGTACGGCAACCTGATACCCGCCTTCGATGCCACGCAGACCGATAGCTACGGCAGAAAGCGCTACCAGTCGCTGTACAGTGACGACTACATCAGCTCCATCAGCGAGAATATCAACCAGATCGACGCGGTGCTTTTCACCAACTTTGTGGGAGGCGGTAACATCGCGACGGGTGGCGGCGGATGTACCATCAACGGCTCCATCATCTGCAAGGACGAGGCGATGGTGCTGTACAGCCTGCCTCTGCGCATAAACTATGATAACCGCATCCGCGACCGCGGACCGGGCACACAGCCGTTGATCGATATCGACCTGCCCCGCGCCCCCAAAATGATACCCAAGCTGTGGCAGGTGCTTTCAGGAGGTGCAGGATAATGAGAGGGATACGAATACTGGTGGCTTGCGCCTGGCTGGCTGTTCTGACACTGCCTGCGCTGTCGATAGGGTTCGACCCGCGCGGCGCTCAGGAAGCGGCAGGACTCAGCCGCGAGTTCGACGATGCAACACGCCTCCGGCAACTGCAGGAGGCGCCCAAGCTGCCTCCCCCGCCGCTGGTTACCGTGCCCAAGCCTTCGCCTCCGCCCGAAATGAAGGCAGACGAAAGCAATGACCCATCCGCTCTGTTACAGGTAAGCCAGCTCTCTGGCGAGCAGGCGAAACAGGTACTACAGCAGGCGGAACGGCAGCTTCAGCGCGAGAAACAGAGGGGATTCTGGCACACCGCCTGGCGGTTCACCCTGTGGAGCGCGGTTGGCATGGCGATGAGCTGGGCAGTGTGGAACTGGATGGTGCGTAGAGCCTCCAGCGGGGTAAAGGTGAAGTAAAAAAACGGGCGTGCTTCCGATGCACGCCCCAACATTCTTAATTGATGCTGCTCGTGGTCCCTCTTGCTAGTACGGATACATCAGAGCTTAAACGTTTCATTAATATTAGACGCACAAGAACGGTAAAAGGTTCATTTTCGTTGCTGTTTTTCACTTTGGGTGAGAGTAGGGTATACTGAACTCAGAAAAACACGTGACAGGTGGGCGAATACCTTGATACCGCTTGGTGACGAAAACCCAACACGCTCCTTTCCGATAGTGACCGTTGCACTGATTGTGATCAACGTGCTGGTCTTCCTGTACGACAAGCTGATTGGCTTCGGCGCACCGGAAGCGTTGATGCACTACGCACTGATACCCTGCACCATCTCCGGGCAGTGTTCCTACGAGGTGCCGCCTGTTTCACCGCACTGGCTGACCATTTTCACCTCCATGTTCCTGCACGCGGGCTTCTTGCATCTGGGCGGAAACATGTTGTACCTGTGGATTTTCGGCAATAACGTGGAGGACGCTCTGGGACATTTTCGGTATCTGATGCTGTATCTGTTCTGGGGGGCGATGGCGGCTCTGGCGCATGTTGCCATCAGCGCGTATTCCACCATTCCTACTGTCGGGGCGAGCGGCGCGATTGCAGGCGTGATGGGAGCTTACTTTGTGCTGTTCCCAACCGCTCGTGTTCGCGTGCTGGTGATATTCTTCTTTATCATCGACATCATTGCCGTGCCGGCTTTCATCCTGCTGGGGTTGTGGTTCCTGATGCAGTTTCAGTTTCAACCCGGCGTGGCAACGATGGCGCACGCTGGCGGGTTTGTCGCGGGAGCGGTAACCATCTATCTGATGGGCAGGGACAGGATTCTGCGCCGCCTGCGTCGCCCGCGCTACTATTACTACCGCTCTCTGCCCCCCGATTACTGAGACCACCCTACCGCTGGAGGGCGAGGATCCTACCGAGCTGTTTCTCCCCTCGCCTTGTGGGAGAGGGGACAGGGGTGAGGGCTTTCCCGCCTGCGGGGAGGTTAGGAGGGGCTGTCCTGCTTCTCGGAGGGGCAACCACAGGGGGTTGCCCCTACAAACAGCTTACCAGCCTGCCAAGCCATTTGAGTTGTTAGCCCCCCTATGGTCCCCCCGCAAGCAGGGGGACGCTCGAGTCCCTCCCCGCCTGCGGGAGGTTAGGTGGGGCTGTCTGAAGAACACCTAACCCCCAGCCCCTTCCCTGCGAGAGAAGGGGGAGATTCGCCTCTCCCCGCGTCGGGGAGAGGTCAGGAGAGGGGTTTTCAACCCTGGAGGGCGAGGCTCCCGCCAAGCCGTTGTGTGCCCTCTCCTCGTGGGAGAGGGGCAGGGTGAGGGCTTTCGCGGGCAGGTCAGGAGGGGCTGTCCTGCCTTGGTTGTCTGTCGTACAAGGTATCCGCGACCCTTTTGACGAAATGGGCAACGCATCATCAACAGCAATGGGACGGTAGGTGAAGCATGTTTCATCGCGTGGGCTGGTTACTGGTGGCATTGGGGGCGGTGGTATCCCTGCTGGCGTTTGGGCTGCGCTGGCGTGCCGAGTCGCTGAACAGGCGCGCGGGCATAGCTCTGGACGGCGAGCAGTTACTTCAAATCAGTGCCGATAGCGGTATAGCTTTTGCCCAAATACTCAAACAGATAAAACAGGCAGGGGCAACGGCGGTGGCTTTGAACGAACAGACGGTTGCCGACCTGTTTAACTCCGGACAGCTCAGCTGGGAGCTCTATCCGAAGTTCCCTGCGCCCATTGTGCGAGCGGCGTCGGTACAGGTGGTAGAGCGGCTGCGCCGGGCTTCCGGAGGGATGCAGTCCACGCCTGCACTGTGGCGTACGGTATACACCCCTTCGCGCAAGAAACTGCTGGACACCCTGCGGGCAAACCCCGGCGTACTCGTGTATGCCTATACGGATACAGGTGGAGCAGTTGGCTTTTCTGTACCGGTTTCAGCTTCTGTTTTTGAACAGATAACTGTTGGCGTCGATCCCGCCCTGGCGAGGCAGGTTTCTGGAGCAGGGCTATCGGTGGTCGCCAGGGTAGGTAACAGCCCTGCCTGCACTCCTCGGCGCGTTCAGTACGCGCTGGCAGAGGCAAAACGAGTGGGCGCCAAGGTTATTGTGTTCAGCGGGGACGAGGTACTGGGGTTCCGCGCACTTCTGCCCCTCACGGCGGAAACCATGCGCCGACATGGGTTGCTGTATGGTTCGGTGGAGTTCGGCAAGCAGAAGGGTGACCAGCAGCTGACGCGCCTGTTACTCGACCGTGTGGTGCGCGTGCACAGCGTCACCTCTGCAGAGATGGCAACGCTGGGCGCAGGCGACCTGATAGAACGGTACACTCGTGCCGTGCGCGAGCGCAATATCCGCCTGTGCTATGTGCGCCTGCCCAGCGGGATGGACGAACAGCCGCTGAAGGGGGCAGGGCGTTTCATTGCGCAGTTACGTCAGTCTCTTCAGGAGGCAGGTTATCGCGTGGGCGAGCCGCATCCCTTCACCGAGCCAGCCGTGCCCGCGTGGGTATGGCTGATTGCTGGCGGTTCCGCGCTGGTGTCGGGGGTGCTGGTGCTGGAGAGGCTTTTCGCCCTGCGTCCGTCGGCGTGGCTGGCGCTGGGAGCTTTCGTGGTGGGCATCGCCGTTGTCTACGTGGGCGGCGAAACCGGACGCAAACTGTGCGCTCTCGCTGCAGCGATAGCCTTTCCATCGCTGGGATTTCTATTGGCGAATGTGCTCCGGCAGGCGCGTCAGCCCGTGGGGTATGCGCTGATGGTGTTTGCGGGGTTAACGCTGTTCAGCCTGGTCGGCGGCTTGCATGTGGTGGCTCTGCTGGCATCTCTACCTTTTATGGTGAAGGCGAACCAGTTCGCGGGAATCAAAGTAGCGCACCTTCTGCCGGTGCTGATTGTGGGCTTCGGGTATGCGCTGGACACGGTCAACGCTACCTCCTTCGCGGACGCCCGCCAGCGGATAAGCCAGCGGTGGAAGCAGATTACCGGCCATCCAGTAACGGTGGGACTGGCGGGGGCGGTGCTGGCGGCGCTGGTGTTGCTGGCGCTGGTGCTGTTGCGCACGGGCAATGAGCCCGGCGTTGGCGTTTCCGACCTCGAGATGAAGATGCGCGTTTTGCTGGAGCGGTATCTGCTGGCGCGTCCACGCACCAAAGAGTTTCTGGTGGGGCATCCGGCGTTACTGCTCGCGCTGGCGCTTTCGGCGGCGGGTATCGGGCGGGCGGCATGGATACCGCTTCTGCTGGTCGGCGTTCTGGGGCAGGCGTCGGTGGTCAATACTCTGTGCCATATCCATACCCCTCTGGCGCTCTCTCTGCCGAGGATATTGCTGGGCTGGGTTCTGGGTGCTATAATAGGAACGCTGGCATTTGTGGTGATGCGTCAGGGGGCGCGGCTGGTGCGACAATGAGCCGTCAGGGCGCAGTGGTGTGCGGATATTACGGGTTCGCGAACGCGGGCGATGAGGCGGTTCTGGCGGGACTGGTGCATGGCTTGCGAAGAGCAGGTTACTCTGAGCACTTAACCGTGCTGAGCGCGAACCCAGCGTACACCGAGCGCGAGCATGGCGTGCAGGCTATCCTACGCACCAGCCTGCAGGTTATCTGGCGGGCGATGCGTCGCGCCCGATTGTTCGTGCTGGGCGGTGGAAGTTTACTTCAGGATGTCACCAGCGCGCGTTCTGTCGTCTATTACTTAGGGATGCATGTGCTGGCAAGGCGTGCCGGCTGTCGCATCGCGTGGATCGGGCAGGGCATTGGTCCGCTTCGGCGCGGCTGGGCACGGCGATGGGTTGCCCGGACGGCTGAAGGTGCGGAGACGATAGTGGTGCGAGACCCTGCGTCCGCCGACCTGCTGAGGACGATGGGTGTGTCACGAGTGCAGGTGGGAGCAGACCTGTCGTTCCTTCTGCCGGAAGCCGATATAGAGTATGGATGGCAAGTTTTGCAAGGGGCTGGAGTTTGTAGAGACGATGCACTGATTGCCCTGGCGCCGCGCCGCTGGGCTGGCGCGGGAGCAGACGTGGACGCACTGCTGGCAGACCTGATGCAATATGCCCGGCAGGAGTGGGGCGCCCGGGCGTTACTGCTGGCGATGCAGCCGTCACGGGATGATGAAATCGTGCGGAAAATCGCCGCCGAGGTGCCAGAAGCGATAGTGCCAGCACAGCCGCTTTCGGTGCGGGACATTCAGAGTGTGCTCGCCTGCTGTCAGGTGGTGATTGGGGTACGCTTGCATGCACTGATGCTGGCGGCGGCGTCAGGCATACCTGCGCTTGCGCTCAGCTACGATCCCAAAGTGCGCGCATTCTGGGAGCAGGTGGCGCCAGAGTATGTTGTGGAACCACAGGCGATGAGCGCACAGACGTTGCGGGAACGTTTGAACAGTATCTGGGAAGAACGGCAGGCGCTGCGCAAGCGGGTGGGCGAGTTTGCAGAAGGTCAACGGCATCTGGCAGAGCGCAATATCTCGGCACTGTTCGCGCTGGTGAGGTGAGATGAATAAACTGATGCGACCGCTCCTGTGGCTGGGGCTTTTCTGGGTATGGGTATCGGCGGGCTGTATTGCCCAGCCGCTGGAGGAGCCTGTGCCTATCTCGGTGGACGACCTGCGCGATGCACTTCGCCCTTCGCTGTTCAACAAGCGTATCAAGCCCAGTTCGGTACAGGAGCTGTTGCGCGACCAAAGCCAGCAGGAAGATGCATCCAGTCGCCCCGCCCGCCAGCCCGAACAGCCTGCCAACCGCCCCACGCCCACACGGGAGGAGCCGCAGCGGTCATCCATCACCGTTCAGCGCAAGCCGGTGCAGGAGTCGCGCCGCCCCAAAGACCCCTTCCGCGCCATTGCCGAAGAGTTCAACCGCAAGATTCAGCTCAGCGGCAGTAAAAAGATAGGCTTTCATATCACCCGGGTGAGCGGTGACCGCAACGCCTACAGCGATTCCTACTACTTCGGGCAGGGCGGTAGACCGGTCACCGACTTCACCGAGCTCTCCATCATCGGCACGAAGGTTTTTGACCTGTTCAACTTCAACTGGCGGCTGACCAACACCCCCTTCGGCACGCCGCAGGACAGGCGTTTCTCTATCAACTATGAGCGCAACGGCACGCGCATTGACCTCGGCGACATCACCGCTGCGCTGGGGGGCAACGAGCTGGTCTCGTTCAACAAGACCCTGCGCGGGGTGCATGTGAGCACACGCCTCAGCCGTTCCCTGCCACTGAAAATTAGCGGAATCTACAGCCAGACGCGCGCTACCGCCCGCACCACCGTCATCTACGGCAACGACAGCGGCGGACCCTACTACCTGAACGCCAGCCAGATATTGGACGGCTCGGAGCGGGTGCGCGTGGACGGGCGCGAGATGGTGCGTGGACGGGATTATGAAATTGACTACTTCAGCGGATTGCTCAACTTTAAAGAAGGCATCATCATTCCACGCACCTCCACCATTCTGGTCAGCTTCGAATCCGAAGGCTACAACGAACCCTCCGGCAGGCTGACGGGATGGCGTGTGGAGGCTCCGCTCGGTGCGCTGAACCTGGGAGTGATTGTCCTGCGTCAGGATACCCGCTCGTCCACCGGTCTGCGCACCAAGACCGAGCGCTTCTACGGCTATGGTAATCCGCTCTCTCCTTACGAACTGCAGTACCCGGTGGAGCCGGGCAGTGCGGTGATAGCCACTGTAGACGGCGTGCCCCAACAGCAAGGCACGAAGCGCGGCGAAGGCGACTTCTTTGTGGACCCCGATATTCCCTACCGGGTGTACTTCAACCGCGCCGTTCCGTCCACCAGCATCATCAGCATCACCTACGTGCCGCGCCTGACGGGCAACGCTACCCTGGGGTCGCGCCGGGTGATGGGCTACGACCTCAACTGGCAGCTGGGCAAACTGGGCAGTATCGGCTTCTATGCAGCGCGGAGCAGTGCCGAACGCGGGGCAAGCACGCAGGAAGGGCAGGGCAGGATGCTCAACGCCACCCTGAATCTGGGCAGCTTCCGCTGGACCACCCTCTGGCGCGATATTGACCCCGATTTCGTCACCGTCGAGAGCGTTGGCTTTCGCCGGCAGGAGAAGGGCTACAGCCACAGCATCGAGTATCTGGGCAGTCAGCAGTTCAACGCCCGTCTGACCATTGACCGCATGCAGGTTCCTGACTATCTTGGTAGTTATCTCAGCGGTTCACAAAGCACCAGCAGAGCTTCCGTGAGCAATACCTCGTTCGATGCCACTCTGAACCTGCCGAAGGCGCCGCAAATACGGTTCTCCTGGCTGAAGCAGAACAACGCCTCTGGAAACTACGGCTCCAGCCAAAACGACAGCCGTACCCTCAGCATAAGCCATAAGCTGGGCAGCGTGTCGCTCAGTCTGGACCTGCTCAGCACCCGCGCCAGCAGCGTGAGTACGTTTATCACCGGTGGCAACCCTACCACCAACACCTACAGCAGCTCCAGCGACACCCTGCGCCTGACCTGGAACTGGAACCAGAGCGAGCGGCTGGCGTTCAACGGCGTGCTGGCACGTGGGCGCACCCGCTCGGCAAGCGGCAGTAACAATGCCCAGGATGTCAGCATCGGTGTGCGGTGGCTTCCCTTCAAAACGCTGACGGTCAACTATCAGTATGCGGTGCGCGATTCGGGAACCATCTCCGGCACGGGAGGCTTCATCGGAGGCAACCTGGGCGGCGCGTTCGTAGGACCCGGAGGTTATCAGTCGGGCTGGGGCGTCGGCTATGGCGCAGGGGGCAACTACAGTGGCGGATACTATAACCCCATCACCAGCGGGCTGACTTACTCCAGCATCGGCGTGAAGAACCGTTCGCACAACCTGACACTGAGCTATATGCCCAACGATAACCTTTCAGTAGACCTGAACATCATCCAGCAGTTAAGCGCAGGCGATAACCTGACCAACACCGATATGCAGGGGCTGAACTTTGGCGTAAACTACCGCCTTTCCGAAAAGACCAGTATCGGGCTGAACTACACGCGCCAGAACGTGGACTATGTAGGAGCCACCGACGGTGCCAAGACCGACATCCTCTACTTTAGCCTGCGCACTGAGCTGACGCGCAAGCTGATATTGAACCTGCAGGCTCAGCGCATGTCGTCCTTCAGCCTGTTCAGCGTGGGCGGCAGCGGGCAGAGGCAGGACCAGAAGATGCTGGCGTATTCGGTGCGTCTGGAGTATCCGTTCGCGCCGCGCCAGAGTGCGTTTCTGGAGCACCGCTTCTCCGATGTGCAGGGCTTCTTCGGTAGTATAGACCGCGACAGTGCGCTGGGCTACGAGTACGAGATTAACCGCTATCTGGCATTTACGCTCAGCATCCGCCTGCAGGAACGCTCGAACCGCGACGCACAGTACGCCAGCTACAACTACAAAGCCTTCACCCTCGACGCCGACATCAGCGCACGGTTTTGAATCTGTTAGCGATTCATAGACTGACAAATTCATGCGTGATTATGGCATTTTACATTTTATATTGCAAAAACGCCAACATTGTGGTATAATATGCGCAAGTTGTGTCGTGAGGGAGGTTGCACCCGTCCTTCGGGACGGGTGAGGATTGAAACGCTTCTGGATGCCAGCACCCGTGATTACCTCCACGGTTGCACCCGTCCTTCGGGACGGGTGAGGATTGAAACATGGCGGGGCTGGTCCCCGCAGTTGCAGGGCTCCTGGTTGCACCCGTCCTTCGGGACGGGTGAGGATTGAAACTCAAGACGCGCATTAACGGCAACGTGCTCTTCGCGGTTGCACCCGTCCTTCGGGACGGGTGAGGATTGAAACCCACATGCCCCAGATTGAACAGCCTCATGATTTCTGGTTGCACCCGTCCTTCGGGACGGGTGAGGATTGAAACACGCAAGACTGGCGGAGGAGGCAGGCTCGGTCTCGTTGCACCCGTCCTTCGGGACGGGTGAGGATTGAAACAACCGCTGGCGATGGAAGACGACGCAGAACCTGATAGTTGCACCCGTCCTTCGGGACGGGTGAGGATTGAAACGGCTTCCCCAATACGTGGGAAATTGCTCCGCCCACGTTGCACCCGTCCTTCGGGACGGGTGAGGATTGAAACCGGAACCCGATTCTGTAGGGGCACACGGCCGTGTGCCCCTACCAACGTGTGCCCCTACCACCGTGTGCCAACACTGCCACGTGCCGCTACCACCATTTGCCTTGCCGCTCGTTGTATAATGGATGCCGGGGAGCCAGCCATGCGTTCGTTGACCATTCAGGAGATACGCTGTAAGCACCTGCTGCACCGAACCAGCGCGTCCTTCGCAGAGGTCACCATCAACCCCTATATCGGATGCGGGTTCGGTTGTTCCTACTGCTACGTGCCCATCCTCCGGGCGAAGCGTGGACAGCCGGGGGCACAGACCTGGGGACAGTGGGTGCAGGTGAAAATCAACGCGCCGGATGTGGTGCGTCGCGAGATGCTGGATGTTTCCCGCGATACCCACATCCTGATTGGCAGTGCAACGGACGCCTGGCAGCCGATAGAAAAGCGTTATCGGGTGTCGCGCGGGGTGCTGTATGAACTCAGCTTCTACCCCAACCGCGTCACCATCCTCACCCGTTCGCCCCTGCTGATTCGCGACATTGACCTGCTGAAGCGGTTCGAACGCCTCTCAGTGCATATCTCCGTGCCGACAGTGGACGAGAAGGTTCGGCGGGTGTTCGAACCGCATGCGCCGTCAGTGGCGGGACGGATAGAGCTCACACGCAGACTGCTGAAGGCAGGCATCCGAACCACCTGGGCGTGGTGTCCGTTTCTGCCGGGCGTGGAGAACACTCCCGAACACATCCGGCAGTACGTGCGCGTGGCGGCTCAGGCAGGGGTGACCGAAATCTGGGTGGGCAGAATCAACTACTGGAGCTCACTGGCGGAGCGCTATCGGTCGCTGCTGAACAGGTATCGCCTGCAGACCGGGTGGGTGCCGCACCTGCTATTGCGCGAGCAGACCGAGCAGATGGTGCGCGAAGAGTGCGAAAAGGTGGGCATTCTGTGCAGGATATAGCATGTGCCCCTCTCCAGCGCGGAGAGGGGCGGGGGAAACGGGTGCGCCTCTTAGAAGCTCTCAGCGGGAACAGCCAGCATCGTATCGGTCACCAGCAGACCGGTTTCTGCCACGGCGCGCAGGAAGCGGTTGGCGGTCGCCTGGTCCGGCGCAGACCACACGGCAACCAGGTCGTACTGCCCATAGGTAATCACCGCCGCCTTAATCTGGATGCCATGCTGCGAGGCGAGGCTGTTCAACTGCGACAGCCCACTGCCAAACAGGTCCTTTGCCCGACCGGGCACCGCTTTCGCGAGCGTCACAAACTGCATGGCGAACACCTCCCTTGTTGGAGCGTTTGTATCATGCTTCAGGGGCGAACCCCTTTTAGCCCGAGCCTGTCAGCACCTGAACCGCCTGCTTCAACGTGCGCTTTGCCAGGTCACTGATGCGGTTCTCGGCGAACCCAAACACCGCGCTTGCCAGCCTGTCCTGCAACGGCTCCACCCATTTTGCGGGCAGTGCCTTCGCCCCGAACGCTGCGCCCCAGATACTGCCCGCCGTCGCGCCGTTGCAGTCGGTATCCATGCCCTGCATCACCGCAATGGTGATGACGTTCTCGAAGTCGGGCCAGCCCCACAGCAGGGCGTTCAGCACAATGGCATCGTTGTTCACCGTGTGCACCGGATGATACTTGCCATAGTATCGATTCAGCAGGCGGTCAAAAGCCTCCTGCCAGCTTGCACATTCCTTTCGCCACTGCAGGCAATCGCGGATCATCTCCGCTTCGCGACTGCGGGCAGGGATTTCGGCGGCGCCAGCCCGAATAATCTGCACCACGTCCTGCGTGGCGAAGGCAGCGGCAATCATCGCCGCGGTGAACATCTCGCCGTAAATGCCGTTCTTCACATGCGACAGCGCTGCGTCCCGGTAGGCGAACTCCGCCGCCTTTTCGGGCATGCCGGGAGCCACGTAGCCCCAGAAGTCGCCCCGGATACGCGCCCCAATCCACTCGCGATAGGGGTTCAGATATATGGGAACCTGCTCTGAGGGCAGTTCGTTGACCAGATTGATATACGCCTGCCGTTCGGCGGTGTAGGTCTGATAGGCGGGCAGCAGATGAAGCCAAGCATTGCCTACATCGCGCGTGCTGAAGTTCGCACCGTGTCTTTCAAAAAGGTACAGCGCCAGCACCGTGTAATCGGTATCGTCGTCGCGCTCGCCGCCGGAGATATGTCCCTTCGTGCACCAGGTGTAGGGCTGTGGCACGCCTTCGGGTGGGGTGCGCGTTTCAGCGGGCAGGTAGTCGGTCATCGGATAGGCGTTTGCTCCTTCCAGATACCGCCGGATGCGCTCGTGGCTCCAGCCCTCCACCGGCTTGCCCAGCATACATCCTGCCACGCGCCCCAGCCACGCGCCGTACAGCCGGTCCAGCAGGTCTTCCTCGCAAATCACCATCTTGAAGCGACGCACGCCCTCATCACGCTCGGCGCGGATGCCCGGCAGGTCGCTCGGCTCACGGTAGGGGAAGTCCTCGCGGATGGGCAGTGCCATCAGCTCATGGTAAAGGCTCCACAGGGCGTCGGCATCGATTGCCTCCTGCCAGCGGTCGAGGTAGCCGGTGGTATCCGCGCCCTCCTCGCCACGCTGAACGATTTCGTCACGGACAAGGTGTCGCAGGGTCTCCAGTGATGGCATGGTCTGTGTTCTCTCCGAGCCATTGGGTTGTTGATAAATGCTTCGCGGGAGGCACACGGTTTTCCTTTCTCCCGGTGAGCCGACCCCTCTCCCGGCGGGGAGAGGTGAATGCCAAAAGAAGCCCTCACCCTGACCCTCTCCCACAAGGAGAGGG
>FMJZ01002095.1_pt1 | contig 15060 bp, 12 predicted proteins | sample 1987881 | NCBI WGS metagenome assembly FMJZ01 (sample SAMEA4378227, study PRJEB15110) | soil metagenome | biome: soil; feature: Field; material: Soil | place: India | collected 2015-03-11 | depth 0 m | reverse complement strand
CCAGCTGCCCGAAGTCAAACAGCGTCACCTCGTTGTCGCCATCAATATCGGCATTGTCCAGCACGACATCTGCCGCTGCTACGCCGGTAATCGTCACGTTCGGCACCACCCGGCGGAGCCAGTGGTTCGCCCGGAAGGCGATATCGTAAGTGCCCTCCGGCACCACTGGCAGGAGGTAGCTGTAGGCGTGACTGCCGTCGGGTTGCTCGGTGGCGTAGGGGGTGGTGTAGAAGGTACGCACCACGTTCTGAGTGCCCGGCTGGCGCAGTTCCACCTCCAGCGTGGGCAGAAAGGCGTCGTTTTCATCCTCCGAAATATCCTTCGGCGGCTGAACCGCGAACTCGAAGTCGCTTAACCCGACGTCGCCCAGCAGAGTACCGTTGGCTACCGCAGGGATGCCTATCAGTCGCAGGGTAAAGTTAGCCACAGGGTGCCCGTAGAACTCTGTGAGCTGCCAGCTGTTGCCGCCATCTACGGAAAGATAGGCGTCTCGCCGACCGATGGGCGCGTTGAAATCCCACGTAACGAGGTACAGCCCGTCGCCGCTCGGCTTGACCACGCTCCACCCGATGTCGCCGCTGACGTCGAAGTAAAGCGATCTGGGCAGGGTGACCGTGAAGGTGTAGTAGCCCGCATACTGAGCCGTCACATCGAACACCGCCGACCCCGTGCTATTCTTCAGAGGTATCAGGTTGCTGGGGCTGGGTGGCTGGTTGGGGGTTACATTACGGAAGAAGTAGATACGAATCGGCGCGTTTTGCATCGTTACTTCGGCGGTGAACTCGAACTGTCGCACCTCGCCGCCCGCGCCGACGTTGTCATAGTCCACCCACCAGCTCATCCCGGGTTCCACGCCGTTTCCCGTTGGGTCATAATAGAACAGGTGCGGCGCCGGTTCATCGTTGGGATAGTTGTCATAGAGAAACGTGGTTTGCTGAGGCGTCAGTCCCTGAACGCTCAGAGATGGCGGAGCAGCCATCTGCCCCGCAGGGCGAACGCGCACAAACTTCTGGGGAATGCGGATGGCTCTGGCACGCCACTGGGCATGGGCTGAGATTGCCACCGCCATCAGCACAAGAATCAACAAAGCCTTTTTCATGCGAACCTCATCCTTTCCTGAAGTGATTGTGATTCCCAACACTGGAAGCAGGTTAGCATATTCTACGCTGTTGTGTCAAGTCAACTCTGGGATTGCTGAAGCAAGATTCAGCGGTCCAAACTAGCAATTTCCAGTTGCTGGATGCCTCTACCGAATGGTGAGAAGGAGCAACCATGCAACCCCTGTCGTTAGAAGAAGGAAAGAAGACATGGGTTCCGCTGGTAGCCCGGCGGCAACCAGCCGCCGGGCACAGGCACATCAATCATTCAGCGGGTTGCAGATGAAGTTCACGAAACCGCCGATGTTAATCGGCTGAAACTTGGCGTGACCGTCCATGTACACCGTCGGCGTACCACCGATGGCTCTACCCGCCGACACGTCCTGGTTAGAGGAGCCATAGTGCGCCCCCCACGAGTAACATACAATCAGCCAGTCCTCTGCCGGTCTGGTGATGCTGGCTTGTGGGACGCCGCACGCCGTCCACCCAACCGAGGAGGTCTGTATTCCCTGCGGGCACACGAAGGTCGGCGCGTACAGCCCAAAGATAATCGCTGCGAAGACATCCCCGCCACGTAAAATGGGTGATACGTTGCCGGGCAGCCCGAAACCGTCGTAGCAGCGGTAGGCGTACGACCCGGTGTAGTCTTCGCAGGCATCACCCTGGGCGTTGCGCCTCACCGGCACGCCAAGAGTCGGGCAGTGGAAAATTCCCTCGTTCTTGGTGTAGGGCGCCAGGAGGTCTGGTAGCACCGGATGCTGTCCAAGCCGCGTGTGGCATCCTGTGGGTCCGCCCGGAACGCTAACCCAGTTGCCTCCGACATGGTTCACCTGTGATGGCGAGGTGAAGATGGGCATCGCGACCGGGTACACTTCGTCGTAGTCCTGCACGTACATCATCGCCCCCAGTCCAATCTGCTTGCAGTTTGAGATACAGGTGGCAAGGCGGGCACGTTCGCGAGCTCGCGCGAACACCGGGAACAGAATCGCTGCCAGTATCGCGATTATCGCGATAACTACCAGCAACTCGATGAGGGTAAACGCTGTGCGCTTCACGAGAGTTTGCCTCCCTTCATGTTGATTATTCGCTTAATTACAATTATAAGAAGTATGCCAGGGTTGTCAACATGGGGGAAGTGGTAGAATATGTACAGACCGTCTGGAGGTGAACGGATGAACAGACGTTGGTTCGCGGTTTTGCTGGGTGTGTTGATGGCAGTGGCGGCGTGGGGAGACGGGGAAAACAGTCCGTGTGCCAAGTTACTGCCGTCGGCTGAGTTGAAAGGCTGGAAGGAGGTTCAGGGGTCCTTCCTCTATGGCAAGGGCGAGGGCTTGACCAGCATCTACAACGGTGGATACCAGTTTTACCTTAAAAACGGTGTTCAGGAGGCAGCGCAGAGGCTGTATCAGCGTAACGACCTGTATGCCACCATCACCACGCATACCATGAAGGATACGGCATCCGCACGCAGGTTCGTGGAGCACTGGCGAAGTACCCTGCGCAAGCAGAAACCGCAGGCGATCAAAATGACCGGCACCGGCTTCTGGGTGCAAGCAGATGGCGCCACCACCTTCTACTGGGCGAGCGGGCGATTTTTTGTGACGGTGATGGTGACGCGCGATGACCGCTCTGCAGTGGACGAGGGGCTGGCGGTTCTGCGTGCGGTGGTGCAGCGTGCGAGCAGGGTGAAATAGGTCATTGGGTCAGGCATAAGGCACTTCCCTGTGGGGATGCTGGCGATGACAGACGCACCGCGTGTAACGTGTCTGCCCTTGACAAAGGGCATTTTGTTCGGTAAAATCCTACAGGTGTTTGAAGGTAAATCGCTGGAGAGGCAAGATTAACGATGGTGGCGGTCATCCGAACAGGTGGAAAACAATATAAGGTAGAGCCGAACACGATACTGCGCGTGGAGAAGCTGCCCGTCGAGGAAGGGCAGACGGTGGAGCTGACCGAGGTGCTGATGGTGCAGGACGAGAACGGTCTGCGCATTGGCACGCCGACGGTGGCGAACGCGAAGGTGATTGCCGAGGTGGTGCGCCACGTCAAAGGCAAAAAGATTATCGGCTTTACGTACAAGCCGAAGAAGAACCAGAGGCGTCGCTACGGTCACCGACAGTGGCAGACCATTCTTCGCGTGCAGGGCATCGAAGCGTAGAAAGAGGTGAGAACAGATGGCACATAAGAAGGGTGTTGGCAGTTCCCGCAACGGGCGAGATAGCAAGTCCAAGCGGCTCGGCGTCAAGGAATACGCCGGCGAGGTGGTGAAGGCGGGCAGTATCATCATCCGTCAGCGAGGCACCAAGTTCAAGCCGGGCAAGAATGTGGGCATGGGCGGCGACTACACGCTGTTCGCCCTGGTGGACGGCGTGGTGAAGTACGAGAGCAGTGACAAGAAGAACCGCCGTGTCAGCGTGGTGCCTCTGGCAGAAACAGTGGGTGCGTAGTCTCGCTACCGAACAGATGGCTGAAAGGCTCGCCAGCTGGCGAGCCTTTTCGCGCATTCGAGGCAGAACATGTTCGTCGACGAGGTAGTCATTGAAGTTCAGGCGGGAGACGGCGGAAACGGCTGTGTGGCTTTCCGGCGCGAGAAGTTTGTACCCCGCGGCGGACCGTCTGGTGGGGATGGCGGGCGCGGTGGCGATGTGGTGCTCATCGCGGACGAACGCCTGACCACCCTGCTGGATTATCACTTTCAGCGTCACTACCGTGCGGAGCGGGGCGGCGCCGGCGGACCGAACCTGCGCCATGGCAAGCATGGGGAACCCTGCGAGCTGCGCGTGCCAGTAGGCACTGTGGTGTACAACGAAGAGACGGGCGAATGGCTGGCTGACCTGATTCAGCCCGGTCAGCGGGTGGTGGTGGCGCGTGGCGGGCGCGGCGGACACGGCAACGCCTATTTTGCCAACCCGGCTCAGCAGACGCCCCGATTCGCCGAGAAGGGGGAACCGGGCGAGAAGCGTCGGTTGAGGCTGGAACTGAAACTGCTGGCGGATGTGGGGCTGGTGGGCTACCCGAATGTGGGCAAATCCACGCTGATCTCTCGCATCTCCGCTGCCAAGCCGAAAATCGCCGACTATCCCTTTACCACCCTGGTGCCCAATCTGGGCGTGGTGTTTGTGGAGCAGGGGCGCAGTTTTGTGGTGGCAGACCTGCCGGGCTTAATTGAAGGCGCACACGCTGGCGAGGGGCTGGGGCATCAGTTCCTGCGACATGTGGAACGCTGTCGCGTGCTGGTGCACATGCTGGACATCTCGGGTATGACGGGACGTGACCCCCTGCAGGATTTTGAGGTCATCCAGCGCGAACTGGAACTTTACAGCCCTGACCTTCTGCGTCGCCCGATGGTGGTGGCGCTGAACAAGGTGGATGTGGCACCACCCGAATTGCGCGACCGGGTAAGAGATGCCTTGCTGGAGCGGGGCTATCCCGTACATGTCATCTCCGCCGCGACGGGAGAAGGCGTCCAGCAGCTGGTCTATCACCTTGCCGAGCTGCTGGATTCGATACCACCACCAGCCACACCATCCGAGGATATGGTCATCATTCGTGCGCCGCGCCAGGACGAACGTGCCTGGCAGGTGATGCAGACCGGTGAGCATGAGTTCACCGTGCAGGGCAAAGGTATCGAGCGCATGGTGAAGATGACCGATTTAGAGAACGAGGAAGCGGTGCGTCGCCTGCATCGCAAGCTGGAGCGAATCGGCATTTTGCAGAGATTGCGCGAGGCGGGCATCCAGCACGGCGATACAGTGCGTATCGGGGACGAAGAGTTTGATTTTGTAGACGAGGAGCGCTGGGAAACCTCGTAATGGCTTACCGAAGAGTTGTGATTAAAGTGGGCACAAGCACCCTGACAGACGAGAACGGTGCGCTGGACAGGGTGTATATCGCTTCACTGGCGATGCAGTGTGCTGCCGAGTATCGCGCCGGCACTCAGGTAGTGCTTGTCAGCTCGGGAGCTATCCGGGCGGGAATCGACCAGTGGGAAAACTATGCCGGGCAATCGCTCCAATCGCTCGCACGAGTGACCATGCCCTTCAAGCAGGCGATGGCTGCTATCGGTCAGCCCCTGTTGATGCAGGCGTATCTGGCGGCGTTTGTGGCTTATGACCTGCCGGTGGCGCAGGTGCTGTTGACCCGCGAAGATTTCGGCGAGCGTCATCGCTTCCTGCACGCCCGCAATACCCTCCAGCAGCTGCTGAAAATGGGAGTAGTTCCCATCATCAATGAGAACGACACCGTTGCCACCGAGGAGATTCGCTTTGGTGATAACGATACCTTAGCGGCGATGGTGGCTTCGATGCTGGATGCAGACCTGTTGATCCTGCTCTCGGATGTGGAGGGGTTGTACGAGCGGGATGAGAGCGGCAGGTACACCCGGCTGGTTCGGGAGGTGACGCAGCTGGACGAGCGTATTTGGCGCATGGCAGGCGAAAGCGGCTCGCGGGTGGGTACCGGCGGAATGATTACCAAGCTGCAGGCGGCACAGATTGCCACCACGTCGGGGCTGACGATGGTCATCGCGCACGGCAGGCACGAGGGGATTGTGCATCAGATTTGCCGTGGGCATGAGTTCACAGGCACGATATTCCGCCCGCTGCCACGCAAGCTGTGCCATCGCAAGCGATGGCTGGCATACGGCTTGCCTGCAAGCGGTGCAATTGTCGTCAACGAAGGGGCGAAAGAGCGCATCCTCGCCGACGGCAAAAGCCTTCTGCCTGCCGGGGTGGTCGCCTGTGAGGGACATTTCCAGCCCCAGCAGGTGGTGGAGGTGCGCGACGAACAGGGCAATGTGTTTGCACGCGGCTTTACAAACTACAGCAGTGAAGAGATTGTTCGCATTGCTGGATGCCAGAGCTCGCAGATTGAGGAGAGGCTCGGTTTCAAGCGTGCCGATGAAGTCATCCACCGGGATAACCTGGTGCTTGTATACGGAACATTAAAGTAGATGTTTGTCTGCTTGTATTTTTCTGTAAAGAAAGTATAATGCAGTAGTTCGGCTCCCAACTCAAGAAAGGAGAAAGAATCGTGAAGCGACTGATGGCGGTTGTGTTGCTCGCGTGGGCAACAAGCCTGTCGGTGCTGGCAGGCGATCTTGAAATCGGGTTTTATTATGGGGACATCCGCAGTGGCACTCCGGGGCATATTGCGCCCTACCAAGGCTACCTTCGCAACGTCGGCACCAGCGACCTTTACCTCAACGACTGGCGATACAGCACCAATCCTGGCGAAGACTGGAGCCAGCTGGGGGTGTATGGCTACGTGGCACCTATTCGTCTGGCTCCCGGTGAGGAGCGTCAGTGGCAAACCATCCTGGAGGTCAGCATTAACACAAACGCTGTCGGAATATACAGCGCGGAGCTTGGAGTGCTCGGTGGAGCAGACGAGAATGCACGCGATGAACTTGCGACGCTGCCTTTCCAGGTGGAAGTGGTGGATGATTACCAATTCATCGTGTGGATACCGAACCCTGACCGGGTGGCGGGGATTGGGGAAACGGTCGTGTACTCCCATCAGTACACCAATGAGAGCACAAGGGATTTTCGGTTCACCTGGCTCTGGACTTCCGTTGACGGATGGCCTCTCGAGCTCGAACACGAGTTCCAGCAAGGCAGTCTCATCTGGGAGGTGCCGGCCGGGCAAACCGCGGAGACAGAGGTGTTCTCCCTCAAACCGTTACCAGGGTTGCCTCTGGGATTGTATCGCGGTCAAAGTGGTGTTGCCGGAGGATACTATTGGGGCGACACGCAAGAGATTGGCGCCAACTGGACACTCACCGTCGTTCCTGAACCTTCGGGGCTGGTTGCCCTGTTCGGCGGGATAACCTCGCTGGGTGTACTGATGCGGTTCCGACGAAAGCGATAGTTAACCCGCTGTTCGTCGCCGTGTAAGGGCAGTGGTTATGCCGCTGCCCGTTTTTGTGCTCCCGTGCAGGCAGGATGTTTCTCCACCTCCAGCGAAACCCTTCCCGAAAGCCCAAAACGGTTGCATGGAGGCTGCGTGATGAGAGCGTTACGTTTCGCGGTGCTGTGTGTAGTCGTGGCGACGGCGCAGGCGCTATCTGCCCCGTCCATTACCCTTTCCGACCTGCTTCGCCAGATGGTGGACCTTGAAGCCCTGAGCATCAAAGCACCTTCCGGCGAGCGATGCCTGCAGGCGTCCAGCTATGACCGTGCCAGCCGTATCGTGGACGGCAGGAAGGTGGACTGGTTCGCCAATGGGGATGCAGGTCAGTACATTCGTGTGGATGAGCGTAACGGGCGCAGGGAAATGGTGATGGCAGACATCCAGGGACCAGGCGCGATTGTGCGCATCTGGTCAGCCAACCCCAAGGGCATCCTGCGTATCTATATTGACGGCGCGGAAAAGCCGGTGATTGAAAGAGAGTTTGCGAAGCTGTTCGACGGTTCGCAGGGGTATCCCTTTGTGCCTCCACTGGCGGGGATACGTTCCAGCGGCGCCAATATCTACTTCCCCATACCCTTTGCGAGGCGTGCACTGGTCACTGTAGAGGGCGGCGAGGGGATGTACTATCACGTCACCTATCGTCTCTATCCGCCAGGCACACAGGTGGAAAGCTTCTCTTGGGAAGCGGTGGAGCGCACGCGCGCTCTAGGCGAACAGGTGGCACGTCGGTTGTCGAAGCCTTACGAGACGTGGCGTGTGCCAGCAGGAGCGCGAACCCAAAACATACGCTGGAGCATTCCACCCGGCGGCTCGCAGGTGCTAACTCTGCAGGGACCGGCTCGCATCGTGGCGATAGAGATGAAGCCAGAAGCAAAGGACCTGCAGAAGATGTTGAGAGCGGCTGTACTTGAAATCACCTGGGACGATTCCATGCTGCCCTCGGTATGGTCGCCCCTGGGAGACTTCTTCGGTACGGGTCCTGGTTTCAACGCCTATCAGGCGCTCCCTTGTGGAATGCTGGCAAACGGCACGATGTACAGCCACTGGGTGATGCCTTTCGCCCGACGTGCGGTGCTTCGGGTGCGCAATGAGGGCGATGAACCGCTGGTGCTGACTGGCAGGGTGGTGGTTCAGCCGATACGGTGGAGCGACCGCTGGCTGTACTTCCATGCGCAATGGCATGGCAAGTATCCCATCAGCACCCGCCCGATGCGGGACTGGACGATGGCAGAGGCAGAGGGACGTGGACGATTCGTAGGCGTGGCACTGAGCGTGGCCAATCCAGTACGAGTGTGGTGGGGCGAAGGTGACGAGAAGTTCTACGTGGACGGCGAAGAGTTCCCCAGCACCTTTGGCACGGGCACGGAGGATTTCTTTGGTTACGCCTGGGGCAACCCGACCCCCTTCACGCACGCCTACCACAACCAGCCCCGCGCCGACGGACCCGGCAGCTTCGGGCATGTGTCCAACAACCGCTTCTTTATCATTGACAACGTGCCGTTTGAGCGAAGTTTCCGGGCGGACATCGAGGTGTGGCACTGGGCGGAGACGGAGGTCGGATATGGCGCCACAGGCTACTGGTACACTACTCCTCAGCAGGCGCCGGGAGCCTTCCCATCGCTTCGGGAGCGTCAACCGATGCAGTTGCCTGAGCTGAGAATATATCGCGAGCCCGATGCTATCGAGGGCGAAGAGATGACCGTGCTCCGCCACGCGGGCGGCAACGTCACGATACAGGACATGCTGGGCTTTGGCGATGCGTGGAGCGCAGCCAAACACCTCTGGTGGACGGGTGCCAAACCCGGCGATGTGCTGGAGCTGGGATTCAATGTGCCGAAGGCGGGTACTTACGAACTGATTCTCGCAATGACCAAGGCGGTGGACTACGGGCAGTTCCGCCTGTCGGTGAACGGCACGCCCGTTGGTGACGTGATAGACCTGTTCAACAACGGCGTTGTCCACACGGGTAAAATCAGCTTCGGAAAGGTTAACCTGAAGCAGGGACAAAACGTCCTGCGTGTGGAGGTCGTGGGCACGAACCCTGCCAGCACTGGCGACCGCTATATGTTCGGGCTGGACTTCATCAAGATCGTGCCCGCGCAGTAACGTTATCCTGGGTACGGAGGAAGGGCGCGAGTGATATACTGGTGCACCGGCATCTCCTGCCTGCTGATTTGCCTGGCAATGGGTGCAGTGGCACAGCAGGTACTGTACGACTTCGAGACGGAACAGCAGTTACAGACCGTGGTTCGCAACAACGTGCAGGTTCAGCGCGTTCCTGCGGGAGGGAAGCTTTCGGGGCAGGCTCTGGAGGTAGAGTATCAACCTGCAGAGTGGCCCAACGTGACCTTCAAGCCTGCTCAGGCATGGAACTGGAGCGGGGCGGGTGCACTGGCAATAAGCATCCACAACCCCAATCCCGAACCAGTGTGGTTCGGCATCCGCGTGGATGACGACCCCCGTGCAGACGGCTGGAACTACTGCCGCCAGGCGACCACCACCATCGGCGCAAGAGAGACGCAGACCTACGTGTTACCACTGGCATTCAACCCGATGGACTTCGGAATGCGTGGGCTTCCGCCACTTGCCAGCGGCGGGGGCATCCTACTGGGGGTGGCGAACCCACACCGGTTGAACCTGAATCACATTGTGGCGTTTCAGGTCTTCCTCAACCGCCCGACCAAGCCCGTCAAACTACAGATAGACAGCATCCGCTTGATAGAAGGCAGTGCCCCCGTGAAGGGAATTGTTGACCAGTTCGGGCAGTGGACGGGTGGCGACTGGCCCGGCAAGGTGAAGAGCGTGGACGACCTGAAGCGCTTGCGCCAGCAGGAGGAGCAGGAGCTGAGACGCCAGCCCTCTTTGCCTGACCGTGACGAGTACGGCGGCTGGGCGAGCGGTCCCAAGCTGGAGGCGACCGGCTACTTCCGCACCGCCAAACACAACGGCAAATGGTGGCTGGTCACGCCAAAGGGCACGCTGTTTGTCTCACTTGGGATGGACTGTGTGCACACGGGCGACGCCACTTTTATCACGGGACGAGAGGAGATGTTCACCTGGCTGCCAAAGGAGGGTGACCCCCTGGCCAGGCACATCGGCTATCACTCCGGCATACACTCAGGACCGGTCAGAGAGGGACGAACAATCAGCTGGTATGCGCTCAACCTTCAGCGAAAGTACGGCGAGAACTATAAGCCACAGTGGATGGACGTGACCCTGCGGCGTCTGCGGTCGTGGGGCTTCAATACCATCGCCAACTGGTCGGATTGGGACTTTCACCGCAACGGAAAGGTTCCCTACGTGGGCACAGCGCATGTCGGCGGCGACCATGCACGAGTTGCCAGCGGCAACGACTACTGGGGCAGGATGCACGACCCCTTTGACCCCCGCTTCGAGCAGAACGTACGCAATGCCCTGCGCCCGCTGGTTGAGCGTATCGGCGATGACCCCTGGTGCATCGGCTACTTTGTGGACAACGAGCTGAGCTGGGCGGGAGGCGGTGAGGACGGCGGTCGCTACGGGCTGGCGTACGGGGCGCTGCGCGAGGACGCGGCAAACTCGCCTGCCAAAAGGGCTTTTCTGGAGCAGTTACGGGCGAAATACGGACAGATAGAAAAGCTGAACGCCGCGTGGGGCACTTCCTTTGCCGACTGGAACGCGCTGGAGAAGCCCGTCACGCTGGAGCCGCCCTCCACCGACGCCCGCAAGCAGGATTTCGCCGAGTTCGTCAAAAGCCTGGCGAGGCAGTACTTCCGCACCGTGCGAAACGTGCTGAAGGAGCTCGCGCCAAACCACCTGTATCTGGGCTGTCGGTTCGCATGGTATGGACCGGATGCAGTGGAAGCGGCGGCGGAGTACTGCGATGTCATCAGCTTCAACATCTACCTGCCTCGTGTGGATCGCCAGCGGTATGCCATCGTGGAGCGCTTAGACAAGCCTGCCATCATCGGTGAGTTCCACTTCGGTGCGCTGGACAGGGGAATGTTCCACACGGGACTGGTGGCAGCCAAAGACCAGCAAGACCGCGCGCGGATGTACAAAGACTACCTGACCAGCGTGCTCACCCATCCCAATTTCGTGGGATGTCACTGGTTCCAGTACAACGACCAGCCGCTGACCGGTCGCTGGTTCGACGGCGAGAACTACAACATCGGCTTTGTCACCATTACCGATACGCCCTATCCTGAAATGGTACAGGCGGCGCGAGAGATACACGGCGCGGCGTATCGGATTCGGTCGGAGGCGAAGTAGAAGCTAATCGCTGGGGCAGGCTACCAACGCTGGTCCAGCCTCAGCCCCAGCTCCTCCGCCAGACGCACCGCCCGCCAGTACTCCTGCGAGGTGATGCGCCGGTTGATTTCGGGATACCTCTGCGAGGAGACCTGCCCTGCAGGATGGTACTGCGCCATCACGTTCACGTAGGTATCGGGGGCGACCTGCTCCGCCAGGAACCGAAGGATGTGCTCGGTGCCGGCGACGTCGCCCGGCATGACCAGATGCCGCACCAGCACCCCGCGCTTGGCTATCCCTCGCTCGTCGAACTTCAGCACCCCCACCTGACGATGCATCTCTAAGATTGCCTGACGCGCCACCTCGGGATAGTCTCGCGCACGCAGGTATCGCTGTGCCTGTTCGGGATGCCAGAACTTGAAGTCGGGCATGTAGATATCCACGATGCCGTCCAGCAAACGCAGGCTTTCGAGCGAGTCGTAGGCAGAGGTGTTGTACACCAGCGGCAGGCGCAATCCTTCCTTCACTGCAATCACCAGCGCTTCCAGTATCTGCGCCACTACATGTGAGGGCGTGACAAAGTTGATGTTGTGACAGCCCAGCGATTGCAGGTGCAGCATCATCCGCGCCAGTCGTTCGGGCGATACCTCAACGCCGCTTCCATCATGGCTGATATCGCTGTTCTGGCAGAAGACACAGCGCAGTCCGCACCAGGTGAAAAAGATGGTGCCGCTGCCGTTCCAGCCGCGCAGGCAATCTTCCTCGCCGTGGTGAGGGAAGTAACTGGAGACAACCGCATACCTGCTCGTGCGACAGACGCCCCGGCCCTCCGTCAGTCGGTCTACCGCGCAGTTTCGCGGACACAGGCGACACTCTTTCAGCGCGGAAAACGCCTTCTGGGCGCGTCGCTGCAGGTCGCCTGTACGATGCAGGGCAAGGTAGGCAGGCTCGAACTGCTCAGAAGGGATAAGGTATTTCTGGGAGATACGCTGTGCGCCTGTCATGGCAGGTAACCTCCCCCTGTTTTGGAATACGTTGCCGGGGCGGTCGTTCCCTGCCGGGCGAGAAGGATTTTCCCACCTGCATCATAAAGACTAATGCGACAGGTGGCTGAGGGAGGTGGTAGAGGAGGATTCTGTGTGATGCCTGTAGCGACGGAAATGAAGAGTAAACCTGCTGCATCTGTCCAGGGAAAAGCATGGCGGTGGCTGCTGGTAGGGATTGGTATACTGATTAATCTATGCTGTGGAACCGTCTACGCATTCAGCGTGTTCCGCAAGCCCATCGAGGAGTTATGGGGCATTAGCGCTACAGCCAGCGGTTTCCCGTTTATGGTGTTTCTGGCATCTTTCGCGGGCACGATGCCGATTGCTGGTGCGCTGCTGGATCGGTGGGGACCGCGTCGCACGGCTCTGATAGGCGGGATGCTGGTAGGAGGGGGGTGGATACTGGCTGGGTTGTCCCCGAATATCGCGGCACTGACGCTCACCTACGGCTTGATTGCGGGGGGCGGCGTCGGCTTTGTTTATGGGTGTCCGATACTGGTGGCGGCGCGCTGGTTCCCCGATAAGCGGGGGTTAGCCGTAGGGTTGACTCTCATTGGTTTCGGGTTGTCTCCTCTGATTACCGCCCCGGTGGTAAACGCCCTCATCACAGCGCTGGGTCCCTCGCTGACGTTTATCTATGTGGGGGTGGCGTTTCTCGGTATTTTGACCGTGCTCTCGTTGCCGTTACGTCTGCCCCCGCCAGAGTGGTATAACTCCGCTTCTACCAACCATGTGGGACAGCGGCAACAGAGTGCTGACCTGACGCCGCGTGAGATGCTCAAAACGGGCGCCTTCTATGCGCTGTGGACAACTTTTGCCATCGGTTGTCTGGTGGGGTTGATGGCGATAGGGATTACTGCTCCGTTCGGAACCGAAGTGGTAGGATTGAGTGCTGGGTTAGCTGCTGCCAGTGTGTCGCTGTTCGCCGTATTCAATGGCGTGGGGCGCCCGCTGTTCGGCTGGCTTGCAGACCGCATTACCCCTCGTTATGCAGCTGGGGTGTCTTACGGGCTTATTCTACTCGCGGCGGGAATGCTCGTACTGTGGGGGCAGGGAAACCTCGCTCTCTATTTTGTTGGTTTTAGCGTGCTCTGGCTGAATCTGGGAGCATGGCTTGCCATCGCCCCGGCTGCTACAGCCACGCTGTTTGGGGTCACACACTACGGACGAAACTATGGCATCGTGTACACTGCCTACGGGGCGGGCGCAATACTGGGAATGATACTTTCCGGCATCCTTCGCGACTCCACAGGCACTTACCTTTCGGTGTTTCCGCCCGTGATGTTGCTCGCCGGAGTGGGGATACTGATTGCTCTCTGGGGACTACGACCTGTTCATCCCGCACAGCGATAGCAACAGAAAGCAGGAACCTTCTGCTCCGTGGCGAACGATTTTTCGGCAACTTTTCAAGGGAGGTGCCGGATGAAGAGAGCAATCGGTGTGGCGACTGTCCTTCTTTTGCTTTTCGTTGCGGTGGCGTCCGCCCAGAAGGTGAAGATTGAGGGCAAACTGGGCAAGGAGATACTGCTGTTCAACGGCAAGGACTTTTGTGGATGGACCTATTTCCTCGCCGACCCCAACGTGAAGATGGAGGACGTCTGGAGCATCGACGGCGACCGGGGAATCCTCATTTGCAAAGGCAGACCAGCAGGCTACATCCGCACGGTGGCGGACTACACCAACTATATTCTGAAGCTGGAGTGGCGCTGGGCGCCGGAAGACAGAGGCGGGCGCAACAGCGGCGTGCTCCTACGGATGCGGGGAGCGGATAAAATCTGGCCAAAATCCATCGAAGCGCAGCTGATGAGCGGGAGCGCAGGCGATTTCTGGCTGATTGACGGCGTGAAACTGGATACCGACCCCGCCCGGATTAACCCCAATGCCCCGACCAATCGCATCAAGGCGAAGATGGTAGAAAAGCCCATTGGCGAGTGGAACGAGTACGAGATTATCGTGGACGGCGACCATGTGGTGCTGAAGATTAACGGGCAAATCGTCAACGAGGGCACTGGCGCAGAGGTGGTGCCGGGCAAAATCTGCCTGCAATCAGAAGGGGCGGAGATACACTTCCGCAACATTCGGCTGATACCTATCCTGAAATGATGAAGGATTTGTGCTGAAGCATGGCTTCAGCAATCCACATGTTCACGGGCTTTGGACTACCAAAGCGTGCTTCAGCAATCCTTTGTGCAGGTTAACCTTCCTGAGCAAGAGACAACCCTGCAACTGGAAGTTGCGACTTTGGAGTGCTGGAGCTTGCTTCAGCAATTCCTAACCTGCATCAGCAGGTTTCGCTTTACTACCCTGCGACTTCCAGTCGCAAGGACAGAGAAAAAAAGGAAAGCAACCCTGCAACTGGAAGTTGCAGGCTACGCATGACGAAGCCTCCTTCGTAGGCTGGAACCTGCGTGAGCAAGTCTTTGGAGTGCTGAAGCTTGCTTCAGCGTACGGGTGAGGACTAACCTGCTTCAGCAGGTTTCGCTCTGTGTTGCCTGCGATTTCCAATCGCAAGGACAGAGAAAAACGGGATAGGCAGCTTCTTACCTGCGCCATCCGCTCGCCGGGTCAGCGGTGAGAGGTACGGGGTTTTAACAATCTGGTAAATCAGCTGGTCTTCTGGGCTATTGACAGCACCTGCCGTTTATCATACAATGTTCCCTGTGACGCAAATTAAACGCATAATTGAAGGAGGCATCACGTGATGAGGCGTGCTTTTACGTTGATTGAGCTGCTTGTTGTTATCGCGATTATCGCGATACTGGCGGCGATCCTGTTCC
>FMJZ01062862.1_pt1 | contig 15111 bp, 14 predicted proteins | sample 1987881 | NCBI WGS metagenome assembly FMJZ01 (sample SAMEA4378227, study PRJEB15110) | soil metagenome | biome: soil; feature: Field; material: Soil | place: India | collected 2015-03-11 | depth 0 m | reverse complement strand
ATCTTAATTTGCCTCCAAATTATTCATAGTTGACTCCTTTTTATGAAAGTTTCTGGACTTAAATACACCTTGAAATACCATATATCTTAATATTATATCATAGTTATGGCTAAAGTCAATCCCTAAATTATCCTTGACTTTGTTAGAAATGAGACTATAATATAGCGAGGAGTTCACTTGGAGATTATTGTAGTCGATGAACGGAAGAATAAGAGTCTTCATTTTTTTATTAGCTGGAGTATTATCAGCCTTATAATTCTTGTGGTCATTGCAATTATAGTACTTTTTATTTACGGAATTGTCAATTTTGCCCGGGGTAGAGTTGATTATAAAAGATTGCATCAGTTGACAAAAGAAAATGTCATTATTCAGAAGGATATTGAACATATGACTTCCGAGATTAAATCCTTAAATATTCTAATTGATAGTTTGGCAAAGAGAGATACGGTTTTCAATCGCTTTTCCGGATTAATGCCCCTTGAGAGGTTTATAAGTGAGATAATGGTAGCGAAAACAAAAGAAGAAAGAAAAACAGATAAAAATTTATCAGAGGACCTTGATAAATTACTCATCAGGGTAGAACAAAATTATTCAAATAACAAGGCAATTGTGGACTATTTAAATAAAAAAGAAAGATTGAAGGATTTAATTCCATCAATCCCTCCGGTAAATGGTTGGTTTATGCGTGGTTTTGGGTATGGCCTTGACCCATTTACAGGTACGATGAAGATGCACGAAGGTATTGATATTGCTGCACCGGTTGGTACCCCCATCATAGCTCCTGCCGATGGAGTTGTAAAAAAGATTCAGAGTAAAAGAGATTTTGGAGTTACTATAGAAATTAGCCACAGCGAAGGATTTGAGACAATCTATGCCCATTGTCAGAATCCCGCGGTGAGACAGGGACAATTTATAAGAAGGGGCGATGTTATCGCCTTTGTAGGAACGAGTGGAAAGATTACGGGTCCCCACCTCCACTACGAAATAAGGATTGATGGGATTCCGATTAATCCGCTTGATTATATAATGTTGAGAAACATTGGAGCAAATGAATGACATAATAAAAAACATCAAGGAATTAAAAAAGAAGAGAAATGCAGTAATCCTGGTACACAATTATCAATTACCTGAAATTCAGGATATTGGTGATTTTGTAGGAGATTCGCTGGAATTGGCTAAAATTTCGCAAAATGTTTCAGCTGAAGTAATTGTCTTCTGCGGGGTTCATTTTATGGCCGAGACCGCAAAAATATTCAATCCAGAAAAGACCGTATTGATGCCTGATTTACATGCAGGATGTCCAATGGCGAATATGATTGACCCCATTAGATTGAATCAGGAAAAAGAAAAATATCCTGAGGCTGGAGTAATCACATATATCAATTCAACTGCTGAAATTAAGGCACTTTCAGATATCTGCTGTACATCTGCAAACGGAATCAAGGTAGCAAAGGCATTAGATAAGAAAGAGATTATTTTCGTTCCCGATAAATACCTTGGCAATTATGTCGCACGCCGTGTCCCGGAAAAAAAATTCTACCTTTACAGTGGATATTGTCCTACTCATATGCTTTTCACCAGAGAGGGAATATTAAAACTTAAAGAAAAATATCCACAGGCAAAAGTTCTTGTTCATCCGGAATGTAGAATCGAAGTTCAAGAGATTGCAGATGCGATTTGTTCTACATCACAGATGATAACATATGCAAAAAATAGTTCAGATACGCAGTTTATAATATGTACTGAAATAGGATTATTGCACAGATTGAAAAAAGAAAATCCGGGTAAGAAATTCATCCCTGGAAATCCTAACGCATTGTGCCCGAATATGAAATTGACAACCTTGGAAAAAATTCTCTGGGCACTGGAAGATTTGAAATATGAAATTAAGGTGGATGAAGAGATAAGGCTAAAAGCGATTAACGCACTTGAAAGAATGGTTAAGGTTTAAATAACCCCCTTGACATAAACGGAATATTGGATATAATATATTAAAATTTACGAAATAAGTAAAGCATGGTTCTGTCATAACCTTGAACATTGATATTCAATAGCAGAATTGATAAAAAAGCAATAATTTTGCAAAGGAGGCTTTTAATTTATGGAGATAACCGAACTTAAAAAGAAAAAAGTTACGGAACTGCATCAGATTGCGAAAGAACTGGGGTTGAGCAATTTTACGGATCTGAAAAAGCAGGATTTAATCCATGCAATTATTGAGGCGGAGACAAAACGCACCGAGCTTGTACCGGTAGAAGGAGTGCTACAGATTCATCCTGAAGGATACGGTTTCCTGCGTTCACCTAATTTTAATTACCTGCAGAGCCCTGATGACATATATCTATCCATTTCACAAATTCGAAAATTCAATCTAAAGGTTGGTGATAGCATAAGAGGACTTGCCCGACCACCAAGAGAAGGTGAACGTTACTTTGCAATGATAAAGATTGAATATGTTAATGATATACCACTCGCTGAATTTACGGAGAGAATTTTATTTGATAATCTTACACCTTTATATCCAAATGAAAGAATCCATCTTGAGATTGAGCAAAAAAATGATCTTTCAATGCGCATAATAGATCTCTTCACCCCAATCGGTAAAGGGCAGAGGGGATTAATTGTATCACCACCCAGGGCAGGGAAGACTATAATCCTTCAAAAAATTGCAAATTCAATTACTGTTAATCATCCTGAAATAAAACTCATAGTTCTGTTGATTGATGAACGTCCTGAGGAGGTAACAGATTTTGAAAGGTCGGTTCAAGCAGAGGTCATTTCCTCCACATTTGATGAAACCCCTGAACGCCATACCGAGGTCGCAGAAATAATCTTGGAAAGGGCAAAACGACTCGTGGAGTCAAAAAAGGATGTGGTGATACTATTGGACAGTCTCACCCGTCTCGCACGGGCATATAATGCAATAGTCCCGCATTCAGGAAAGACTCTTTCCGGTGGACTTGATTCCACCGCTTTGCAAAAACCCAAGAAGTTCTTTGGTTCAGCAAGGAAGATTGAAGAGGGTGGAAGTCTTACCATTATTGCTACTGCCTTAATTGATACCGGAAGCAGAATGGATGAGGTTATATTTGAAGAATTTAAAGGCACGGGCAATTTAGAAATGGTTCTTGACCGCCGTCTGTCAGACCGCAGAATCTTCCCCGCACTTGACCTTTACAAATCAGGGACAAGAAAAGAGGAATTACTTCTTACCGAATTCGAAATAAACCGTCTCTGGATACTGAGAAAACTTCTGTCCGAGATGAATACCATTGAACAAATGGAATTCATCGTCGACCGCATGCAAAGAACAAAAAATAATAAAGAATTCTTAGAATCTATGAGTGATGTAGCATAAAAAGGAGGTTTGAAAATGAAGAAAGGAATTCATCCTAAATATATTCCCTGTATAATAACCTGCGCCTGTGGTAATCGGGTAGAGACATATTCAACAAAAGAAAAAATTTCAGTTGATATATGTTCGCGATGTCACCCATTCTTCACGGGGAAACAAAAGATCGTTGATTCAGCAGGTAGAGTTGAGAAATTTGTTAAGAAATATCAGCAGAGAATAAAACATTCATCAAAGAAGAAATCGGAGTAATTTGAAATATGAAAAAATCAGAGCAACTTGTTTCCATCACGATAAATGAAGTTAAGCAGCTGAAAAAAAAGTACGACAATCTTAAGGAGTATCTTTGACCCAGTAAAAATCATTACCCAGTTAAAAAAACTACAGGAACGAACAGGTCAGCCAGATTTCTGGAATAATCAGGAGCAAGCCCAGAAAATAATGGCTGAAATAAATCAGAAACAGCAATATTTAAGCATTTTAACCGAGATAGATAATGGAATCAATTTCTTAAATGAACTTTTTGGACTCAGTGATATTGATGAAGAAACGCTCAAAGGAGCGGAGCAGGAACTAAAATCCCTAAATCAAAAGATAAAGGAATTAGAAATGCAATTATTGCTGGGTAAAGAAGATGATAATAAGAACTGCCTCCTAACAATCCACCCTGGAGCCGGTGGTACAGAATCATGCGATTGGGCAGAGATGCTGCTCAGAATGTATACCCGATATATTCAATCAAAAAAATTTTCTTATCGCATAATAGACTTGCTCCCGGGTGATATTGCCGGAATCAAGGATGCGACAATTGAAGTGAAAGGAAATTTTGCATATGGATTGTTAAAGGCAGAAACAGGGATTCATCGGCTGGTGCGCATATCACCATTTGATGCCAATCAAAAAAGACATACTTCTTTTGCCTCGGTCTTTGTTTATCCTGAAGTTGAACAGGTAAATTTTGAAATAAAGGAAGATGATTTAAAGATTGAGACATTCCGGGCAGGCGGGCACGGTGGTCAGAATGTCAACAAAGTTTCTTCAGCTGTAAGGATTACCCATATACCAACCGGAATCACCGTGCAATGCCAGAATGAGCGCTCCCAATATCTGAATAAAACAACCGCACTTAAAATTTTAAAATCGCGACTATATGATTATTATAAGAGATTAGAGGAAGAAAAATTAAACAAACTTGAGGCACAGAAAACAGAAATTGCCTGGGGTCATCAGATACGTTCCTATGTTTTCCATCCTTATAAACTTGTCAAAGACCACAGAACTGGTTATGAGACAGTGCAGATAGAGAAAGTGATGGATGGGGAGATTGATGATTTTATCTATGCCTATCTAAGTATGCTGGCAAAGAGGTCAGCGCAGTAGTTGACAGTCGTGATAATTCTTATATAATCTAATATGATATTCATTGTTACCTTCCTTCTGGGTTTCAATAACGAATTTCAGAATTTCATAAACTCGCCAAGAAGTGAATCAATATTTGTTGCCCTTATGCAGGACAAAAAAAGGATAATTGAATATAAAGATGCTCCAGTTATACTCTGGTTCTGGCGTAGCAAGACACATGATACAAATGTTGATTCATTTTTAAAGAATATTCCTATCCCAAGGAATTTCTATCTATCCGGAGTATTGAGGTGGGAAGCGAAGGAGGCAAAAGATTTAAAAGAGCAATACAATAAATTGAAACTGGCAATTTATTTTGATTCTTTATCAATAGAAAATTTTCTGTCTCTCATTTCGTTAGGGATATCTAATCGTAAGATGGATTTTTTGCAATATGCCATTTCTTTGCCTGTCTTTTCGGATTTTCGAAATCAAATATTTCTTTTGGGAAATTTTGTTATACTTTTTATTCTGACCTTATTTTTTACTACGATTTTGTTTATATTGACAAAATTGATTTACTATCTGCCAGTCTTAAGCCACAGGTTTGACCCGATGAAGCACAATATTTTCAAAGGTATAATCGGTTTTGCCCTGCTTTTAATCCCTATACTCATATTGAGGAATTTATATTTTTCACTTATAATTTACAGTATTATTCTTACATTTATATTCAATAATCGCGAAAAAAACTGGCTAAGAGTAAATCTAATTATGATAATCTTATTCTCTATCGCAATCTCAATGTTCAATTTTATTCCTTTCCTTAAAGGAAATGATAAAGTTTATTATATGTATCAAATGGTTGCCATGGATAGTGATATAAGGATAAACCCAGAAACAAAAATAGAAAAAGAGGTGCTCGCTTATGCATTGAAGAAACAGGGATTATACGATGAAGCAATGGCTTGGTATGAAGACCTTTATTACAATCAAAACATTCGGAGTGTTGAGATAGTAAATAATCTGGCAAATCTCTATACAATTTATGACGAAGATGAACGAGCCGAAGAACTCTATCGTAAAGCAATGTATAGTGACCGTGGTGAACCATATTTCAATCTTGCCTTACTGAAATTTAAAAAGATTGAATATCTGGCAGCCAGTGAGATAATGGAAGAAGCAAGAAAGAGGGGTTTTGTAAGTATAAGCAAAGAGCCTGTTGATATCGCCCCTAATCCGAAAAATTTTTATAATCTTTTGATGACCAGAAATTTAAAGAATTTGAAATTTGTTAATATCAATTATCTTATTGTTATATTAGTTGTTCTATTTATCACATTTATTCCTTCCCAACTCTCTCCACCTTATTATTGTTCAATATGTGGGAAAGCTGTTTGTAAAGAGTGTGCTGAAGAAACAGGAGATGCATTTTACTGTCGTGCATGCCTGAGTAAGTTGAATGCGACAAAAAATGAAGAAATAGAAGAAGAATTAAAGAATGCTTTGGGTAAGACAAAAAGATTGATTAGAAATATTTTGACAATTGTTTTGAACATTATTATACCCGGGTCAGGGTTAATTTATAAAAATAGAAACTTTTGGGGGTTGCTTATTTCCTTTTTTGCGATTATGGTTTACACACCCATTTTACTAAAATCTTATTTTATCAAACCTTCGGGTTGGATATGCTTTTCATTAAATCCGATATTATTCCTTATCGCGGGGATTGTTCTGGTTATCTGTTATCTGGCTTCTTTTCTGATATTGCTTGGAGGTTCTGATGCCGATTGAAGGTGATCTAAAGAGCATAAATTTTGCAAGCATTCTACAGTTGATAGCACAGGAAAAACTCACCGGTGTGTTGAAGATAAAAAAGAAAAATGAAGTTGTTGATATTGGATTTATTGAAGGGCAGATAACCGGTGCGTTCTTTGAAAAGGGAGAAAAGACCGAAAGGCTTGAAAACTACCTTGTGCGTTCGGGTTTCATCAAGAAGAATCTCTATGAAATGATAAAGGAAATTCATGAGGAAACAAAAAGGCCGATAATGAATATTATTATTGATGACAAATATCTTACGATAGAAGAAATAGAACGGATCATTAGATTTAAAATTCAGGAAGTGATTGATGAGGTCTTTACCTGGCAGGAAGGAGAATTTAAATTTGAGCAGGGCGCGGTCATTTATCCAAAAAGTCTGATTAAAATCAGATTGAATACAGAAAATATTGTCCTTGAGTCAGCGCGCCGTTTTGATGAATGGCCCAGAATCGTGAGTCAAATTAGTTCCACGGATCTTGTTTTTAAGAAAATAGAAAAACCGGAACTTAAATTAAAGCTTCCCGATGATGAATTAAGAGTACTGTCCCTGATTGATGGGCAGCGTAGTGTCAATGACCTTATTGACATATCGGGATTGGGGAAATTTCATACTTACTCCTGTTTATATCATCTATTGACAACCGGGCAGATTGAACTTGCCTATGCCAAGCCGACACCTAAGGTGGTAAAACAAAAGAAGGGAATATCATTAAAGTTCCTTTCTACCCCTGCTAAAATCTCTTTGTTTCTGATTGTCATTTTATTAGAAATACTTATCGGTAATTTTCTCTCGAAAAGGTTAAAATATTCTTTTTCATTCTTTAATACCTCTTATATAGAAGAATCAGATTATTATGATTACAAAAAAATATTCTTTTATAAACATAATCGGATACCATCAAATTCAGAAGTAAAGGCAATCTTTGAAAAATAGGTAGGAAACTATGTTATATAAAAATGCCGGTGTAGATATAGACCGTTTAAACTTGATAAAAAAAGGAATTGGGAAGCAGGTTGAAAAGACTTTGCCTGAAGATTCTCTGTTCGGTCTTTTTGGCGGTATTTATCCAATGAATAATAAATTACTTGTCAGCAGTGTTGATAGTGTAGGCACTAAGATTTTTATTGCCTGTGCGACTGGTATTCACAATACTATTGGAATGGATATCGTCAATCACTGTGTAAATGATATTCTTACCACTGGTGCGTTACCGCTATTTTTTATGGACTATATCGGTTTTTCCGAGATTGCAAATGACACTTTGCAGGATATCATAAAAGGATTGGTAACAGCTTGTAAAAAAGAGAAGATGGCATTGATCGGAGGAGAAACCGCTCAATTAAAGAGATTCTATCCCAAAGGGCTATACGACCTTGTTGGTTTTATTGTTGGGATCGTAGATAAGAAAGATTATATCAATCCCCAGCAAATTGCACCAGGTGATATATTGCTGGGATTGAAATCTAATGGACTCCATACCAATGGATACACCCTTGCAAGGAAGGTTCTATTTAAAAAATTTGGACTTTCAACCTACATTTCAAAACTTAAATGCACACTTGGAGAGGAACTTCTAAAAGTTCATAAATCGTATCGGCGGGAACTTGAATTAAGGTTAAAATATGTACATGGACTTGCCCATATCACCGGTGGCGGATTTTATGATAATATTAAAAGGATATTGCCCGAAGGCACTTCGGCAATTATAAAAAAAGATTCCTGGGAAGTACCGCCGATTTTTAGACTAATTCAAGAAATTGGAAAAGTTCCCGAAGAAGAGATGTATCGTGTTTTCAATATGGGAATAGGTATGGTTGTTATAATACAAACCAATAAATTAAAATACTTTAAGCCACTGCATCCAATCATTATTGGCGAGATTGTACAAGATAATTTTGGTGTCAGAGTAGAATAAAATTAAAGTGTAAAAGGTTCTCGGCCTTCTAATCTTTGGTTGTCAATAATCTGTGTGAATCCATATAATTGCATAATTTCCTCATAGAAATATGTTGTATTACATTCCGGGCAAACATAATCACCTTCCTGATTTATTATGAGGTCAATATATTTTGAAGTAAAAAGACAATAAGGGCAGAGTAGTTTATCAATATGTGCCATAAAAAATTATATTAATATAAAAGTTGATGTCAATCACCACTTACTCAAAAAATTTATCACGATTATCTATGAATTGTTTAGGTGTAAATATCGCTGTGCTCAGGTTTTGAAAACGTAACTGTCTTGCATACTGGATATACTTCACCAATGATGTATCAAAAGGCATGATTGTTTTATTATCGCATCGGATAATATATCCAGCCCATTCGGTGACTAATGGTTTTGATACCTGTCCTTTTTCAAGTGCAGCAACCACTCCGGTAAATTCTGGACCATACCTTGATTCAATATCCGTAAGGGTTAAATTATTTAGGTTGGTCTGGAAAAATAATGTGGTATCTGACTCAGCAATTTTTTCTAACGTAGTTCCTGCCTGTAGCTGGATAAATATATTGTTCAGATAATCACGAAGAATGGTCTTTAGTTTTTCCCGTTCATACCTTGAACGGATGATGGCTTTCTCATTATCATTATTTAGACTCAGAATCTTTCCTGGAATGATGGAGTCAAGGACGAAAAGATAATAACCACCAAAACTGGTGAATGGTCCAATGATGGTTTTTGGTTTTAATTTTTTCACTTCTTTTGCCAATCCTTCCTGGTTACGCACAGGAAAATTTATCTTTTCGGGATTTAAAGGAAGAGTTTTATGGACCGCAAGATTATATTCTTTTGCTGCTTCTTCAAAGCCTAATTCCTTAGCTGAATTTTTGAATGATTCAATGCGGTCATTTAATTCTCCAAGCGTGGTCTGAGAAACATCGATTTTGATTTTGGCTGAATAAAGTATTCCTTTGGCAGCACGTTTTATAACCTCATAACCACGGGATGTCAGGATTATATTTGAAATTTCCCCATCCTTTAATTTTTTATAGACATCTGCTTCGTAAGGAAGAAGTTCTTTCTCATCTTTAAATTTTTTTTCTATCAATGTATCATCAGATACTTCACGGGCAACCGTAAGGAAATCCTCACCTTCCTTTATCCTCAATATTAGGTCTTCAAGTTTTTCCTTTGCATCATTTGAATCTCCAACTGAGGGAACTTTTTCAAAAAATACATATTTTAAAACTTTTGTCTCAGGATTCGTAAAATCTTTTATATGTTTATTATAATATTCTTTTAACTCTTCATCTGCTACTGTAGCTTTTCCCCTTAACCGGAATAACGGTAGGCTAATAAAAGATAAATCATATAATACTGAATAACTGGATAACCTAATACTATCTTCAAAGGGAGAAGACCACGCCATTGTATAGATAAGGGAGCGAAGTTTTTCCTTGGGTAGTTGTTTTCTCAGATTGAATTCGTATTCCAGGAGCCATTGTCGGCTTTGGGGTGATTTTAACAACTCAAGATATTTATTATAATCAAACTTCCCATCGCTATCCTTCATATATTCGGATTCATAAATTTCTCGAGGTGGATTACTTTTGATGATTGCTACGATTTCTTCGTCAACTACCTTGATATTCTCTTTTTTTATCAAATTGTTCCATATTACTTCCTCAACCATCAAATTCCATATTTCTTCACGGCTAATGCCCTTGGTCTCTCGTTCTTTATTCTGGGCAAAGCGGACATAATCAGTGTAGGACACAGGGATACCATCGATCTTGGCGATATCTACTACCTCGCGTTGAGTGATACCGGTTACATCAAGTCCCCATTCAAAAAATATTAATAGTGCAAAGGCGACGAGAACAATAAATAATATGATGCGCGTATTACGCCTAAAATTTTGCATCATATTTTACTCCAGTGCATACTCTATTCTATTTAAAATCGTAAAAAAGTCAACAAGCAATGTAAACGAAAGATTTGTTTTGTTAATCCTCTGGCTAATAGTGGAAGTATTATATACAAGGTAATAATGGTTGAATAGATTAGTATATTTAAACTTTAAACTTTATTAAGATAATATCGCCATCCTGAACTATGTATTCTTTTCCTTCAATTTTTGTTAATCCCAGTTCATGGGCATGGGCAAAAGTTTGTGCCTTTAACAAATCCTCGTATCTTAAAATCTCAGCCTTGATAAACCCCTCTTTCAAATCGGTATGAATCTTACCTGCAGCATCAATCACTTTTGTTCCTGTTTTTATCAACCAGGCTCTTGATTCTTCTCCTTTTATTGTGAAAAATGTTATCATTGATAATTGCTGAAGGCATAATTTTAATAGCCCATTAACCCCCTCGGGTTCCAATCCCGCTGCTTTTCTTAATTCTATTTTCTCGTCTTCACTGAAATTCACGATATCTTCTTCAAGTTTTATTGAAATTTTATAACCAAAAAAGTCGGTTTTAAATTTTCCATCCTCATCAAAGTTTAATACAATTATCTCAGGTATCGTTGTGAGTAAAGGTAAGTCCTGAATTTTTTCTTTAGGCACCTGCGCCTTTTCAAGGTCAGACTTTATTCTATTCAAGATTTCAAACTCTTCTTTTGCTTCGAATTTCTTTTTTATTTTATCTATTCTTCTTTCTACAATTTCTAAATCAGCAAGAAACAATTCACTTCGCACAATATCGTAGTCTTTTTGGGGGTCTATATCGGTGGTATGAGGTATATCCGGGTCCGAGAAACATCTCAAAATATGTAAGACGAGGTCAACATCCCTTATATGGGATAAAAATTTATTTCCTAAACCTGCGCCTTTTGCTGCACCTTTTATCAAACCTGCGATATCAACAAAATCAATATGTGCATAGGTTTTTTTTGGCGATTTAGTGATATCAACGATTTTATCTAATCTTTCATCCGGTATTATTACTACCCCAACATTTCTTTCAATCGTTGTGAATGGAAATTTTGCAACCTGGGCATTTGCCTGAGTTAAAAGATTGAAAAGGCTTGATTTACCTATGTTTGGTAGCCCAATGATTCCTATCTTCATAATTTTAACAGATTCTTGGCAATCCTTCAGCTTCAAGTTGGAGAAGCGGCCTCATCCCCCCGATAGATGTTTTTAACCATACACCTGAAATTTCTTTTGTTACTTCTCCAATAATCTCTGCACTCTTGCCCAGGAAGTCCTTTTTTATAAAGCTTAATAAAGATTTGGCATCGTTTTTTTCTACTATTGCAATGAATTTTCCCTCATTGGCAATGTACAACGGGTCTAAACCAAGAATTTCACAGGCGCCCTTTACTTCAGGTTTTATTGGCAATTCAGATTCATTTATTATTATCCCGAGAGATGTTCCATCAATCGCTTCATTCAATGCTGAAACAATCCCGCCCCGGGTTGGGTCGCGCATAAAATGGACTTCAAAACTTTTATTATACATTTTATTGGTTACAAGATTCAGCGGTGCACAATCACTTTTGAAATCTGCCTTAAGATTTAAATTTAATCGCTGGTTCAGAACTGCTATACCATGGTCACCGATTGTTCCGCTGATAATGATCTTATCACCCGGTTTTATTTTGTCTTTTCCCAATCTTAATTTGATCTGTCCAATACCAGAGGTTGTAATAAAAATTTTGTCTGCCTTACCCTTTTCAACTACCTTTGTATCACCGCAGACAACACGAACACCTGCTTTTTTTGCTATCTTAGACGCTGAAGTAAGTATTTTTTCAAAGTCGTCAAAACTAAAACCTTCTTCAATAATCAAAGAAAAAGAAATGTATTCGGGGATTGCGCCCTTCATTGCCAGGTCGTTTATCGTTCCGCAGACCGATAACTTTCCAATGTCACCACCCGGGAAGAAAATTGGATTTACAACATAGGAGTCTGTTGTGAAAGCAATATTTTTATTGTCAATTCTCAATTCTGCAGCATCTTCAAGTTTTTTCAATATCGGGTCTGGAAAGTATTTTAAAATCAATCCTTTTATTAATTTCTGTGTTAAAAGGCCACCAGAACCATAATTAAGGTTTATAAATCTCTGCTCCATAAACGATTATATCGATAATTATCTGATTATCAAGTTTTTTAGACAGTCTTTATCCAACCCAATCTTTGATATTCCTTATATATCAACCCAATAACCCGTTTGGGATTGGGAAATTCTCTTACCCAGTTCAACCCTTCAATTCTTTTTTTATGACGCAATTCTGGATCTGTTAATAAGTTGTATAACACCTCTTCAAGATTTTTTTTGTTAGCATTTATAAAAGGATGCTTAGGAAGTAAATATTCGTATTCTTCAGGAATTTCGGTAATTGTTGGAATACCAAGGGCAAGGAATTCTAATCCGCTCCTTCCATACGCAGTCCCAGCATAATTACCAATTTGATCAATCCCAATATCGCAGGTTGATTTTAATTCCATACACTTCTTATGCGAAATCCCTTCAATCAATAGAAATTCAAATGTAATCTTCTTTTTAAGTTTTTCAACTATTTCAATTATTTCATTAGTGCCTTTAGCGCTGCGTCTTGTAGGTGAATGACCCACTTTTAAGATTTTGTTTTCTTTTTCTCTGGGTTTTATTTTATCTGCTTCAAATGGGATGGGGACAAAGACTAAAGAAGGGTCTATTTTGATATGGTCAACCTCTGAAGTAAATTTCAATTGTACATATTCCTTTAAATAGGGATTGATTCCCCACTTGCGCAAATCACTTCCAAAGAAATGGGCAACGATTTTGTTACTCTTTAATTTTTTTAAAATTCTATCACCGTATATAAAAGGCATGCCGCCATCAAAATGGTATATATCAAATGAGCCGAAATCATACCTGCGCCAGAACCTATTGAGTTTATATAGCCATAAAAAATCACGTGATTTAAAATAAATTTTTTCCAGTAAATTTTCGCCCTTGATTTTCAATCTCAGTTCATCAGGTGCTACATTGACATTGTCGCGCCTCAGGTTTCTCCGCACAAAATTAATTGTTTCTGAATTTAATAGTGGATAATTTAGTAGGATGCCGTCAGGGAATCCTAATTTTGAATGTGTCATTGTCACCAATATCCCCTCGTCGCCGAAAATCCTATGAGAACGACTCAATAGTCCAGCAACATCCTGAAAGTTTTCAAATGTTAAATGAATTATTCTCACTTAAATTGCTTAAATTTTAATTTTAAAAATTGTTGGAATTTTTTGAATTTTTCCGGTTTGGTTATTTTTGTAATACCTGATTTAATCCCTTCCCACCCGCTTATCTTTTGTGAATAAATCCGGAGGGCAATAGTCTCAAGTTCCTCATAGCCCAATTGCGGCTGGATTAGAATGGGGATATTACGAGGTTGCATTATCGTTTCATTTCTTGGCTCATCATAGGGTTTTGTCCAAGTAAAATCAGAGGGCATTAAATTATTTTTTCTTGCATAAGTTTCAAGGTAAGTTCCTGGAAATATTCTTATTCCAATGGAATATTCTATTTTACTCATTAATGCGCGATTCTGTTCTATAAACTCAAATGTCTTTTCCACATCCGTCATAGTCTCGCTTATGTGTCCGAAAGAAAAGAATGCCTTTATTTTTAACCCGGCTTTATTACATAATTGGAGTAATCTTTGTGCCTGTTCCACATTCGTGCCCCTACGCATTAAATCCAGCACTTTCTGACTGCCGGATTCAATCCCCACACCAATTAGATAACAACCTGCCTTTTTCATTTTTTCAATTAAAGTTTCATCAACCGTTCCGGGACGAATCTCACATTCCCATGGAATATTTAAATTTCTGTTGATAAATTCATCACATAAATTTTCAATATGTTCTCGGTCAAGGGTTAGAACAGTATCTAAAAATCTAACACCCTGTAAATGATATGTCTTTAATAAATTTTCAATTTCATCAACTACATTCTTTGCTGATCGGACCGTGAGTAAATTGTTGTACATCCGGCTTGCAATACAGAAATTACAATGGTGGAGACAACCACGGGAGGAACTTACTGTTATCCCTTTATTTTTTATAAAATCTAGTTTTATTTTATATTTTTTTATATCCAAGAGATGATAGGCAGGCTCAGGCAATGAATCAAGGTGTAGTCTTGATGCGGGTGGGTTGTCAACAGGATTGTCATCTAATCTGAAACTCAATCCTTGTATTTTTTCGAAATTTTGATCTGTACTGTATGTCTTCAATAAATCATATAATACATCTTCACCTTCACCCCTGATCACAAAATCAATTTCTTTAATATCTTTCAAAACCTGATTTGCAGTAAATGTTGCATTGGGTCCCAAATAGATGGTGATTATTTCTTTGCTAAATAATTTTGCAGTCCGTGCCAGATTAAAGGATTCAAAACGATTAATTGTCGTTCCCCATATTCCCAAAAATTTTGGTGCGTATAAACTTAACCAGTGCTCCAGTGATTTTTTTTCAATATTGAAATCTATAATCTTTGCAGTGATTCCATGTTTTTCAAGAAATCCGGCGATTGAAATAAGTTCTAACGGAAGCAATCTTTCTTCATATCCTTTTTCTTCTGTATTTATTAGTAATATATCATTCATTGATTTATTCCAACAAACATCTGCAGACCATTTTTTAAAGATGTTTCTTTAAAA
>FMJZ01050233.1_pt1 | contig 15115 bp, 12 predicted proteins | sample 1987881 | NCBI WGS metagenome assembly FMJZ01 (sample SAMEA4378227, study PRJEB15110) | soil metagenome | biome: soil; feature: Field; material: Soil | place: India | collected 2015-03-11 | depth 0 m | reverse complement strand
ATTGACAATATCTCTCGCTTGAGAATCAGAAAGAAAAGTTGTAATGAAAAAGGAGATAAGAACGTATTAATAATGACTTATTCTGAAGTTAATCACCAAGATATACTTAACCATAATACATGTCCTTCAACATTGCTAATATCTCAGACTATCTTTGAGTTTACCTAAAAGACTAAAGCCTGATACTTAAAAGATTCTGAGAAATAGAAGATGAATAAAAATCATGGATGTTACGACGGCCGTGTATCAACAAAAACATCATGATATGACCTTACAAAAAGAAAAGGTGGTAGTGTCTAATATTTTGTGTAAATTCAGTATAGATATGTTAAAGAAAAAGGTGTATCTTCTTCGTTTACACATCGTTAGAAAAAAGACCACACCTACGGAATTACATATCAGCAAAAAGCATTGTGATTTTGACGCTCCGTTGGTAGAATCGGATAAATCAGTTAACATGGTATCTAATCGAGCAGGAAACCTGTTTAATAATATTAAAGAAAATAGTTGATGGTTTTCTGAACCATCGATAAATAATTAGTTAGATTTTCCTCTGGCAGACAGAATGTATACTTGTGGGCATGTCTCTCGGCTACTGTCTAGTTTACCAAAATGATTGATGAAAGATGATTTGTCTAATAAGCAAAAAGGTCAAACTGATAGAACATTAGAAATTTATCTTTTTCGGCTTTTCAAAAATACACTTTTGATTTTCGAACTATATCAAAAAAGTTTTGAAAAATTATTTCACCGATTGAGCCTGAACGTTCTGGATGAAATTGTACTCCGTAAATTGGTAACTCAAGATGTCTCATTGCTTCTACTTCACAAGACGGTGAGTTGGCTAAAACCTCAAAACCAGCAACGGTTAGACTTTCTAAAGAAACATATTCTAAATGACTTTCTGCTACTAAGATTTCTGGTGGTAAACCTTGAAAAAGCGGGTCATCTTTGATAATACGAACTACCGCTTCTCTCTCAATTCGCTCTTTGCCGGAAAGTACAGTACCGCCAAACGCTTTAGCCAGCATCTGATGACCATAACAGATACCTAAACAAGGAAGCGAATTATGATGTAAAAATTCTAAATATCTCCGAGAATAAATACCTTTAGTTATTAAGTCTGGCGAACCTGATAAAATTAAGGCATTGCATTCCTGTAAACTAGCATTATTATATACTTCCACATCGTTGATGACTCGATACAGGCTGAATTTTTTCACCATCTCAACATAAGGCGCTATTTTTTGTTCTGGTTGGATACGATAACTGTTTACGATCAGAGTGAACATCTAGCCCAACTTTTGAATTTTTTCTTTAAAACCCTGCTCTATTCTTCTAAAAGTTTCTCTAATTTTTTTATCATCTTTTTCGCTCGAGCAACATATTCACTTTTGGGATAATCTTCAATCAACCGCTCCAACTCACTAATTGCGGTATCTAAGTCTTGTTCCGGATTTTTGGGGTCACTTAACACCTCTGCGATTAAAAAAAGCGCATCATCTGCCAGTTCGTCTTCTGGAAAATCATCAACGATTGTATAGAGCATTTCCAGACACTGTTCGAAATCATTATTATCAAGATAATTGCGCGCCATTTTATATAAACGATAGGTAGCGGTTGTATCGGATTGAGTGATCTCAGTTCTTTTAACTGTTCGAGCCGCACACTGAATGGTAAAAAATATTACCGATAAACTTAATAGAAATAATAAAACTCTAAAAGAAAATAAATTATAGCTTTTCATTACCTTCACTCCTTTTCTTTTATGGAATCGAAAAATCTGTCATGCATTATATAATTTATATCGTTTGGTCTGATTTTAACTTGAGCGCACTATTTTTTTCTCCAAAGAGGCATAGGCATCATGGTTATGGATTGATTCATAACTCTCGACTTCAACGCAATACCAGGTGATTAATGGATTCTTTTCTAATTTTTGAGCAACATTACGCACAACATCTTCAACAAAGACTGGTTTATGGAAGGCATGTTCGGTTACATATTTTTCGTCTTCTCGTTTTAAGAGTGAGTAGACTGGACTTGAACCACAGTCTTCAATCATTGCAATTAAGTCTTCAATCCACAAAAATCCCTTAAACCGTACTTTAACCCGAATTTCACCTCTTTGATTGTGGGCAGCAACTTTTGCCATTTCTTTAGAACACGGACACAAGGTAGTAATGGGCACGGCAACGCCAAGAATCAATTGCATTTTTTCCGAGAGATTGCCAATGAATTTACATTGATACTCCATCAGGCCGATTGAATTTGAGACGGGTGCGGTCTTTTCTATGAAATAAGGAAATGATATCTCAATGTGTGCTGATTCTGCATTTAACTCCTGTTTCATTGTCTTTAAGATCTTGCCGATATTATTGATGGCGATTTCGCGATGAAAGCGGTTGAGAATTTCTACAAAGCGACTCATATGAGTACCGCGAAAATTGTGGGGCAAATTGACATACATATTGATTTGGGCAACCGTATGTTGCTTTTTATAAGCCTTATCCGAAAGAAAAATCGGATATCTTAAATTTTTAACACCGACCTTATCTATATCGATATTACGAAAATCTTGTTCGTTCTGAATATCACGCACAATAATTATTCTAACAGCTCTTTCTCTATTGTCAAGATTTATCGCAGGTATGTTCTACGAAAGTCATTTTTATTACACGGGACTTAATTCAGAAGCACCCAACAATCATTGATTTCAGTGTAAACTTCAAGATTTTGGGGTAAATTAATTTTTCTCTTCCGTAGGTGTGATCTCCTTACTGAATCTAAATAATGATTAAACCAAGTAAGGATATACCTTTTTCTTTCACATATCGATACTAAATTTACACAGCATATTAGACACTACCATTTTAGTTGATGCGGAAACCAATTCAGTGCGGTGTTTGTTTGACTTTAGAGTTTTGACGAGCTCACTTGCTGTGACTTCAGAAAAAGTCAAAGTGTTTTGAGGTCTTGTTGTTATCTTATACTTAATAATTGACCGCCATTACCTGTTGTTCTTAAAGGAAATAATTAAAATCAGGCAAAACATTAGAAAATCTTAGTAAAGATCTTTATAATTTTTGAATTTTTTCTTAAAATGGAGCTTAATTTTTTAGGACTGTTTAGAGAAGAAAATAAATCAATAAAACCCGATAAATCAATTAGTAAATAACAATTTCGGATTATAAACTTGAAATCTCTATTATGTTTTGCTATAAAATCTTCAGCGCTATTTTAACCACTGGTTATGGAAACATCCTCGATTCGACAGTAAGGAACCAAAAAATTACCAATTTTTTTAGATTCTTCAGACAATCCGGATATTTGGTTGAGCAATGTAAAGATATTACCGGCAATCATGGTTTCGATTACGGGTTGAGTTAATTCGGCATTAACAATCAAAAAGCCACCTTTCACTACACCGGAAAAATCACCATTAAAAGGATTAATTTGCGCAGAAAGACGAGTTACCAAAATACCCTTTTTTATTTCCTGAATTAATTTCTGTTTTGACTGTTTGCCTGTCATAACGACAATATTACTTGGTCCGACTGTAGGAACTGAACGAAAACCACCAGTTGCATGGCCAGTCGATGCTCGATTCTCTTTATGGGCACAGTAAGAATCGTACAGATATGATTTTAAGATTCCGTTTTCAATTATAGTTAAAGGTTTTCTTGCTACACCTTCTCGGTCAAAAGCACTTGATGCCGTGCCTCCGGACAATAATCCGTTGTCTTCAATGGTTAAACAATCCGAGGTTACTTTTTCATTGAGTTTACCAACCCATCGACTCATTCTTTTTTGAATATTATTGGCAGAGACGGTGTTGATAATTACTTCTAAAAACTCAGTTAAAACCTCAGGTTCTAATAATATCGTACCCTTAAAAGTCTCACCTTTTTGGGCACCTAATGATTTAAGCACTTTTTCTGCGAAACTCGTTGCAACTTTTCCCACATTTATTTCGGCAAGTTTTCGCGTATTACCAAACTCATATTGAAAACAAGATACTTCATTTTTATCTCGCGCCATACCCATTATACCATATTCAAAAGAACTCGCTTTCTCTCCAACTTTGATGCCTTTGGAATTGATTACGGCCCTATCACCATAAAAACCGGCAAACACGCCACTATCCACCGTAATGCGTTTATCATAATTAATCGCGGTTTTTAGTAAGCTCGTTGCATAATTCAAAACATCGTGCATTGTCAAATTTTCCACTTGCGGGTCATAAATGTCTTGAACGTTTGGTATTGTTTTGCTGGGCAAAGGTAAAACATTACCCGAATCAGTGGGGGCTAAATTCGCTAAACGGACTGCATTACTCACTGCGTCGATTATCTTTTCTTGAGATAAAACATTTACCGACGCAAAGCCTAATCCTTGATGCTTAAATACCCGAATGCCTACACCATCCGTAATGTGACTTTTGGCTAATTTAATATCATTAGATTCAAACGAGACATTAAACGATTTGCCTTTAACTAAATAGACTTCGGCTTCATCCGCGCCTAATTCCAATGCCTTTTTAACTGCACGTTCGCCTAACGCAATCAATTCATTCATTATCGACCTCCCAGCGCTGGATTGTAAATATGGTAAACATTCGATACTGATTTAAACCCTGGAGTTTAAGTTGCTGATTAGAAATTTCTGTATTCATTATTGTCTACCTCCGATTATTGCTTGACAGCGTAGATATGGACCACCGCCATCAACTTTTGCTGGTTGCCATTTACCACAATGACCAAAACCGATATCCCATTGAAAGTCTCGACTAACAGCGTCAACGCTCATTAGTACATCAAAGGCCTGTCCTGAAATTGTCACTCCGCGATAACATTCGCCAATTTTACCGTTAGTGATTTTATATGCTTCTTGGACACCAAACATAAATTCTGCATTAGCATCAGCCTGTCCACCTTTAGCACCTCTTAATAGATAACCGTTTTGTGTGCTTTCAATAATCTCTTCTAAGGTTACATTACCCGGCATAATACCGGTATTTCGCATGCGGATAATCGGTTCGTCAGAATATTCAAATGCTCGGGCATTGCCTGTGGGTTCAACGCCATATTTTGCAGCACTTTGGCGATTATGTAAATAGGATTTCAAAATACCATTTTCAATAATAATGACCTTTTTGGTAATAACACCTTCATCATCAACTAATAAGGTTCCAGCCGCGAGTCCTTCTTGGCCAGAATCAAACAAAGTGACCAGTTCACTGGCGACCCTTTGTCCAATTTTATCTTTGGTAATGGCACCGGCAGAAACAAAATCTGCTTCCACAGTATGACCGATTGCTTCATGGGCAAGCAAGCCAACTAAACTGGGGTCAAGAATTACGGTTGTTCTTTCACCTTTAGGATAACCGGCAGTAAGCAGTCTCTCAATTCTTTTGATAACAGCTTCAATAAATTCATCCGGTGTTTTTCGACTAAACAGATCCTGCCAACCGCCAGTGACACCTATTGCTTCCAGGGATTCAACCATATCATTACCACTGCCGCCAACAGCAAAAATTATGAATTCCGGCTTAGAATCAATAAGTTCACATTCCGCACCATCTGTCGTGACAATAAACTTTTTTTCCAGCCGTTCAATATAAGCTACTTGTGCTGATTGTATGAGTGGCGATGCTTTTTTTAACTTACTTTCAGTATTTTTTACCAGTTCCAGTTTTTCTTCTATGGTATGATTGGTTAAGGGATCATTTATTATTGGGCTGAATGTGCCGTGTGCTAATTTTGCTTTAGCCAACTGCACATTGGGGTTAACTTTTCCCAAACTCGCGACTTTGGCTGCAACGCAAGCATCATTAATTGCCTTTTTAATTTCTTGTATCTCAATTCGGCTTGTTGCGGAAAATCCCCAGCCCCCTTGATACAATGCTCTAACCCCAACTCCCGAATAGGTGTTATGAGCCAGAGTTTCTAATTCTCCTTGACGAATCGTAATCCCAGTAGTAATCCGTTCGTGAAAGCGAATCTCACCATAATCCATACCATCAAAAGAACTTAAAGTACTTTTTAATATCTCAATCATTTATTTATCCTCCGAATGCACTAAAAAGTTCAATATCATTTATCTATCTTCTGAAGGTTAAGTCTTTAATCGACCCAGATAGATATTGCAAACAATTTTCATTAAAAAATTGGAAGACGTTATTAAAATAGACAAAGACACCTTCCAGAAAAGTAAAGCTTAATAGAAGCATAAATATTCTTAATTAAAACGATAATTAATATACAAGAGCATGCAATTCATACACAATATTAAAAAGATAAAGATGCAGAAAAAAGTTAATCCGCCTCTCAACATATTGGGGTGCTTTTTATAAGTTTCTTGGCTAAAAGGACCTTCATAACTATCGTCATGCCCAAATAATACTTGGATTCATTCTCTTTGTCAACAATAACGCCTGCAGTTGATAAGATTTCCAATAACTACAACAAATTAGAGGTCGTGGTTTTACACTAAGTCTATCTTATTCTTGAAAATTTGTGAAGAATAAACATTAATAATAAAGTAAATTAATATCTCAGATTTTAAATTAAATAATGAAAGGCTTTAGTAAATATAAAATATAAACTACTGAATACACTGACAATAAAAGAAGATAGTTAAGTGATACGTTCCAACATTCTGGATATTATATAAGATGACGGTTTTCATAATTATTATTGATGAGCATTTAAATTCTGGATACCCTATGCTGGCATCCAGTCAAAACAATTGACTTTAAGGGGTAGGTTTGTTATAATAGTAATGACTATTTGCGTTCTTTGTAATAGCGATTGAAATTTTAGACATTATCTTTCTAGATATTTCTACAAAGACCCGACAGAAAATATTAAGTCAAATTAACTCAAATAAGTTTAGGGCCTAAAAAATTAAGCATAGAAAGGAGCTTTAATGACAAAGCCGAAAATTATTACAAGTTTACCAGGACCAAAGGCACAAAAGATATTAAAAAAAGATAAGAAATTTATATCGCCATCTTATACAAGGAGTTACCCTGCAGTAATAGAATCAGGACAAGGGTGTTGGGTTTGGGATGTAGATGGCAATAAATTTTTAGATTTTAATGCTGGGATTGCAGTCTGTTCAACGGGTCATTGCCATCCCGAGGTCGTCGCAGCCATTACAAAACAAGCCGAACGATTGCTCCATATGTCCGGCACGGATTATTATTATCCTTTACAAACAGAATTGGCGGAAAAATTAGTAGAAATAACTCCTGGAGGTATGAACAAACGAGTATTTTTATGCAATTCGGGAACCGAATCCGTAGAAGGTGCATTTAAGTTAGCCCGATATATGACCAAAAGAAAATATGCTATTGCTTTTTTAGGTGCATTTCATGGTCGTACTATGGGTGCTCTCTCATTGACAGGAAGTAAAGTAATCCAAAAAGAAGGATTCGGACCACTAATTGCTGGAATTTATCATGTGCCTTATGCTTATTGTTATCGCTGTGCGTATAATTTAGAATATCCTGGTTGCGATTTTGCTTGTGTCAAATATATTGAAGATACATTGTTTAAAAAAATAATTCCGCCCGAAGAAGTCTGTGGTATTTTCATTGAACCCATCCAAGGTGAAGGTGGTTATGTTGTTCCGCCACCAGGCTATTTCCAAAAGTTAAGAGCACTCTGTGATAAGTACGGTATTTTATTAATTAATGACGAAGTACAATCAGGAATGGGTAGAACCGGTAAAATGTTTGCCATAGAACATTGGGAAACAATGGCAGATATTTACTGTGTTGCTAAGGGTATTGCCTCGGGAATGCCATTAGGTGCGTTTATTGCGAATGCCGGTTTAATGAAATGGCCCAGTGGAACTCATGCTTCCACTTTTGGAGGTAATCCGGTATGTTGCGCTGCAGCTTTAGCAACAATAAGACTTTTAGAAAACGGATTAATCGAAAATGCTCAAAAAGTCGGTGTAATCATTATGAAACGATTAGAAACGCTTCAGGCAAAATATGAATCGATTGGTGACATTCGGGGTAAAGGATTAATGATTGGTTTGGAATTGGTTGAAGATTCTATTTCAAAAAGACCGCTTACAGAAAAACGCAATGGCATCATTTATAAATGCTTTGAAAAAGGATTATTAATGCAAGGATGTGGCACAACTGCCATCCGATTTTCGCCTCCACTTATTGTTACTGAAGAAGAAGCCCATACCGCATTAGATATTTTTGAGTCCGCATTGAAATCAGTATTACGAGGATAAAGGCAAATCGCTAAAAGCATAACGAAACTCCACATATAAGCATTGCGGTTTTCTTATCCGGAACTTTACAAATGGAAGATTTCAAGTAAAAATCTAAAATAAATAAGCCTGACAGAAAAACGGCTTTGATTGTTCAGTAGTATTTACAATGATGATGTGTACTTTAAAATAAATAAGTATCAAGGGACTAAATTTGATTGTTAAGTAATATTCCTGATAATGATAATAATTAGCAAAAGTCCTGAAAACAGATGAGTCCTAGCATTCAGGTTCGAATATTCAGTAATATCACCAATAATGACTCGTAGTTTAGCAAAGTCATATAAGTAAACTAATGCGAGTAAAATCAGGTTTAACTTTTTAGTAATAATTTTTAAATTTTAGTGCTACTCTAAGAATAAAATGAGCATTGAGCAAGCCAGATTTTACTGTTTAATAATATTGCCTTCATATCCTTATCAAGAAGTTTTATAAACCATGAGTTTCAGTCCAGTTATTTAGTCAATAATGAGTGACCCTTTTGAACAAAAAGTTCTTAATACTATTAGAAAATATGAAATGGTTTCTGCTAAAGATAAAGTTTTGGTCGGTTTTTCTGGCGGTCCTGATTCAATGGCATTATTGTATTCTCTTAATAAATTAAAGGAGTTGTTAAGAATCAAATTATATGCAATGCATATAAATCATCAGTTGCGCGGTAAGTCAGCCAATGAAGACGAAAAATTTTGCCGTCAAGTCTGCAGAAAATTATCCATTCCTATTAAGACCTGCAAAATTAATGTTAAAGAATACGCCCAACAAAATAAATTATCAATTGAAGAATCGGCTCGCGAGTTAAGATATAAACACCTTACGAAAACTGCGCAAAAATTAAAATGTTCAAAAATTGCCTTAGGTCATAATGCTAACGATAATGCCGAAACTGTCATATTAAATTTAATTCGGGGCACGGGCTTAACAGGTTTAGCCGGGATTTCGGCGAAACGAGACCAAATCATCCGTCCGTTGATTGAAATCCCGCGGGACGAGATTTTGAAGTATCTCAAAAAAAATAATTTGGATTATTGTCATGATTTAACTAATATTGAATTAGGTTACCGCCGCAATTATATTCGTCATAAGATATTGCCCTTACTTCAAACCATTAACCCCAATCTAATTACAACCATTTTTCACACTTCTGAGTTAATTCGCACTTGTAATGAATATATTAATCCGATAATTCAAAAAACATTAAGCGAGGTCTTATTAAAACAAACAGCACAATGTATCATTCTTGACATAAAGAAACTTTTATCATATAATTTATTCATTAAACGACAAATTATTAAAACTTTGATACCAGATTTGGAATTTGTTTCAATTGACGCGATTTTAACTTTAGCCCAAAAGAAAACCTCGGGTAAGCGCTTGAAATTGGCAGAAGACCTCTGGGTCTGGAAAGAATATAACAGTCTGTATTTTGAAAAATCATCTCGCAAGAATAGCAATCTAAAGACTCATCGCTGGTTAGTTGATATCGGTAACACTATAAGGATTAAAGAATTAGGTCTAAAAATCACGACGAAACTAATACCAGTAAAAAATAAGAAAGACCTTATGTATATTGGAGATTTGATGGAAAACCAAGACACGAATAATATAATAAAGACGCAGCACTGGTTAAATTCTTGTGATGGCAAGGAACTAAGGCAGTGGTTTGATATATCCGAAATAACCCTTCCTTTGCACGTGCGCTTCCGTCAACCCGGAGACCGATTCATCTTCCAAGATGGTCATTTTAAGAAATTGAAAGATGTATTAATTGATGAAAAAATACCCTTAAGGGTTAGGGACCAATTGCCCTTATTATGTGATGCACAAAATATTTTATGGATTATCGGTTCCCGACGCGCCCATATCGGTTTAATTAATGAAAAGACAAAAACAATTTTGGAAGTGCAAGTAAATAATCTTGCCAGTCAAAAATCAAAGACCAAAGTGACTCGTCGAAAGCAAACTTTGAAACTTTTAACCGCTGATTGTTCGGTCAATTTGTAATTGATTTAAATTTTTTGCAATTGATATTAATTATTAACTATCGTGAACCTACACAAGTATTTAAGAATCAAGGAAAGTATTTTATTTTTGTATTTGGGTAATTTCAGGGCAATAAATAAAATGCTCCGCGGCCGTCGAAATTTAAGAAAGACCCAAAAATTTGTTTCCGCATCTTTTACTTCTGAGAACAATATTGACTCTGTCAAAATTTTCATAAAATAACTCTATGGCAAAACAACCATTGCGTAATCCGACAATTAGTAACATTTTAATTTGGCTTGTGATTTTTTTTAGCGTTTGGGCAATATGGAATTTTTTGGTTGCACGTCGAAGTGGAAGAATCTCTATTGAATATTCCCAGTTTATCAAAGAACTTAATAATAATAATGTAAAATCAGTTGTTATTACTGAAAGACAGATAACCGGAACGCTTAAAAATGAATCTGAACTTCCTAATACTCGTGGCAAAACCAAGTACAAAGAATTTAAAACATATATACCTTTTGATGACCCTGAGGTAGTTAACAAGTTGGTACAGCATAATGTGAGCATTATGGCAAAACCACCTTCACCTTGGGGATCAATAATTGTTTCCGCAATTCCTTGGATATTAATCTTAGGACTCTGGATATTGTTTATTCGACGAATGTCCTCGGGTACAGACCGGGCATTCAGTTTTGGCAAAAGTCGAGCCCGATTATTAACTACTGACCGTCCCAAAACAACTTTTGATGATGTAGCAGGAGTCGAAGAAGCCAAAGAAGAACTAAAAGAAATTATTGAGTTTTTGAAAGCACCACAGAAATTTCAAAAGTTAGGTGGCAAGATTCCCAAAGGTGTTTTATTGGTTGGACCAACCGGCACTGGTAAAACGCTCTTAGCCCGAGCTGTTGCTGGTGAAGCCGGAGTTCCATTTTTATCGATATCGGGTTCAGATTTTGTTGAAATGTTTGTCGGAGTTGGTGCGGCACGGGTTCGGGATTTGTTTGAACAAGGAAAACGTAATGCGCCGTGTATTATCTTTATTGATGAGATCGATGCGGTTGGTAGACAACGCGGTGCCGGTTTAGGTGGCGGTCATGATGAACGCGAGCAAACTTTAAACCAACTTTTGGTCGAAATGGACGGTTTTGATACTCAAGAAGGCGTTATTATTATGGCAGCAACCAATCGACCAGATATTTTGGATAGCGCTTTACTCCGACCAGGTCGTTTTGATCGACAGATTGTTGTTGACCGTCCTGATGTTATTGGTCGTGAAGGTATATTAAAAGTCCACACCCGAAAGATTCCCATAGGAAGAGATGTTGACTTGAAAATTTTAGCCCGAGCAACTCCTGGTTTTTCTGGCGCTGATTTAGCCAATATGGTAAACGAAGCCGCTTTACTCGCCGCACGGAGAAATAAAACCGTAGTCGAAATGCAAGATTTTGAAGATGCCAAAGACAAAGTATTAATGGGGGTTGAACGCCGAAGCCTATGGATTTCTGAAAAAGAAAAGAAATGGATTGCATATCATGAAGCCGGTCACACTTTAGTATCCAAATTAATTCCCGGCACTGACCCAATTCATAAAGTTACAATTATTCCTCGGGGCCAAGCATTAGGAGTGACACAACAATTACCCCTTGATGACCGCAAAATTTATTCTAAAACCTATTGTCTAAATCAATTGGCCGTAATGTTAGGTGGTCGGTCAGCCGAAGAATTGGAATTTGGTGATATTTCAACTGGCTCTCGCGATGACATTAATCGTGCTACCCAATTAGTCCGAAAAATGGTCTGTGAGTGGGGAATGAGTGAAAAACTTGGTCCGCTAACTTTGGGCAAACCAGATGAAGAAATCTTTTTGGGACGGGAAATGGGTTTACATCGCAACTTCTCAGAAGAGACTGCTAAATTGATTGATAATGAAATTAAGCGTTTTGTCGACGAAGCTCATAATAAGGCGTTATCTTTATTAAAAGCAAATATAGACAAACTAAAAGCTTTGGCCCAAAAACTATTGGAGAAAGAAATTCTTGACAGCAATGAAATTGACGAAATTATCGGAATTGCAACTTCCAAGACTTAATTAGCAACTAACAGCAAAAATGGCATAAAAGATTATTAGAATTAAAATGGAGACATAATTTGATGCAGCTCGCTGGTTCAATCGTTGCTTTAGTCACTCCGTTTGATAAAAACTATCAAGTTGATTTAGAGGGTCTAAGACAGAATATCCTATTTCAATTAGCCCATAATACCAATGGCTTTGTGCCTTGTGGCACAACTGGAGAATCTCCAACATTATCGGCTGAAGAATGGGAACAAATTGTTAAAACAACAATTGAAACCGTAAAGGGCAAAAAACCAGTAATACCAGGAACAGGCACTAATTCCACTGATAAAACCATAGCCTTCACTCAAAAAGCAAAAGAACTTGGTGCTGATGCTTGTTTAATTGTGACACCCTATTACAACAAACCCACTCAAGAAGGTCTTTATCGGCATTACGCCGAAATTGCTCTTTCCGTGAAATTACCAATAATTATCTATAATATTCCTGGTCGGACCGCAGTTAATATGCTTCCCAAAACAATTGAGCGTCTGCAAAAGGAATTTCCCAAGATAATCATTGGAGTCAAAGAAGCATCGGGTAATTTAGACCAGATTTCAGAAATAATCAGTCGATGTGGAAAAAATTTTGTTGTGCTTTCCGGAGACGATGCTTTAACTTTACCAATTTTAGCTATTGGCGGTAAAGGTGTAATATCGGTAATCGCCAATATTGTTCCTAAAACTCTGTCGAAAATGATTGCATATTTCTTTAAGGGAAATATCAAAAAAGCATGCGAGTTAAATATGAAATTATATCTGTTAAGCAAAGCGATGTTTGTGGAGACTAATCCTGGTCCGGTAAAATATGCGATGTCAGTCTTAGGAATGCCGTCCGGACCACTACGCTTACCCCTGACCCTACCGTCTCCAGAAAACCAAACATTTATTAAAGAAACCTTATCAAGATTACAGATTTCTCCAATCAAATCTTACAAGCAGAATTGTACATAAAATGCCCAGTAAATTATTCTCTTATCTTATTACCAGGTTAAGCTTTATTTGTTGAAAACTCTGAGAAATACTCAAAAAAACACCAATGTCCATAAGAAAAAACAATAATTATGCTTCTGCATTCCATGTCTTCAAAATCGATATTGACTTTGTCAGAGCTCTCTTTGTTTATCTTTTATATTTTTCTCTTATTTCTATATTCCATTTGATTTTTAGTTTCTGAAACATATGATAAAAGTGGTCTTAGTCGGTGCTTGTGGGAAAATGTCAACCGCATTAGTATCCGCAATCGCCGCAGAAGAAGATATTAAAATTGTAGCTGGAGTTGAAGCTGCAGGACATCCTCAAATCGGTATGCCGATTGGTGTTGGATTTATCCAAGATGATTTGCGTAAAGTAATTGATAAATCACACATCGTCATAGAATTTGCGATTCCAGAAATTACACTTGATAATGTTAAAATTGCCGCAGATGCTCAAAAACCATATATTATTGGTACAACCGGGCTAAAAGACATCGATACCCTTAGGAAATATTCTGCAAAGATACCCATATTAATTTCAGCAAATTTCTCCATTGGAGTAAATGTACTTTATAAGTTGTCCAAGATTCCTGCTAATTTATTAAAAGACTTCGATATCGAAATTATAGAAACACATCACAAAACCAAACGGGATGCACCCAGCGGCACAGCAAAAAAATTGGCTGAAATTATCAAAAGTTCCAGGGATAACAATGATGAAGTAAAAATTCATTCGATTCGAGCTGGAGATATTGTTGGTGAACACATAGTTATGTTTATTGGCAAGGGTGAACGATTAGAACTAATTCATCGGGCAACAAATAGAAATGCTTTTGCTACTGGTGTTATCTACGCAATCCGATTTCTGATCAAACAAAAACCTGGACTTTACAGTGTGGACGATATATTTTTAAGTCAACCTGTCTTATAATCTTTAATCTTCTCGGTTTATCAAATTCTAAAATCATAACCCTAAAAGGCTACCGAATTGGTATATTGTAAAAGGTAGAGATATTGTCAATGTTTGTGAAAATTTTTATAGTTAAGCGTATATGTTTTTTTTTGGAACAAGGCGCCATTAATACATTCTTATCCATTTTCATCGTACCTTTTCTTTCCGAGAAATATTGTCGATGTTTGGTGGAAATTTGTTATAGTTAAGCATAACTTTTTTCTTTGTGTAAGGGTCCATCAAGTTGTTTTTGTTGATACACGATTGATGTAACCGTTTCCGGATAACTTAACAGTAACCATCCGTTTTTTTAATCTCAATATTATCTATATTATCTATACTATCTATTTATAAAATATATCCACCTCTTATAAATTTTTCTTCTTTGATTGGCGCTAACTCCATAGATACTCTACTTAAAAGTAGAGTTAATTATATGCCCAATAATTGGATAGTAATCCGATTAATCGCTTGGTTGCCAAGTGGTTAGATGATTTAATCGGTTGTCCAAATAGAAGATAGGGGAGGTATTCCCTGGGCAGTCCTGGGAGTCATTCAAAAGACAGTCAATCCGCTTATTTAATAAGCAACCTCGTAGAGCAAGTAATACTATGGCGTTATGTATGAACCGAAATAAATTGATTGGTGCTTACAGAAAGAGAAAAGAAATATCTATTTGTGATAGACTTCCATTACCGTTCTCATTATCTATCCCAGATAGAAAAACAAAACAACTATCTATAATAAATGCCCATAAATATAAACTATAGATCTATCTATAATACATTTC
>FMJZ01059556.1_pt1 | contig 15128 bp, 12 predicted proteins | sample 1987881 | NCBI WGS metagenome assembly FMJZ01 (sample SAMEA4378227, study PRJEB15110) | soil metagenome | biome: soil; feature: Field; material: Soil | place: India | collected 2015-03-11 | depth 0 m | reverse complement strand
CTTCTGGAACTAACCCAACGTTTCCCTGACGGGCTTAAGGGGGCAACAGTGGTTGACCTAATTGTTGGTGGGTGTGCTGCCCGAGTCTTCATTTATCTCAAAGTAAAGGCGGTTCTGGGGCTAACGGTTTCGGCATTTGCCCTCCGGTTGTTAAAAAAAGCCCGCATCCCCTGCTACTACCAAAGACTCGTTTCAGAAATTCGGAACCGGCAAAACACCGACATCTGCCCTTTTGAAAAAATAAGCCGGCGCTATCCCGACCCGGCGAAATTAATTCCGGCAATTCAACGCCGGCTGAAAAAATTGGGGAGGGAAATTCCCTCCCCCGTGGCTAATAATTCAGAGAAAATCCCGGCTAATCGGCGGTTTTCACCTGATAGCAGAAGAGCCAGCCGTTAAAATCGTAGGGCGCATCCGGTGAATAAACCGTTGACCTGGTAATCAGGTCAAAAATGGCAAAACGGAACGAGGGCACCAGCTGGGCATTCCAGGTCCCCTGAAATACCCCGTCACCCAGGTAATTAAAAGGCACCCGAACATAGAACGGCCAGGCAAGAATGAAGGTGTGCAGGAAAGCCAGCCCTTCGGTCGCATTGGTATATAGTGTAACGGTAACCTGTTCACCCGGTGTGAATGAAAACAGGCTATCAACCGGGAAAAAGGTGATAAGCGGGCTTTTTATCACCAGATGCCGGAGCGATGTGTGAATCGTTACTGAGTCAATCCGAACCGTATTCACCGAATCGGAAGTCGCGGTGGCAAGGGAAATTTTCTTCAGACGCCAGCCCCGGTCGGCATCGGATTCCTTCCCTTCGCGCTTGAATATTGCGGCAATCCGTGCCGTTTCCGCCAGTTTCTTCGTCCAGAGCAACAAACTGGTATCCGGCGGTTTGGCAAGAATGTAAAAATCACCAAAGTTGCGTCGTGACCAATTCACCACCGCGGAATCCCCCAGCACCTCTACGTTAATCACCGCGGTGTCGTGCGTCTGCGGACCCCGCCACCACAATACCATTGTATCGCTGGCGGCGAAATAACCGCTTCCGCTTGTGGAATCGTGGGCGGTACCGGTAGCAAAATGAACGGTGTCCTTTTCCACCAATGCCATAATCGCTGCCCTGTCCGCCGCTACATCCTGCTTTTTACACCCGGTAAACCCGGCCACAATCACGATTGCCAGGGTTATCACCACCGTTTTTCTCATTTGTTCCTCCTTTTTTAACTGCCGGCTCTTCTTAATCATTTCTGGAGGAAGAAAGGCAGAGCCGTAAATCCGATCTTCCACCTTGCCAAAACTTTCCAAAGACCGAAATTATGTGGTAGATAATTCCCCAAAAGTCCAAGGGCTTTTAAACTATTTAAGCACACTTTCTACTATCAATTTTGCATGCCCGCCGTGTTCCGGAATAATAAAGTATGTTCCAGAGCGGAGACTTTCGGTAAAAATCACCGCCTCACCGCTGCCCGGAGGGACGATAACTTCGTTTACCACCCTCCCCGCTACATCACACAGCCGCACCCTTTCCGGAACAGCGGAAACGCGACTGAATAGAATTTTCGCCCTGCCCTGTGCCGGATTGGGGATAACGGTAATACCATTCCCCGCTTTTCTCAGAAAACCGCCCTTTTCCTCAATACCGGTTGGGTCACCGATAAAAAACTGCCGGGGTGTAATGGCAACGGCAACCTGTGTCCCTGTAAAAACCGTGTACCGAATGTAACAGTTAGCCGAACTAACCGCTGCGGGCACCAGCCATTGATAGCTACCGCTGTTGCGCAGGCTATCGGCAATCAACTCCCAGGGACCATCCGGTCCGGAGAAAGAAACCTCCAGTCGCACCCGACTTGAATCTGTCGCGGGCACCTCGCTCCACCAGTAAATAAACTGCACCGAGCCGTTCCAGAACCGCTCGCCACCGCGCGGGAAAACCGGAAAAATATCAAGACTGTCCCGGGGGGTTGTTTCCCGAAAGGCACGGGCATAGTTACGGTAATTGGGCCAGGTGCCCTCCTCAACAATCAAGGCAAAGTCGGGATAGCCATTGTGGTCAAAGTCGGCACCCGCCCGGAATGCAACATAATCGGTGGAGCGGTTTATTGGCACCGTTACCATCTCCTGCCAGTTACCGAGCCCGTCACCGGTCCAGATTTTCACATAACGGCGATGTAACCCTAACAGGTCAATAAAACCATCCCGGTTCATATCCGCCAGTTGCGTTGCCCAGAAACTGTCGGCAACCGGCAAGGCGCCGGAAAAGTTTTCCCAGCGCCGGGTCGCGTCGTTCCAGCGCCAGACCTCAATACCCCGCGTACGGTTCACCAGCGCCAGGTCACATCCGCCATCGTTGTCAACGTCACCGGGAGACAAGCCTTCAAATCCATAAGTGGATCTGGGCAAACCGGTGTCAGCGGGGTAAAACCAACCGGTCCCGTCGCCAAAATATACCGCCGGACCCGCGGTGCCGCAGATGATATCCGGATTGCCATCCCGATTGACATCCCGGAAGAAAAACTCCATTGCCGAGTTAATACTCTCCGGAGTACCAAAGGTCTGCTGCCAGGTGCCGTTGCCCAGGTTGCGATATACCCTTAAACCAACACCGTAGCCAAAGGAGCAGGAACCAACATCCAGCAGTCCGTCATGGTCAACGTCGGCAAAATCGGTAGAAAACATCCCCCACACCGCGCCGCCGGGCATTAAACCGTCATCCCAGGCGGTCCACATCATCCCGGTGCCATCCCCCAGCGCCACCTCCAGCATATCGTTTCCCAGATCCTCGCCGGAATAGTTATGATGCATTCCATAACCGACATCCCATCTACCGTCCCAGTTAACATCACCAATCGCAATCCCACCGTAGCCAAAGTTGCCGTACTGATAAAGACTCCAGCTGCCATTGCCGTCGCCAAACCAGACCATTACCCCGTGCTCCTGGGTATTGATATAAGGGCTACCGTGGTCGCCGATTGAAAGAATATCAACATTGCCATCGTTGTTGATATCGGCAAATTCGATCTCCGTTCTCCCCCCCTCCAGTGCCGGATTATTATAAAATCCGCTGGAAGACTCCTGATAGTTCAACTGGGCGTACTCGGAAGTGGCAAAAAGGACTAACCCGAGTACAACCGGTAAAACGGTTAACCGGCTCATCTCTACACCTCCTGCTTTTACCCTTTTTGCCTTCTTAAAATCAACTTTATCTCTTTGGCATCAGCCACCGCAATCCGGTAATGCCTTGCCACCGGGATCAAATAATCGGCGAAGAGCAAAAGAATCCCAATGCCCAGCAAAACCTGACGCACCAACCGGCCGCTCCCGGTATCAAAGAAACCAACCCGGAGCGGATTCGCCCACATAAATATCGCCACCGCCAGAATGACAAAGACAATCACATTGGCGGCGGTCCGCAAAGCCAGCAACAACCGCACCTTTTTAATCAACTCAGGCGTGGTAACTAGAATCTCAGGTTCCAGCCGCTTTACCGCCTGCTTCAGTTCGGCCGCGTTTGTTACCTTCATTATTTCTCCTTTTTATCTGCCGGACCTTGGGCAGTTCCAGTTTTATTATCGGGGGCGGTTTGCCAAACAGCTCCTGATACACCTTCGGGTAATCCGCCTTACCGGCGGCAAGAAGCAAAGCCAACGGCATCACATTCCTTGCCTGCTCCACCATCCGGCTTACAACATCCCGGATGTCCCACTGCGCCGAAGGGTCTTGACGCAACCGGGAAATATGATACATCTCCCGGGCGTTCAATGTCACAAGCACCCGGCGCTGATGGGAATTGGTCAGTACGTACTGCGCCGCCGCCGGACTGACACTAAAAATTTTATCGTACACCTCCTCGGTCTGCGCCAGTACCTCCTTGAAACTCTTATGCTCCTTTAACTCGGCAATAGAAACCGGAATCGTCCAGCCCAAATCCGGGTCATAAGGCTGCGCCGTAATTGTTGTCATCCGGTGGCGCTTCAACTGGGCAAATGCGGCGGCAGAAATAACCAGTTCAAATGTCAAATACAGATGTTCAAACTCCCTGAGCACCGCATCGTACGCCTGAAGGTCGGCGCAGGCCAGTTTAAAAATCTCCTTCTTCCGGGCCAGCGTCTGCTTTTCAGAACGGGACAGGCACTCGGCATAGGAAGCCCGGGAGGCGCTGTGCATCAGGGCCGCGAGCAGTTTATTGTCGGCGTTCTGGGTATAGTCAACCAGCACTACATCCGATGCCGACATCGCGATGAGATTGCGGGGTCGGCGCGGAAACGGTCGGGTCATAAAATTCTGGGCAAACTCCCGTAAACGGGGATAGGTATTCCGCTCGTAATCGGTTGGCCCGGTAAAGAGCAAAAGCGACGGCGCCACACCCTCCGCCTGATGAAACAACTCCTCACCCAGCGCCCGCACCTCGCTCAACTCACTCGCCGCCATCCGGCGCAACATCAACTCCAGGGTCCGGGCGTTAACCGTCATCCCCAGCTGGGTCTTCGTCGCCAGACTGGTGATATAACGGGCATCCTCCTTGGCAAGGTTTTCCAGTTTTCCCGGCTCCTCCTTCAGCTCCGGCCGGGTGGCGGCAAAATGCTCCTTCAAACGCTCAAACAACCGCTGATAGGTTTCATTCTGTAGCCGGATAATATTAAGGTAATCAACCAGAAATTCCGAACCCTGCACCTCGGGTGGCACAATAAACTCGTTCTCCAACCGCACATAGCGCTGCGACCGCTCGGTAAAGGCAGCAAGCCGGTGATGTTCAATCGCCTCCACCGCCAGCCGGGAGACCTCGGCAACGTCAAAGTTAAACACCGCATGCTCGGCAATGGAATGATGCCCCATCTCAAAAACGATTGTCTGATTGGACTGCCGGGCCCGCTGCAACTCCCGCCTTGCCTCCTGACGCAACTCCGCCACCGGCTTATCGCTCCGGCTGATCCGGGCATAGGCGGCGGCAATTGTCTCCGGTGTCGGGGTGACTCGCCGATTCTTGGTCAAATTGTGGATGATCTCCTCTTCAATGTTATATCCGGCGAGTTTAACCTTCATACGGTTAAGAGCATATCCAATCACTATCCTTTGTCAAATAGAGCACCAGACTCGCCTCCCAAATTATTACCGGCAATTAAACTCCGCCACCAAAACCACAAACCGCGCCACGGTCAACTTCCCGGATCAAAACTGAACCTAACCGAAAAACACCCCGGTTAACCAAAACACCTCCAGCCAGATAAACAACCACTTAAACCTCACCCGTCCCAGAACTAAAACCAGCCCAATCACCAGCCTTTACGCCAATCGCTAACATTGCTGGGGGAACCACCCCGGGGATGGGGTCTAAAACCGCAATCCATTCGCCTAACCTATTGAATAAAATAATCTTATGACTAAAATAGCCATCTGGAATTTTTCTACTTATAAGTGGAATTAATCCACCCGGAAAAACCGCCCACCAGACCCCGGGCCATCGCCGATTACCCGCTTACTATCTTGACATAAAGAAAATTGTGAATAATCTAATTGCGATGCGATTAGTGGCTGACGAAAAAGGGGAAAATGGACGCCGAACTGGTTAAACTTTTCCGGGTCCAGCTGGGCACCAAATGTTATGCCGAACTGGAAACAACCTGGCTGGAACTGCTGGAACTGAACCCGCCCCTGGAAGAACTTTTTCCCCTTATTGAACTGGTTCGGCGCTGGGCACCACCAGAAACCCTGCCCCCGCTTTTATGGGTCCTGGCAACCAGTCTCGCCGACCAAAAACGCCACCAGGACGAACTGACCGTGCTTCGCCTCCTGGTGGAATTGACCCCGGAGGACAACAAACTCACCAAGACAATAACCACCTGTCTGCACAACCTTTACCCGAACGAGCCGCTTCTGGATCGGCTCCTGCAGAAAGCCGGGCTGGGCTATGGCGACCCCACCCCCACCGCTTTAGCCCGGTTTGACCAGTTTATCAACCTTGTGCCGGGCCGGCTGGTTTACGACCCCCAGCGGGGCCTGGGCAAAGTCCAGAAACTGGACCTGTTATTTGACCGGGTAACTGTTGTCTTTAAGAACGAGGAAAACACAACTCTGGATGTTCTCACCGCCAGCAAACGGTTTCGTTTCCCCCTGTCTGGCGGCTTCTTTTACCGGTGGCAAGAAAATCCCGAGGAACTGAAAGAACTCGCCCTTTCTGACCCGGCAAAGGTGATAACCCTTTTTCTTCGTGATATCGGCGAACCGGCAACCCCGGAAAAGATTCAAGAAGCCCTGGCACTCCTGGTGGACCAGAACACCTCTGCTGCCCTATGGGAAAAGGCAAAAAGGACACTTTCCCGCGCCCCTCATATTGTCGTCGGAACCAGACCCACCCGCACCTATCGCTGGTCTCCTGCTCCCCAACCGCCCGCCGACCACCAGCAAAAGACCGCCGCCAATGACAAATGGACAGCGCAAAACGAACCCTCCAGCACTCTAAACGAATTGATGTCGCCAGCAGAGGTTTTAGCCACCTGGGAAAAACTGCGCACCGCCGCAGAAAGAAGGCGCTTCCTTGAGCAACTGCCCGACACCCGTCCGGAAGACTACAAAAATCTCTACGACCACATCTTCCGGACCACAACCGACAACCGGGCCCGCACGTTCATCGCCCAGAAACTCCAGGCCACCGCCCCGGAACAATACCGGCAACTGGTGGAATCCATCCTCACTGGCTACCGGAAAAATCCCGAGGCTTTTCTGTTTGTGGCAGAAAACCCGCCCCCTGACACCCGGCGCCAGATTCTCTCCCGGCTCCTTGACCTCCTGGAGATAGAAAACAGCCGCCCGCTGCTCAACCGGGCAAAGAAAATCCTGGTCCAGGAAAATTACCGCTTGATTCGGCAGGCGCTGGAACAGCTAAACGAACCGGAAGGGGCAAAACTCCTGGAACGGGTCAAACGGAACCGAACCCTGGAGGAGTTTCAACAGAAGGAAATTGCCGATATTATTACCAGCCGGTTTACCGGACTGCAGATCAGGCCGATTAACGATATTTTGTGGAGTTCACCGGCAGGCATCAAAAAGGCAAAAGCCGAACTGGAACGGCTCACCCAAGAAGAACTGCCCCGCTGCGCCGAGGACCTTGCCCGGGCCCGGAGTTTTGGCGACCTCTCGGAAAACTACGAATACAAAGCGGCAAAAGAAAAACAGGCCCGCCTGATGGTGCAGATTGACCGCCTCCGCGCCGACCTCGCCCGGGCCCAGCCCATTCAGCCGGAGAAAATTGACCCCACCCGGGTTGAAATCGGCTGCCGGGTCTGGCTTCAAGACAGTTCGGGCAACACCCAAGAATATACCATCCTCGGACCCTGGGACGTTGAACCGGAAAAAGGCCTCATATCATTCCAGTCGCCACTCGCCCAGGAACTTATCGGTAAAAAGGTTGGCGATAGCGTTGCGGTAGCAGACAAAAAATTGCTGATCACCCAAATCGCCATCGCCCCCCAGGTCCAAACAGAGGTTTCCTGAACATTGACCGCAAAAATTGTCCCTACCGATGAAACCGGTATCCTTGCTGCGGTATCGGCATTAAAACAGGGGGGTGTGATCGCCTTTCCCACCGAAACGGTCTACGGCATCGGTGCCGATATCCGGCAACCGGAAGCGGTGCACCGGCTGTTCCTAATCAAAGGCAGAAGTTTCCGCCAACCATTACTTCTCCACTGTGCCAGTTTTGAGCAGGCGCTGCCGTTTGTTCGCAACGTTCCTCAAACCGCCCGGATTATCGCCGAGAAATTCCTGCCTGGACCGATAGCATTGATCCTTTTCCGCTCGGCACTGGTGCCAGATATTATGACAAGTGGCGGCGAAACTGTAGGAATCCGGGTTGTTGACCACCCCGCCTTCACCCGCATTGCAGTTCTTCTTGGTGTCCCGCTTGCCGGCACCAGCGCCAACCTTTCTGGCGAACCGGCAACAAACGACTTTTCCCGAATATCCCCGGCGGTACTCAATCAGGTCAACCTGGCGGTCAATGCGGGCATCAGCGGCTCCGGAATCGCCTCCACCCTTATTGACTTAACCGTAGCGCCGCCCCGACTTCTCCGCACCGGCAAAATCGGCAAAATGGAGATTGAAAAAACGCTCGGAATTGAAATCGCCGTTGGCGAAAATTAATACCGGTACTCAACCCGGAACAAAAACTCTCCTTCGTTGCCGTTTTTCCCGCGCTCACCGTTCTTATTCCGGTAAAAAACAACCGCCCCTTGAGCAACAAGATAAAAACCGGCAAAAGGGGAAAACTCCAGTTGCGGACCGAACCGCACCGCCTGCTCTACCTCTTCAATAACCGCACCGGTGGCATAATCCCTGCCCCGCGCAGGAAACTCGTAATAATGGCGCAGAAAAACGGTATCCTCCATCTGAAAACTCTTCCGCAAAAAATCCCCCCGATTGAAATACCCCCGCCGGGTCAGGTCCCCCCAAACCGAAGCCTTCAACCAGCTCACCGGCGTGAACGAAACCCGTGCCCACAGTTTATCCGCATCCGGTCCAATTTCATGCCCCAATGGCACAGCGTAGTTTTCAAACATTATTGAGTAGATCCGGTGATAATAGGTAAAAGCGGTCACCAGCGCATACTCGGTCCGGAACTCAACCGGCAACCCCGGCGCGAAGAACACCCCCGCCTGGAAACCGACGCAATTGGGCGCGACCTGCCAGTTGTTGAACTCAAAGTTGTCCACCAGAATCTGACCGTAGACCTTGGTCCAGGGCAGATAGCAGACGATATCACTACCCAGAAGCAGATTGTCATTATGTCCGGTGCCCGCCATTGTGCCAAAAACGGGCAGTAACGGGTTCAACAAACCGCTGAAATCCTGGGTTCGCTCCCAGGAGTAAACGTTAAACATCGCCCCGCCGATTAAAAGCCGCCTGGCCAGCGCCAGTTCCAGCCGCTGGGCGGAAATGAATCGGTGTTCCCCGTTCCAGCGCGAAGGCATCGCGGTCCAGGCAATAAACTTTCCACCCCGACCGGAAACTACAACCTGTACCTGGTCCAAAGCCGGAGCGTTATCAGAAAGCATCACCGAAGAAAGATAACCCGGACCCCAGAAAAACTCGTCCCGACCCAACTCCAACCTCAACCAGGGAAGTTGCCATCCGAGATAAGCCCGCTCAATATCAAGCATCAGTCGGTCCCGCATCGTTACCCAGCGAAACCCCGGAACATGCCAGCCGGTAGAATCGCAAATCCGTGACGTCTCCGGATTGAACAGGATAAACTCTGCCCGTTCATAAAAAAAGAACCTCTCACCTGGCTGACTGGCAAGGACACCGCCTAATGTAAACAGCTGCCTTGTCCGCTGCAGTTCTGTCCAGCTAAAAAGGTCAAAACCAACCCCACCGGCTGGTAACGGAACGGCAAAAACCGGTTTTCTCTGTCCGGCCTGGTCACTCTTTTTTCCCAGTTCCCAGCGTAAGCGCCTTAACGCCGCCTCCTGTGCCGGATTGAGCTGTCTTTCTCCCTTAACCGACTCGGCAACACAAAGGAGATCAAAACACTCCCGCCGGGTCCACGGCCGGCTGCTGGAAGGTAAATTGGATATCAGCCCCGCAGTCTTCAGCAGGTCAAGGTCCTCATAAATCCGGGAAGAAGTCGGCACATAGTCATACCCGGTCAGGGTAACCAACAGGGAGAAAACCAGCCCCAGAAACGCCATCAAGACTTACTTAATAACGCCCAGCCAGTCGCGGAGCAAAAACTGAAACCTGCCGATCAAAAGCGACATGCGCGCCATCACCGTATAACCGAAAGACGCACCAAACCCAATCATCAGAAACACAATCCCGGTCTCAGAAGCCACCTTCAACGCCCCCTTTTGTTCCTGGGAGAAGAAAAAATACAACACTGAACAAACCACACCCACAAACGAGATCAGCGCCCAGAGAAACACATCCCAGCGGGCAAATATCTCCGGCATCAACAGGCTTCCCTGAATCTGCTTCATAATGTTCGTCTGAAAAAAAGCCGGAATCGCCACCCCGGAAGCCCAGCCAAGGACAAACCCCATCGGAATTCGAATTAACCAGGAAACCTTCGGAATAAACCGGGAGAAGTAGCACAGACCAAGCACAAACGGAATGATATAGAGCGGCTGTCCCTGTCTAAATAGCGGTGTGACCAGGTCGGGATAGACCGAATTATACCAGGTCAGGGCAATCGTATAGCCAACCGAAACCCCAACAAACAGATGCTCGCAGAACTTATAAAACGGATTGTCCTTCCAGAGAAAAGAAAAAATGCCAAAGGTGAGAATCACCGCCAACCAGGTCCAGATATTGGTGGAGATGTGCATCTTATCCCCCTTTCCTTTTTCTGGTGGCAAAGAAGGCGATGTTACCAATTGCCACCAGAACCAGAATTACAATATGGGCCATTGACTGGGAGTCCATCGCCGCCACCGCGGGCATATATGCCTTACTATAACCCTTTTTCATCAACAAAACCTCGTACTCGGCCGCCCCTTTCATTCCCGCTAAAAGCCCGGTCAACTGACCGCTCTGCAGATAAGGATAGGCATCCGCCGCTGACACCGCAGTAACCCCGGCACCAACCCGCAAACCGTAGCGGGATTGACCATAGAGCAACCAGTCGCCAAAACCCGGGGTGCCTGCCGATAGCGCAACCATAAATGGAATATCCCGCAACCTCGTAACCTCCTGCATCATCGGTAACGAATCCAGATGATGTCCGTAATAATCGGTAGGAAAAACGTTCTTGATATTCTCCCCCATCCCGAGTATCACCGCATCCACGCCTGCCTTCCAGCCGAGATAAACCACATCCTTACCGTACTCCTTACCAAACTCCGGTGGAATTTCCGTCACCGCCTTATCCGCCAGACCGGCGCCGGTAATCCACAAACCACATAACAACACCTTGACATCCCGGGCAAACGCATGACGCATCACCGCCACCAACATCGGATAAAGTTCTGGCATTGACGCCGGGTCAAAATCCACCGATATCAGCACCGTCTTGCCCGGGGGAATCGCCTCCACCGCATCAAAAACCGCCTTTGCCCTGGGACCGGAAATCACCCCCAAACCCAGCGGCTTCAAAAGCGGGAAGAGCACCAATACCGCCATCAACACAAATATTATCTTCCGGTCAATTTTTAGCAGCCTATCCCAGAAACTCATCCTTTACCTCCTCCTAACCATCCCCGCTCAATACCCAGGATCACCTTAAGGGAAGTGGCAATCGCCCCCAGAGCAACACCAAAAAGAATCGCCCGCTTCGCCGCCATATTCGGCACCGAAAGAATCCACTCTGCCACTTCGGGCAATTTCCCCCAGATTGCCGCACCAACCGGCACCATCCCCAGCATCACGATAAACGCCGCAATTAACAAAAGCGCCGCCTCCTTTGTCCGCGCCCGGAATGCCCGATAGGCAGCCGATGCCATATAAAATGCCAGAATCGCAAACATTGACGCATTCAACGGCACCAGCACGTTCTTAAACAAGACCTCCTGGAGAGGTGAACCAGGTTTCACCCCCCAGCCCAGACCAATCACCGCGGTCACGAGCAACGCCGCTAAAGTAACTATGGAATAACCCCAGCCCGGCCGCCTTCGCTGCAACCGGTCAATGTGATAAAGAAGCAAACTACCGACACCTAAAACCAGTGCAAATGCCGAAACAATCCGGATCCACTTGGTCGTCAAGTCATAAAACCCGATTGACACCGGATGGGGAATAAAGAACTGCAGCATCATCAAAATCCCCATCATCAGGCAGATCGCCAAAGGCAATGTTCTCCGCATTCTTCGCCTCCCTGCAGTTACTCAGACATTAAAGAAGTTGATAATTGCCCGGAAAAAACCCAGGGCCGGAATCTTAGAAAGCAAAAGCAGCCCCGAACCAACCACAATCACAATTAAAATCAGCATCTTCCCGAAATCCTGTCCCTTCAGGGAACCCAGGAGCAACGGTTCCCGAGAAAGATAAGCACTGGCGGCGTACAACTCCTCACCAATCAAAGTGTAATCGCAGGCGGTAATAAAAAACGGCAACTGGAATACCGAATCGGTCCCGGCGATCTGAATCGCCCCGGTGGTGGCACCGGTCTCGGCCAAAATTAAGGACTCCGCCCAGAATGTGCCGAGGAAAAAATTGGTGGCTGGTTTTTCCCGAACCATCAATCCATCAACCGCCGCCGCATAGGCAAACTGCTCCGAGGTAACAAAGAAGATATTATCCGGCTTAAACGCATCCGGCCGGCCGGCCCGGGTGTACGCCTCCTTCACCACTTCCCGGGCCACAGTATAGACGATCGGATCACGGTTAGGTACCAATAGCGCCGAATCGTACTGAGCGGTTTTCTTCGCCACCTCACCGAGAATGTTCAAGGAAGCAATGGTGGCAATATCAGCCACCGAACCCAGCCCGGGCACATAAACAATCGGCTTACCCATCTCTGTCGCCCGGCCCACCGCCTCCTCCACCGCATCCAACCCGGCGATCCGGCGAACAAAAAGATGCCTGCCCGCCTTGGCGTGTTTAATAAAATAAATCACCAGGGTAAAGAAAATGAGCATTGCCACAAGAATGTTAACCCGTGCCCAGTTGAACCACTGCGGCGAACTCTTCACCCTAACCGAATGTGCGCTCCATAACGTATCCGCTCCAGCTATCGCCGCCACCCGATACCGATAAACCTTGCCGTCAACCACCCCCTCATCAATAAAACTGCCCTCTCCGGCTGGCAGGGTGGCGACAACCGTCACCGCGCCGGTATCATCGGTCCGCTCCAGAACAAAACCATCTGGATTTACCCCTGCTGCCAGTTGCCAACGAATGGTGATACTCTTCCCGGCGTCATTCGGGGTATCAAACACCGTGAGCGTCGGGGGCGACAGCTGCCCGAACAACAAAAAAGCCAAACCGATTATCATCATCGTGCTCCTTTGTTCTTTCCCGTTACCTCCGGCTTGGACTCTGGACACCGGCAGGGTATGGCATGGCACTTCGGACATCCCTGCCGATACTTCTCGCATGCCCGCTCCATATCCACCCCGGCGAGACTGGCCAGACTCACCAACCAGGCAAAGACATCGGCAAACTCCTCCTCCTTTGCCGGAAGACGATCGTGTCTTAACGCCCGGGCCAGTTCGCCGACTTCTTCCACCAACCAGCGAAATGTGCCCTCGGCTCCGCGCCGGCGATCTTTTTCAAAATAAATATCCCGGATTAAACGTTGAAACTCACCAACTTTCACCAGCCAAGTATTACTGAAAAAAAACGGAGTGTCAACCTATCCCGCCAAAAATCACCCCTGCCGATTATCGCTGGTAATAACGCTATCGCTCAAACGCCTCCAGTAGCCGGACTAAAAAACGGCGCAGTCGGGTCCGATTCAAAATACTGTCGGCGCCAAAAATTCTCTCCCATTCCCCCCATTGTTCACCGGGTAGATTATCAAAGAACTCCCCCTCCTGTTCCTCCGCCTCCCCCTCCTCTTCGGAAACCATCGGGGGTATGGGCATTGCCCGCTCGCGCGCCACCACAATCAGCGCCGGTTCGCGCACCTCTCTTGATAACTCACTCAACCCCACCACCAGAATTAGAATGGCCAACGCCACCACAATAAGCATCTGTAAGTTCTCCCTCACCTTTTAAAATTATACCTGATTTTACCCTTTCTGGCTACTTTTTCCTTTGACTTATGTCTTCCCCCTTTTTACAATTTACTCTGTGCGTTCTCCACCTTATGATGTCATCGTTGTCGGTGGCGGTCATGCCGGCTGTGAGGCGGCGCTCGCCACTGCCCGGATGGGCTGTAACACCATCCTCTTAACCCAGAACATTGATACCATCGCGCTGATGTCCTGTAACCCGGCAGTAGGTGGTGTCGGTAAAGGACAACTGGTCAAAGAACTGGATGCCCTCGGCGGTCAGATGGCTCAGATAACCGACCGCGCGGGCATTCATTTCCGCCAGCTGAATACCAGCAAGGGCCGGGCCGCCCGTTCCTCCCGGGTCCAGGTTGACCGGCAGTTATACCGTCAGCTGATGCGCCAGATTCTGGAGCAAACCGAAAATCTCTGTCTCCGTCAGGGACTGGTAACACGGGTCCTCACCAGGGGGAAAACGGCAATCGGCGTTGTGACCGAAACCGGCGAGAAATTTTACGGTAAAACGGTGATCCTGGCACCCGGTACATTCCTCTCCGGACTGGTGCACATCGGTCTGGTGAACTTTCCCGCCGGCAGAATGAGCGAAGCACCGGCCAACGATTTAAGTGAAAACCTCCGGCAGTTAGGTTTTCGGCTTGGCCGGTTCAAAACTGGAACCCCGCCCCGTATTGACATTCGCACTGTACACTTGGAGAAAACGATACCCCAGGAGGGTGATGAACCACCCCTGCCGTTTTCCTTCTGGACCACCGACCAACTGAAAAACTTTGTCCAATGCTACATCACCTACACCACCACCAGAACCCACCGGATTGTCAAACAGGGGTTGAAATACTCGCCACTTTACACCGGCATCATTAAGGGAAGAGGGGTGCGCTACTGCCCATCTATAGAAGACAAGGTGGTAAAGTTTCCCGAACGGGAAAGACACCATATCTTCATTGAACCGGAAGGTATTAATACTACCGAATGTTATCCCAATGGCATCTCCACCAGCCTGCCAGTTGAACTCCAGGAAAAAATGCTCCAATCCATCCCCGGACTCGAGAAATGCCGCATGATCCGCCCCGGTTATGCGATTGAGCATGACTACTCCGACCCCACCCAGCTTCACCCCACATTAGAAACCCGGCTAATTAAAAATCTCTTCTTTGCCGGTCAGATCAACGGCACCACCGGCTACGAGGAGGCAGCGGTCCAGGGGCTCATCGCCGGCATCAACGCCAGTTTGCGGGTCAAGGAAAAAGCGCCCTTTGTCCTCACCCGGGCAGAATCCTATATTGGCGTGTTAATTGACGACCTGGTCACTAAGGGGACTGACGAGCCCTATCGGATGTTCACCGCCCGGGTGGAATATCGCCTGCTTTTGCGCGAGGACAACGCCGACCTTCGCCTCGGACCAAAGGGCTACCAGCTGGGACTCCTTGATGAAGAGCGCTTCCGCAAAATCCAGGAAAAAAAGAAAC
>FMJZ01010762.1_pt1 | contig 15134 bp, 13 predicted proteins | sample 1987881 | NCBI WGS metagenome assembly FMJZ01 (sample SAMEA4378227, study PRJEB15110) | soil metagenome | biome: soil; feature: Field; material: Soil | place: India | collected 2015-03-11 | depth 0 m | reverse complement strand
ATTGAAAAACTATATTCTTCAATATTTCCTGAAAACAAACCTTCTGTTGTTATAGGAAGAAATCTTGAAAATCTTCCTTCTGTTTCTGTCGATAACTATAATGGTATTAATTTATTACTTAACCACCTCATCAAAGATCACAACTACAAAAAAATTGCCTTCTTAAAAGGCCCAGACCACAACAAAGAAGCACAGGAAAGATTGAAAGCGTTCTTGAACATAATGAAGGATAATGGAATAAAAGTAGAACCAAACTGGCTTATAGATGGTGATTTTCTTATAGAGTCTGGCAAAAAAGCTGCAGAATTCATTGTGAATAAACTCAATATGAATATTGATGCAATTGTATGTGCAAATGATATGATGGCTTTTGGAATAATAGACGAATTAAAAAGAAGGAATTTTAAGGTCCCTGATGATTTAAAGATTGTAGGATTTGACGATATAAATATATCTGATAGCTATCATCTTACAACCATTCATCAACCTTTTTATTCTATAGGTTACTCAGCCATCAAAATATTAATAGAAAAAATAGAAAACTCTAACAAAAACATAGAAAAAATGTCTATCTCCCCGAGTTTAATTGTAAGAGAAACCTGTGGTTGCAATACCAAGAATTCAGAACACCTTGAAAAGGTAAATTATGAAAAAAATAATATAATAAAAATCTTAAAAAAATATGAAAATTTGATACCGATAGATAGTTTTTTAGAATTTTTTCATAAAAATGATTTTTCTCAAGAAAAATTTTCTACCTATCTTGAAAATGAAAAATCATCAATGTACGTTCTTAAAGAACTTGCCTGTTTTATAGAAAAGGAATTGCCAGATATTTCAAAGATAATAAAAAATCACATCAATGAAAGAATCTTTATAACAGATTTTGAATTTAAAAATAATTTATTAAAAATTAATGAAATAGGAGAAAATATTATCTCCATTGAAAATACAGAAGAAAAATATGATTATATATTCAGGACATTTCCCGACATAGGTATTGATTCAACATATCTATCATTTTATGAAAAAAGTTTCTCTGGCATTGACTTTTCAAAATTAATCTTTGCCTTTGATAGATATGGTAAATTCAAAATTCCTGAAAATGGAATAAGATATTTGACTTATGACATACTACCTGTAGATTTTTTACCGAGAGAAGAATCCTATCAATTTTTTGTATACAATTTATTTCATCAGGAAAATATTGGACAAATATTTTTTAAAATTGGAGAACTCAACCTTAATCTATACGAAATAATAAAAAATAAAATAGCTTCATCTTTATCAGATATTAAAACATACAATAAAACAATCGAAACAACTCTGTCCATTGACAATCATATCTTCATTTTTCTGACAGACAATTCTTTAAAAGTTAAAAAGTTCTTAATAGGCGAAACCACAATGTTTAAAAATTTCTCTTCTTTACTTACCGATTACGAAATGAAAGAAATAAAATCTGGAATAAAAAAATTCAGAAAATTAAAAATTGATAATAATACTTATTATTTTTTGTGCCAAGAAATTGATGATTTTTTGCTATGGATAATTTTAAAAGAAGATTATTTTAATCTTGAACAGGGACCTGATGAAATAGGAATAGAAATGATTTCTATGAAATACAAGCTGACAGAAAAAGAAAAACAAATATTAAAAATGCTTATTAAAGGTTTGCCTAACAAAGAAATTGCCGAAAAATTATTCATTTCTGAAAATACCGTCAAAAACTACACAAACAAAATCTATAACAAACTTGAAGTAAAAAATAGAAAAGAACTTTTATCAAAAATTAAAAATGAAATACCCTAATCAACTTTATACTTTTCAACCTCTTTCTGCAAAAATTCTATAGCCTCAAAACTTACATCAAAAGATGAATAAATACTTTTAAATGCATCTTCTATAAATTTAATTCCTTTCTCCAGATCTTTTTGTATTGTTGAGAGGTTTTCCGCAGTTTTATTAAGATTGTTTACTGAATCTTCAAGTGAAAAGTGACTTTCCCTCATAACTTTCGTCTGTTCTCTCAATCTTTCTGTTGTCTTAAGAAGTGTCTCAAGTTCATTAAGACCTTTACGAGCCGTGTTTGTCTCCTCGCTTACAAGATTATTAATTTCGTTAAATTTTACCTCATTCTTATTGAACTCAGCAAGAATATTCTGGAAATTAACTTTCAATTCATTTGAAATCTTAAGTCCTTCTGAATTCTTATTCTTCATTTCAGACATAAGTGATTTAATTTTTCTTGTTGACTCAGAAGTTGATTCTGCAAGTTTTCTCATTTCCTGAGCAACAACAGCAAATCCCACTCCATATTCTTTTGCATGTGCCGCTTCTATAGCCGCATTCATCGCAAGAATGCTTGATTGTTCCGCTATATCTTCTATAAGTTTTGCAATTTCACTCACACTATCCCCGGTGTTCTGTATTGATATACTGGACTTAAGTGTCTCATCTACATTCTTACTTCCCTCTGAAACTAAAGAAGAAAGTTTAGTGATAAAACCTTTCATCTCTCCAATTTTGGAAGAGATTTTCTCTATTGCGTTCCATATATCTTTCATACCTTTTGCCGTATTATCTACTGATACTGTTTGCTCCTGAATAAGATTTATTGATGTATCAAGTTTTTCAACAAACATATGTATCACATTTATACTTGACTTAACTATCTCGGATTGCAAACTTGCCATCTTTTCTATTTCAAGCATTATTTTTGACAATTCATCAGTTTTATTACCACACTCAAGGAGAGATTCTTTTGTCATTTTAGAATTCTCAAAAACCTTTGTTGAAAGAGTCTTTATATTCTTTACTGTATCAACAAGTTTTTGTAAAAATTTGTTTATGCCAGCACTCATCACACCAATATCATCAAAACTCACAATGTTAATCCTTCTTGTAAGATCCATCTCGTCTTTATTAAGATTGTCAACCTGATCATATATGCTCTTGAGATTAATATTAATTTCATAAACTATTATTCCATAAAGAATCACGACTATAAAAAACAATAGTAAAACTATGCCAATGATTTTTACAAAATCAGTACTTAAAAACAAAGAAAAAAGTTTTTCCTTTTCCTCAAGAAAAGTTGTTGAAATTTGATTCTTAAATATGTGTTTCACCTGTTGATAAAAAAGCACACTCAAATAAGATACTAAAAAAACAAAAAATATAAGTCCACTCACAAAATACCTGAAGGAAGAATTTACCTTCTTTGAAAATGAAAGTTCAGACAATGTTGTTATTTTAAGTCTTAATTTTGCTTTTAACATTATAAGATTTAAAATTCTTGCAGCGACAATACCGTTAAGTACACCCCATGAAAAAGCTGTAAAAAACCTTGAAACAAAATGATCCAACTCTATAGGATGCCCTTTTAAACTATCAAAAAAGAAATTAAGTATTAAACCCGCAACATATGCAATAGCACCAACAAAAAACAAAAAATTTGGAATATTATTAAAAGCTCTCTGTGCCTTATAAAGCAGTTTTTCAGATACACTTCCCTTTCTTTCCATTTCCTCAAGAGCCTTTTTAATGGGGACATAAAACAAGTACACACTTAACATCGAGAGAGGAGAAATAAGAAAACTCACAACTATCATCTTTCTATAAAATTCATAAGTCTCTTTTATTGAATAATTCAAAGTTACAGGAATAAGAAAAGTGTATATTAAATTACATATCAATATACTTAAAAAGGTTGCTAAAACAACCCTTCTACTGAGTTTTGAAACAAAATTCATTTAAAACCCCCTAAAGAGTTTTTATCGACAGAATTATATTACATCTTCAACTTATTCAATATAAATCATTTTCTTAGTCATTCCACCATCGACTATAAAATTTGCACCCGTAATAAAAGAATTTTTCTCATCTGATAAAAATTTTATCAAGTTAACAATATCCTCAGGTTTACCAACTCTACCACACGGATGCTGTAAATGATCTTCTTCTCTTAAGTTAATGGCTGTTTTATGAGATTTCTTTTTCCATTCTCCAGTATGAATCCACCCAGGGCTTATGCAATTAACTCTCACATAAGGCCCCAAGCTTACAGCAAGTGCATGAGTTAAAGATACGACCCCACCTTTTGAAGCAGAATAGGCTTCTGTATTTTTTTCTGACTGAAAAGCTCTTGTAGATGCTATGTTTATTATAGTTCCTTTTTTATCAATAAGATATGGATAAAAATATTTTGAAGTGAGATAAATAGAAGAAAGATTTACATCTATAACCTTATGCCATTCTTCATAGGTAAGCTCTATAATTGGCTTATTTATTCCTATGGCAGCATTATTAACAACAATATCGACACCGCCAAAAGTTTTTATGGTTAAATCAGCCCAGTCAATTATATCTTTCTCAAGTGAAACATCTCCACAAAAAGTCAAAATATTTTCTTTAATCAATTCTTTTACTTCCTGAAGGGCTTCAAAATCATTATCTATAATAGAAACATTATAGCCTTCTTCAATAAAAGAAAATGCAACGGCTCTACCAATACCCTGCCCACCACCAGTTATAGCAATTGTTTTATTTTTCATACAAACTCATTCTCACTAAAATTTTACAAAATTAATTAATCTTGTTAAAATAAAATAGGAGCTTAATATGAGAAAATCATTATCCTACATTATAATTATTTCTTTATTTTTGTCAATAAATTTATTTTCACAGGAAGAAACATCGTCTACTCAAAGTGAACAACCTCAACAAACTGAAGTAGAAAAACAACCTGTTCAGGAATCTCCAAAACCACAAACTCAACCTCAAGTAGAAACACAACCTCGAACACAGACGGGAGGCGGTTTTAGTGAAAACAGACTTCTTGATATGATAGAAAAAAACCCAAAAAATCCAGAACCTTATTTTACATTGATAAGATATTATACTACAAAGGAAATGAGAAAGGAAAGACTGAAAATTGCTATAAAATATATTCAAAACATTGGCGGAAATTCTTATATGTATCAAATTATCGGTGATGAAAATAGACTTGCTGGGGAATATTCAAAAGCTCTTGTTTCTTATCAGTATGCTTTGAGGTTATCTCCAAACAATGCAGCCCTTTATAATAGAATTGGTCTTGTTCTTTTAAAACTCGAAAATTTCAATCAGGCAGAAGCTGCTTTTAAAGCCGCAATTTATTTTGGAGCCAATGACAACAATATGAACAAAGCAGCATATTACAACAATCTTGGAGTATCTTACGAAGCAATGGGTGATATTGAAAATGCTATAAAACATTTCAAGGTTGCTGTAAAACTTTATCCAACATACCAGACGGCTCTTGATAACTTAAAAAGGCTTGAAAATAGATAAAAAATAAAGGCAGGTGGCTGCGTATACACCAGCCATAAAGTCATCAATAACTATTCCAACTCCACCTTGAATAACCTGAAGTTTCTTTATTGGAAAAGGCTTTAAAATATCAAATATTCTGAACAAAATAAAACCTAAGGTTAAGTTAATAAAATCTGTTGTAATTACTGGAATAAAGGTAATTAAAATTCCTATTATCTCATCTAAAACAATTCGAGAGTCATCTTTTATCTTAAAAATTTCTTTCTCAGCATAATCACATATCAATATGCCAGTGATAAAAATAAAAAAGACAAAAATCAAATAAAAAGCCTTATTTAAACCTGAAAGCAAAAAAAAGTAAATAATCAATCCCACCAAACTTCCAAATGTGCCTGAACCAAAAGGGATATAACCGAGGAAAAACCCACTTGACAGCATTTTTATCAAAAATTTCAACTCTTTTTACCCCACTTTAAATATTGAATTAAATAATCAATGCCTGTCCACAAAGTAAAAATACTGACCATACCCATAAGAACAAAAGGAATATTAACGATAAAATTTCCGTAATCTGATAAGAAAGTAAACCATATATCCTTATATGACAAAGAATCAATTTTCAACGAACTTTTTACAATATAAGTTATTAAAATAAAAAACATTAAAAAAAAGGCAAAAACCATTTGAACCGCTGTTTTTGTTTTAGCCAAAAAAGATGTTTTAAATTCTATATTTTTATTTTTTGAATGAAATCTGAGAAAGGTAACAAACAAATCTCTCAATATTATTATAACAACAAATGGCAACATATTGAAAAAGAATGGCTTAAGTAAAAACCCGATATAAACCCCCCAGACTAAAATTTTGTCTGCAAGAGGATCAAAAAATGCCCCAAATTCAGAAACTTGATTTAATTTTCTTGCAATAAGCCCATCAAATGTATCTGTTAATGAAGCTATAGTTAAAAGCAAAATGGCTATTATTATATTAAAAAGCCCATCAAAATAAAGAAAGTAGCATATTAAAGGCACCATTAAAGCTCTACTAATGGTAAGAATATTAGGAATATTTAACTTAAAATTCATTTAACTTTCCTATAAGATCTACTTCATCACTATCTATTATTTCAATTTTTTCAAAAGAATTCTCTATTATTCTTTCATCTGTATTAAATACCTTAACAACACCATCTATTTCGGGAGCATCATATTCTGTTCTGAAAAGCAGAGTTTCTCCATCCCCTTCACTTATAGATCCCTCAAAAATACACTTTAACTTTCTGCCTACATACTTTCTCAATAATTGTCTTGATATCTCACTCTGAAGTTGTGTTATTTCTTTAAGCCTCTCTTTTATAACACCTTTTTTAAATAAAGGCTTAATCTTATAAGATTGTGTTCCTTCTTCCCTTGAAAACTCAAAAAAACCAACTCTATTCAGTTTAGCTTCTTTAAGAAAAAATTTCAACTCATTAAAAGCAGTTTCCGTTTCTAAAGGATAACCAACTATAAAAGAACTTCTTATAACCATATCAGGATTAATCTTTCTTATTTTTTCAATAAGTAATAAATAATCCTCAAGGCTTCCTTCTCTATTCATTGATCTTAAAACATCATTATTGACATGTTGAAGTGGAATGTCAATATATTTACATACTTTTGAAAGAGAGCTTATTGTCTCAACAGTTGATAATAAAGATTCATCTGGATATAGATACATCACTCTTATCCAATCAAATTCCATTGAATTCAATCTTTTAAGAAGATCAGTTAATTTCCTTTCACCATAAATATCTATTCCATACGAAGAAGTATCTTCTGCTATCAATATAACTTCCCTTATACCATTAGATAATAGAAATTCTGCCTCTTCAATGATGTTTTCTATAGTCCTGCTTCTTTGTTTGCCCCTTATAGCTGGAATAGCACAAAATGAGCATCTTTTATTACAACCCTCTGATATTTTAAGATATGCATAATTCAGCCCTGAGAAATTAAGACTTCTTTCAGGGAAAAAAGCATCATTTCTGATTTCTCCATCATCCAAAAGTTTTTTTCTATCTTTTTTACTTAAGGCATCAATAATCTTAGTAAAATCTCTTACACCTATTGCAGCATCTATCTCTGGGATAGCTTTTAAAATTTCTTCCCTATATCTTTCCGAAAGACAACCTGAAACAATAATTTTTAAGAAAGGCTTTTCTTTTTTTAGTTCTGTATAATTAAGAATAGCTTCTATATTTTCCTTCTTCGCTGTTTCAATAAAACCACACGTATTAACAATTATAGCTTCTGCTTCATCTGTTGAATTGACAAGTATATGGCCTTCTTTTTCGATAAGATATGACATTTTTTCAGCATCTACAAGAGCTTTAGGACAACCAAGAGAATCAAAAAATATTTTCATTAATCGAAAAATACCTTACTTTAAAATCGCCTGTACCAGAGCAACTTCTTTATCCTTCTTCTTCCAGTAAAAAACTGATTTCCCGATCTCTCCAAAGCCACCGAGTGTTTCTTCTTTGCCCTCAATATTTATCTTTATAGCACCATTGTTTGCTGAATAAAGGATAAGTTTATTTGAGAATAATATTATATGTTCTCCCCTTGCACCAAAATAGTAATTTTTTTCTTCCTTATCATCTGCTTTGTAAGCTATCCAGCAATTTTCAGAAGTAAATACCTTTAAAACTATCTCTTTTTGAGCCGCAGCCTTATACCACTCTTTTTCGGTAATAACATTCATACCCGATTGTTGAACCTGATTACTACTACTTTGTAAAGCCAAAGAATCGGGAGTTAAATAAGACATATTAAGCCTTATATAATTTGGCTTTGTAGAAAAAAATTCTATATTCATATCATTGGTCCCATCATAATCACTGTCTATTGTTAAAAGCCCATTTCCCTTAATTGAATAAGCATTATTGTTAATCTTAAAATTGAGATTGTTCATTTTGTCAACATTGTCAAATGAAATTTCTATAGTTCTTTCTTCATTGGTTATGTTAAGAACATCTCCAACCTTAAATCTTATATCATATACCTTTGACAATTTTGAAAATGCAAAATAGTATGTTTTTGGCATAGCATTCTTATTCATTGCAGTTCTTATTCCAAAGAATAGAATAACAAGAAGTACTATTGATGAAACTAATATGACAGATGGTAAAATAAACTTAGTAAAATCAACTTTTTTTTCTCCCACAAGAGCTTCAATTGGAGAATCTTCTTCTATCTTTTTAAGCCTTTTATATTGAGCCAGAATAAGATCTTTATCTATTTCAAGAGCTTCACAATAAGTAGATATAAAACCAACAGCATATGTTTCACTTGAAAAAACTGTAAGATTATCTTCCTCTATAGCTTCAAGGTACCTTTTTGGTATATTTGTTTCTTTTGATATTTCATCCAAAGTCAGACCTTTTTCTTTTCTTACTTCTTTAAAAATTTCTCCAAGACTTTGCTTTTCTATTTTCATTTTTATCTCCCCTATGTAGGTTAAAAATATAATTATACATTTATAATATAATAAAAATAAAATTTTTTCAAATTATTCACTTGGAATTAATAACTTAAAATCTCTCTTTTTCTTATTATAGCTTATCTGTGATGATTTTTTCAATATTCTCATTTCCCTCACATGTCTCTCTATGTTAAACTTATTTGCCCAGAGTAAAACTGTAGAAATAATTTGTTTTGTATCCTCTGGAAGTTTTTTTGTGTTCAACTTTTCACACTCAAACTTTATTTTTCTTATTCTATCTCTTAACAAAGCCTCACTTTCCGAATAAGCAACCTCTATCATCATCTGGACAATCTTTTCTCCAAGTTTTTCTGTAAATTTACTTTTTATTTCGCTTTTCGTTCCCTTTCTACCAACTTTTTTGTTTAACTTTTTTTTATTAATTACAGGGATAACATCTTTATCAAGATCTTTTTTCTGAATAAAATACAAAACCACAACAGAGCCTGAAAAAATCAAAAAAAGAAAAACATAGATTATTAAGTAAATTAAAAATCTTTCAGGTAAACTAATATTTTCCCTCCATATTCCAGAATATATATCCCATATTTATGCTATCTTCAACACCAAGAATTTCATTAGTTATATATTCTTCGTTGTAGTATTCTCTATCGTAGCTCACATTTAAACGAAAATGTTGAACATAAGGCCTCACTATTATCTTTTTTCTGGCCATATGATACGTTCTCTGGCTACCATAATAATATATTCTATAAGGCCTTTTTTCAAATGGTTCATAATTCAAAAACCTTTGATCAAAATGTGATGGATAAAACATAGGACATATTATATCTACATAATCTGAAAGAAGTTCAACATCCTGCCCAGTTACTCCACCACTTCTATACCAGCCATTATTCCCATATATGTCTATGGAAATTGGTGCGTCTATATTTTTTCTTGCATATCTCAAAAATGAAAATATAGCCTCTTCCTTTGTAAAACCATTTTGAGCAGGAAAAAGGGCATATTTCAAATTAAGCCCGTCTGTTGGAAACCTTATATAATCAAACTGTATTTCATCAAAACCCATCTTCACAAGTTCATTTGCTATTGCAACATTATACTTCCAGACTTCTGTGTTAAATGGATCGACCCAGTATTCTTTTATATTATTCGTTTCTTCAAATTCATTGGTTTTAATCCCAACCCATGGAGAACCGTCTCTTCTATCTTTTATAGCATATTCATTATTATTATATTTGTACAAAACACTATCCTTAAATACAACAATCCTTGCAATAAGGTAAATATTTTTCTCTCTTGCAAAATTTACAAGTCTTTTAATGTCTATTGGATTTGATATTCTGGCAATTTTTTTTATCTCTGGATTTTCTGGTTTGTAATGTAAATATCCATAATCATCTTTCATATCAAGAACAATTGCATTCAAATCCTTTTTTTCCATTATAGAAATAAAACCCTCAATACTATTTTTTTTTCTTGAAAGTGCATAGGGAGAAAGATAAATCCCTCTTTTATTATTTGCCTTTATATGATAAAAATCCCTTTGCTCTTCCTCAAAAAGGACTTCGAGAGAAGATAACGAAAATTTATTATCTACTAATATGCAATATGGAACAACATTTTCCATTTCAAAAAGTTGAACAACTATATCCTGCAACTCTTCATTTCCTTCTATAAAATCACTCATAACAAAACACAAATTCTCACCAATATTTCCAAATGAATAAATTACCTCCTTTTCTTTTTCAATCTGCCTTATATTCTCCCATAACATCTTCTTTTTATTAAACTTATATATCTCTCTTTCAAAAAATGAAGTGGCATACAATTCACCATTGATAAAATTAATATCAGAAATATCATTGTAAAAAAAAGAATTGAATTTATTAATACCTGTAGAGATATTCTTTATAGACTTTTTTAAAAAGTCAAATAAAAAAATTCCATTGTATGGGTGTGAAATATATACTTTTATAGCTTTATTTTCTGATAAAATCTCGGCAGCAGTTATTTCTTTAATATAAATATTAAGATTTTGCCAGCTTTTCCCGGCATTTGTTGAAATATATATTTCTTTTTTACTGTAAATTATTATATTTTCAGGGTTATTCTTGTCAATCTTTATTCTTTTGAATTTTTTATCTTTTTCAACAATAAGAAAACTACTTCCATCTTCAACTATAAATCTATCTTTTTTTATTCCATTCTCAAGTTTAATACAGTGTTTGAGATCTTTTGAAAAATAAAGTCCCCTTTCAGATAGAAAATAATACCCATAATCTGTAGCTGAAATATCCACTATTTTTTCATTAGTAAGGATTAATATCTTTTCAAAGCCCAGCAAACCTTTTTGATATATTCCGCTATCCGTCCCAAAAATGATATTTTCCTGAGAATATAAGACTACTTTTAACAAAATAAATATTAATACTAAAACCCTTCTCATAAATATTTTTTGATAATAGATTTCTTCTTCTCATTAAAATCAAATCCAACCCTTAACAAAGGCCAGTATCTCACAAATGGCTTACCAAAAATATTGCTTTCAGGAATAAATCCAAAATATCTACAATCTTCACTGAGATTTCGGTTATCTCCCATTCCAAAGTAGTAATTTTCCTTTATTTCCCATTCTGTAATTTCTTTTCCATCAAGCAAAAGTCTCCCATCTGATACTTTAATTTTTTTCTTTATTTCTCTCTCTATAAGCAACTTCACAAGATATCTATTATATGGATTTAACTCCTGTATTTTTATAACATCTCCCTTTTTTGGAACATAAATTTCTGGGAAATTACTCTGCAAATACTCCCTGTAAAAATCAAAACTCTCAAGCAAAGAATTTTCGTTTAATTTTTTAATAGTATTCTTGTATTCAAGATCTTCTCTCTTTTCATATGGTGCAAAATACTGAATAATTCTTTTTTTCCCATTATAACTCTCTTCATAAAGATGAAAAGGAGCATCCCCAGCATACTTAAATCTTTCAATTATAGGCTGTTTGGAAATACCTATGCTCTCTGTTTCAACCTTTTTACCATTTATAAAAAGTATTTGATTTGACATAGATATTCTATCGCCCGGCTCAGCTACAAGCCTTTTCACAAGATTTTTCGGTGTTTCAAATGTATTATCAAGATTGATAATAGAGAAAGTTAATAAACTTATCAATTCTTTTGAAAATCCCGGACTTTCCCAAGCTGGTGAAATAAAAACTATGATGTCATTTCTTTTTGGTTTTAAAAAACCGGGAACTTTCCAGTTAAGAATTGGTATCTTTGTCCCCATAGTTAATTTCTCAACCATAAGAATATCTTTAACTAAAAGATTTGGCACCATTGATTGAGAAGGTATTTGAAAGGCTTCAATAAGAAAAAGCCTTATAAAAAATACAATAATATAAGCCGATACAAATTCTTTAAATCCCTCTACAATTCTTTCCTTTAAAGTCATATCTTTTTTTGATTTTTTCTGTTTCACACCATTCTCCTTATTTCTCAATTAATGTTACTGTATACGCCTCAATAGAAAAAAGTTTTGTGTTTTCAGATGTTTTAGCCTTGATAGAAATTATATCCTCATCTACCTCAAGAATAGAAGAGATGTTTTTTATCATTTTTTTTACATAGTCTCCAATCTTGGGACTATCAAGCACAATCACACTATCTATCGACAGAATTTTGACATCCTTTAGATACTCTTTCTTCACCCTTTTAAGTAATTCAAGGCTTGAAATATTTTTATAACTTTCATCATTATCCGGAAACAACTTCCCTATATCAAGTTTCAATACTGGAGAGACAATAGAATCAATTATGGAATGGATTAAAACATCTCCGTCAGAATGTGCAATACAACCCCACTCACTTTCTATCTTCTCACCACCAATTATGAGTTCTCTACCTCTTGCAAGTTTGTGAAGATCATACCCTATACCAGCTTTGATCATTTAGTCTTTGGCTCCGTAAAAATAATTCTACCTGCCGAAGTCTGAAGTACGCTTGTCACCTTCACAGGTATTTTTTTACCAATATAATTCATTCCATTTGCAACAACAACCATTGTCCCATCAGAAAGATATCCAACCCCCTGATTATTCTCCTTTCCTTCTTTAAGAACATCAAGTTCAAATTCCTCACCGGGAAGAAGAACAGGTTTAACAGCATTGGCAAGATCATTTAAGTTCAATACCTGTATGCCATCAAGTTTTGCTATTTTATTTAAATTATAGTCATTAGTTATAATAGCTGCGTTTAATTCCTTGGCAAGATTGATAAGTTTTGCGTCCACACCTTTTGTTTCAGGATAATCTTTTGAATAAATCTTAAGATCCAGATTGGTAATATCCTTAAGTTTATTGAGTACATCAAGGCCTCTTCTTGCTCTACTTCTTTTTATAGGATCCTTTGAATCTGCAAGAGCCTGAATCTCATTAAGCACAAATTTAGGAAGAAGTACTGTCCCACTTAAAAATCCAACTTCTGCAATGTCTGCTATTCTTCCATCTATAACAACGCTTGTATCAAGAATCTTGATCTCTGTGCTTCTTTTCTCACTCTCTCCACCAAATGGTAAATTAAATAAATATCCACCATACTTATGTGAAGATAAAAAAGGCATAAAAAATCCTAAATAAGCAAAACAAAGTATAAAATAATGCTCAAGAAATTCGCACACAGTAAAAAAGTTTGTGCAAAAATCCTTAAAAATAGTATAAACAATCTTTCCAGCGTAAAAACCAGCTATCAAACCAAGAAGGGCATAAAGAAATATTCCCCTCTTCTTGTAGAAAAAAGCCTCAAGGAACATAGTAATACCAGCAAAAATAGCCGAATAGAGAAATACAAAATAATTTCTGCTTTCATAGAAGCTCAAACCACCAAAAACTATAAAGACCGCAAGAATTGCAAGTCTTCTTTTTAATACTCTTGACATAAAAACCTCTTTATTTAAAATTTAATAATTAAAGCCTCTGAAATCAACTTTAATTTGAAACAACACTTCCATCTTCAATATTTTTCATATTCCTGAGCAACATATTATAAACATTGCTTTTTATATAACAATTCCCACCAATCTTAATTCTTGAAGGAATACGCAAATTTTTTCCAAGTAAGCTAATCCCAAAATTTAACTCTCCAATCCTGTCATTGGCTTTTAAAGCCTCTTTGTTTCCTATGACAGAATGAGCCTCCACATTTGGCAACGAATTATCTTCATAAAACTCATCTAAAATAACAGAATCAATCACTGTATGAGACCCAATATTATTACCCGGCAATATTAAAGAATTTATTATTTTAGCCCCTTTTGCAATCTTTACATTTGAAAAAATAACCGAATTCTCGACCCAACCTTTTATTTCTACATTTGTGCCAACTATAGAATTTTTTACAACTGAATCTGGCTCAAAAATGCTATTTGCATTAACAAAACTATTAAACTTAATAGGCACTTTTGAGTTAAACTCATCAAGATAAAAATAATTGTTGATCATATCAATGTGTAAATCAAAAAATTCTTTAACAGAAGATATTTTAAAATAAATAGCATCTTCAAATTCTATAGTATGAGTTTTATTAATGTTGTGCCACTCCTCAGCGATTTCTTTTGCAAACAAGTCTCTGTTGTTTATAAAAGTTAAAAATTTATATATAAACTCTTTTGGTTTAATGGAAAAACCAAAAATTTCTTGTTTCTTTTTGCTTTTGCTCTTTATAGAAAAAGAAACTTCTTTATCTAAAAATTTTTCTTTTTGATCTTCAAAATTTACCCATAAAGGATTATCTGCTTTCATCCCAACAAACATTGAAAAATTGAGAGAATCAATTTTTTCTCTTATGAAATGAAGGTTATTATTTAACTCTTCAAATTCTAATACGGTAACATTAAGTTCACCCCAATTCTTAATAAAATATTCTTCTAACCTTTTTTTCTTACTTACAAATACTATAAAATCTCGAACTCCAACATTAAAAAGAGAGCTTATAGCATAATCAATATTCCTATAACTTGGGGCAAAAGGCAAAAGTAAAGCATCATCTTCTTCAGCAAGTGAAAGCAAATCGTTTCTTTCTCTTCCAAAAATAAATCCACAAACCTTTTTTTCATTCATCTTTAACCTTTTTTAGTAAATATTTTTTTCATAATTGTATATGTAAAAATCACAAAAAGTCTCACTATTCTGAAAATATTGTACGGAGCTACAATTGTCCTGTAAAAACCATTCCAGTTCTTTTTTTGTACCCAAAGTGGTGGCATTTTCTTCTTGCCTGCTATTATCCAGAAAGCATCATCAAGACTTAATACAATTGAATTTTGAAAAT
>FMJZ01012479.1_pt1 | contig 15143 bp, 11 predicted proteins | sample 1987881 | NCBI WGS metagenome assembly FMJZ01 (sample SAMEA4378227, study PRJEB15110) | soil metagenome | biome: soil; feature: Field; material: Soil | place: India | collected 2015-03-11 | depth 0 m | reverse complement strand
TTTCCTTCAAGATTTTACACAGAAGATTTTACGCTACCATGCACAAAATATCATCAGGAATAAGTGACCTTGATAAACTTATAGATTCTCTATACATGGGGGATAATATTGTCTGGGAGGTAGATGCAGGAACGTCTTATGATATTTTTATAAGGAACTTCATCATTCATTCCTTTAATGATTCTCAGAAGGTTATTTATGTGAGCTTCAACAGGTCTCCGCAGAGCATCATCAATGAGCTTGAAGGCTTTCTTATGCCAGAGCATTTTATTCTTATTGATTGCTTTACTTCTGGAAAGGGGAAAAATGACAATATGTTTTTAAGATTTTATGATTCATCTCAGGACATTAGAGTCATCAGAATAACCAATCTCAACAACATTGATGAGTTTACAACTGTTCTTAATTCCATAGAGGACAGCCTTGCACCAGGTGCACGGTATGTATTCGATAGTCTTACAGGGATGCAGGACCTATGGGAAGATGAAAATTACACATATAAATTTTTTACTTATATGTGTCCTCGTCTCTATGATTTAGATACAGTTGCTTACTGGATACTTGAAAAAGATGCCCACTCTCAGAAATTTAAGGCAAACATTAGACATATTACCCAGGTTGTGTTTGACCTGTGCAAAAAGAGGGAAAATCTTTTCATAAAGGCTCTCAAGCTTACAGGCAGGCGTAATAGAGAGGCGTTTAAGCCTCATCTCTATGAGATTGCTGATATAAATGCAGTGATAATTCTGCCTAAAAAAGAATCTGTTAAGGATATCGGAACAAAAATAAAAGAGTTAAGGATAGCAAAGGGATTGAGCCAGAAAGATCTTGCAGAGAGGGTTGATCTTACGCCCAGTTTTATCTCTCAGTTAGAGAACAATCAGATAAGCCCTTCCCTTGCTTCCTTTATGCATATATGCAATGCCCTTGCCGTAAAGCCAAGTATTTTTCTTGAAGAAAAAACACCTGACAGGGATGACCTTGTGTCCCTAACAAAAGAGGCTGCAGAGGTAACAGGAATACCGTATGTAATGGAAGCAGACATGGAAGAGGCAGAGAAGATACTGCTTGGCTAAATAAGGATGACAAGGCGGGAAGCAACCCCGCCTTGTCCTAATTCCTATAGGCATATAAAATGAAAGGATTCTGAAAGCAAAAAGGCAATTCAGAACTTTACAGGAGAGCCGAATATTTAGTAGACTTTATACCAAAGATAAAGATTGAAATAATAGTGGCTGATAATATTGCAGATAAATCGATTGAGTTTATTAAAAAAATGCAAAGACAGGAGATGGCAAAATATTTGTTAGCAGCATTGTAGATGCAGTAATAATAAGAACAGGACAGAGTGGAGAGAAGAAGAGGCAATAAGGTGATGGAAACCAAAGAAATATTAGAAAAAGCTAAAGCAGACAAAGTGATTTTTATAAATCTTCAGTTTACAGATATTATGGGATGTCTTAAAGAGATTACCGCACCGATTCAGAGGCTGGAGGATATTTTAAAATACGGCGCATGGTTTGATGGCTCTTCTATAGAGGGATTTGCAAGGATTCATGAAAGCGATCTTTACTTAAAGCCCGATCCATCAACTTATTCAGTCGTGCCATGGTTAAGCTCATCTACTGGAAATGCTGCGCGCCTTATTTGCGATATCTATCGGCCAGACGGAACACCTTTTGACAGCGATCCGAGATTTATATTGAAGAAGGCTTTAAAGAGGGCTCATGACATGGGTTTTGAATATAATGCAGGGCCTGAACTGGAATTTTATCTTTTCAGGAATAATACCGATAAAATTACGCCAATAGACAGCAATGGCTATTTTGATCTTGCTACTGATGAGGCACATAATATAACAAGGGAGATAACCGCTGCATTAGAAACCCTTGGTATTGAGGTAGAGGCCTCCCATCATGAGGTGGGACCTGGACAGTACGAAGTTGACTTCAAGTATGGAGACGCCCTTATTACAGCGGATAGGCTGTTAACATTAAGGGTTGCCGTAAAGTCCATCACACAAAGGCGCGGATTGAAGGCATCTTTTATGCCTAAACCTCTTATGGGCATGGCAGGATCAGGAATGCATGTTCATCAGAGCCTGTTTGATATAAAAACAAAAAAGAATGCCTTTTATGATCCTAATGACAGATATAGGCTTTCAAAGGCTGCGTATAATTTCATAGCTGGACAGCTTAATCATGTCAAGGGAATGATGGCAGTTTTGTGTCCGACAGTTAATTCATATAAACGTCTTGTAACAGGCTTCGAGGCTCCGGTATATATATCATGGGCAAGAATTAACAGATCAGCTCTTATGAGAGTGCCCCAATGGTTTGAGGAAAAACCTAACTCAGCAAGAATAGAACTGAGATGCCCTGATCCGGCCTGTAATCCTTATTTAGCCTTTGCTGTCATGCTCGCAGCAGGGCTTGATGGCATTGAGAACAATATAAGCCTTTCAGAGCCTGTTGAAGAAGACCTTTACAAGTTTGATGAGCCCAAACTTGCAGCAATGAACATAGAAACGCTCCCATCATCACTCTATGAGGCAATAAATGAACTGAAAGGCAATGAATTGATGAGAAATGCGCTGGGAGACCATTTGTACAGGAGATATATCAACATAAAGACAAGGGAGTGGAATGAATTCAAAATGCATGTGACACAGTGGGAGATAGAGAAATATCTCGATATTTAAAATATCAGGATGGGCTAAGGGAATCATCTAAAATTTCAGCTCGATTTGAAATATAATAGGCTCACGACCTGATTGGAGATTTAGGAGATGAGCCTATAAAAAAAATAAAAATTTCTTTCAATATTACTTTAATGTGATGCCACCTAATTTATAGATAAAAGCGCCCCTGACCCTAAAATATAGATAGAAACAAAAAGAGCTATAAAATCCGCAGGATAGATAGGAATGACCGGCGATGAATTTTTATACCGCACTGGAGGACATAAAACACATGAAAAATAAAATAGTAATCGGCACAAGAGGAAGCAAATTGGCATTGTGGCAGGCTGAGTGGATAAAGTCCGAATTGCAAAAATTAAATCCTAACATAGAAATAGAACTCAATAAAATAAAGACTACAGGCGACAAAATTCTGGATGTCCCACTTGCAAAAGTTGGAGGCAAAGGGCTTTTCGTAAAGGAGATAGAAGAAGCTCTCCTAAGAGGTGAGGCAGATATAGCTGTCCACAGCATGAAGGACGTTCCTACAGATTTTCCAGAAGGACTCCATCTTGCAGTAATTACAAAAAGGGAAGACCCGAGGGATGCATTCATATCACGAATTTCAAATTTTAGAGACCTGCCGCAGGGCGCAACAATAGGCACAAGCAGTCTCAGGCGCTCATGTCAGTTGCTCAGCATTAGGCCTGATTTAAAGATCGAGCAGCTAAGGGGCAATTTCGATACAAGGCTGAGAAAACTGGATGAGGGACAGTTCGATGCAATAATACTTGCTGCTGCAGGTGTTAAGAGGCTCGGATGGGCAGAGAGGATTACAGAAGTAATTCCCCCTGAAATAAGTCTTCCTGCTATAGGCCAGGGAGCCGTAGGCATCGAATGCAGGATTAAGGATGAATTCATAAATAATCTCATCGCACCTTTGAATCATCCCGAAACTTCTATTTGCGTAAGAGCAGAGAGGGCGTTCTTAAAGAAGCTCGAGGGCGGATGTCAGGTTCCAATCGCAGCATATGCAAAAATAGTTCAGAAGTCAGAAGAAAAACTATTGATTATGGATGGATTAGTTGGAAGCATATCAGGTGATAAAATTATAAAAGGACATATAGAGGGAAAAATCGAAAATGCAGAAAACCTTGGGATCAAGCTGGCAGAAGATTTACTTTCAGAAGGTGCAAAAGAGATACTCGATGAGGTATATAGCAGAAACATCCCTTCCATAAATGGAGAGATTGCAAGCTAAGTCATGAAAAAAGGCAAGGTCTATCTTGTAGGCGCTGGACCAGGCGATATAGGGCTATTAACGGTTAAGGGCTTGAAATGCCTTCAAAAGGCAGAGGCAGTAGTTTACGACTTTCATTTCAATGCCCAGATATTGAATTACATCAACCACGATGCAGAATTCATATATGCAGGCAAAAGGGGCGGCCATCATGCAATGACGCAGGACGAAATTAATCAGGCGCTTGTGAACAAGGCAAAGGAAGGAAAAACCGTATGCAGATTAAAGGGCGGCGATCCCTTTGTTTTTGGCAGGGGTGGTGAAGAGGCAGAAGAGCTTGTAAAAGAAGGAATAGAGTTCGAGATAATACCCGGCATTAGTTCATCTATTGCTGCACCTGCATATGCAGGCATTCCGTTGACCCACAGGAAATATTCTTCATCCTTTGCAGTTGTTACAGGCAATGAAGACATAACAAAGCCCGAAAGTTCCATAGACTGGTCCAAGTTTGCAAATGGCTTTGATACCCTCGTTTTTTTAATGGGAGTGAAGAACATCTCTGCTATAACAACAAAATTAATGGAGCACGGTAAATCTCCTGATACCCCCACGGCAATAGTAAGATGGGGAACAAGACCAGATCAAAAAACAGTTGTAAGCACCTTGAAAAATATTGCGGATCTTGTTAAAGAAGAAAATATAAGGCCTCCTGCTGTGATGATAATCGGAGATGTGGTCAAATTAAGGGATACATTAAAATGGTATGAAAACAAGCCTCTCTTCGGCAAAAGGATTTTAATCACAAGGGAATATACAAAGGATTATGATCCCCTTGAAGATCTTGGGGCAGAGATATTTGAGTTTCCAACCATAGAGATAGTACCGCCTGAAAGTTACAAGGAATTGGATGAATCAATAGACAAGGTAGAAACTTACAATTGGATCATCTTTACAAGCGCAAATGGATTTAAATATTTCATGCAGAGGCTCCTTGATAAAAATAGGGACATCAGGGATTTAAAGGGAATTAAAATTTGTGCCATAGGCACAAAGACAGCGGAAAAGATAAAAGAATATGGATTAAAGGTTGACATGGTTCCAGAGGAATTCAATGCAGAAGGACTGATAGAGACTTTTACAGAAGAAGCTAAGAAGATGAGAGGATGGGAGGATGAGAAAAACTTAACCTCTCAACCCCTTAACCCCTTAACTTCTCAACTTCTCAGGGAAGTTAAGATATTACTGCCTCGTGCAGAAGTCGCAAGAGAGATATTCCCGGAAAAGGTGAGAGAGCTTGGCGGAGAAATAGACACGCCTACTGCATATCGTGCAATAAAGCCTGAAAAGCATGGGAAAAGATTAAAGAGATTTTTAAAAGAGGGAAGAATTTCTGTTGCAACATTTACAAGCGCTGCTACATTCAATAATTTTATGGATATAATAGGACAGGATGCAATAGAGATATTAAGAGATGTAACAATAGCCGTCATAGGCCCTGTGACTAAAATGGCAATAGAAAAGGCTGGATTAAAGGTCTCAATAATGCCAAAAGAGGCTACTATAAAGGCAATGGTTGATGAGATAATCCAGTGGGCTGCCAACTCTTAACTCTCAACTCTTAACTCCTTTTGCAAACAACATAAACACAAATATTGCTATATTCAGCATTACTATCGTTGCTCCTGTTGGCAGGTTTAATGAAAAAGATATAAAGATACCAGCAAGTACAGACAGCACGCTGAAAAAGCAAGAAAATGCTATGGCGCTCTTAAAGCTTTTTGAAATCTGAAATGCCGATGCAGCCGGCAGTATAAGAAGGGCTGAAACAGCATAATTCCGACTACCCTCATTGCAAGAACCACTGCAAGGGCTGTCAGCAATATAAGCACTGTATTGACTGTTTTTGTTTTGATTCCAGACACCTTTGCCAGATCTTCATCAAATGTAACGGAAAGCAGTTCATGGTAAAAGAGCAGTATTATTGCTATTACTACTATGGATAGAGCCACAGAGAGCATAACCTCTTCCTTGCTGATTGCAAGTATATTTCCAAATAGATAGCTGAAAAGGTCCACATTAAATCCGCCTGCAACACTCCCTATTAAAACCCCTGTAGCTATGCCTGCTGCAGACAATATGCCTATTGCAGCATCACCATAAACCCTGGTCTTTTCCATGATTTTCATAATACCGTATCCGCTTAGAAGAACAATAGGTATAGAGGCATAAATCGGATAAACCTTAAGGAGCAGTCCCACTGCAACGCTGCCGAAAGCTACATGCGCAAGTCCGTCGCCTATCAGCGAAAGCCTTCTCAGCACAAGAAACATTCCGAGTGTAGAGCATAAAACAGCAATAAACAAGCCTGCTATTATAGCCCTCTGCACAAAACTGTAATTTAAAAATTCGATAAAATCCATTTATTTAATCATGCCTGTGGCAAATAAGGTGTTGCGAGCCTGTACCGAAATATTCAGCCATATGGGCAGATTCGCAAAAATCTTTAAACGTCCCGTAAAAAACAACTTTTCTGTCAAAGTATAAAAGCTTTGAGGCATATTTTCCAACCGCACCTGTATCGTGTATAACCAGGATTATTGTAGTGCCATTATCCTTATTAAGGCTATTCAATATATTAAAAAACCTCTCTCTGGTATCAGGGTCAACAGCGGTGGTAGGCTCGTCAAGTATTAAAAGCTCTGGTTCGTTTATGAGTGCCCGCGCTATAATGACCCTCTGCTGCTGGCCTCCTGAAAGCTCCCCTATGTTTCTTTTTTTTCAGTTCCATGATATCCAGCATAGATAAAACTCTGTCTATAGCAGCGTCATGATACTTTGCAATCCTTTTTGGAAAAGGCATTGTTGAAATAAGCCCCATTGCAATAACCTCTTTGACTGTTGCTGGGAACTGGGGATTAAAGGCAACCTTCTGAGGAATATAGCCAATTTTATGCCATTTGGTAAACCCGTAAATGTGGCTGCCGAAGATAAAGACATTTCCTGCAGATGAACTGATTAGCCCTAAAATCGTTTTAATCAGGTGGTCTTCCCGGAACCGTTAGGTCCGGCAAGAGCGACATAGTCTCCTGGCTCTACAACAAAAGATACATTGCTGAATATATCTGAGGCATTGTATCTGACAGACAGATTTTCAACAGATATTATTGGCATTGCAGTCCTATCTTTAAATTTGCAAGTGTCTGTTCCATAAGACCGATGAATGTTGCTCCCCTCTCCCATTCTTCTTTTGTGATATTATGCGCAGCATAAAGCTGAAGCAGGTTGGCTCCTGTTTCTCTTGCAATTGCCTCAGCAACTCTTGGAGAGACAAGCTCTTCGTAAAATATATGCTTATTATCATATCTTTTAATTTTTCTTATAAGCTCTGCAAGTCTTTGTGCAGAAGGCTCGGTATTGGGTGAAAAACCGCTATATGCAGAAACATAATTAAGCCCATACCTCCTTGCCATATACCCGAATGCATAATGCCCTCCGTGTATAAAATACCTTGTTTTGCATGAGGCTAACCCTTCATGAAACTTATTGTCAAGTTCTGCGAGCATTGACTTATAATTATTGGCATTTTTTTTGTAACCCAATTCATTCGAGGCATCAGCCGCAATAAACCCCTCCAGTATATTATCAACCATCTTTTGCGCATTTTTAAAATCCAGCCAGATATGTGGGTCCATGCTATGAGCATGATCAGAATGGCCATGATTATCTGTTTTTTCAATAAGGTTTATCCCCTTGCTTGAATCTATAACTACAATCGATTTATTGTCTATGCCTTTTAAAATCTTTTCAGCCCATGGCTCCATATATTTGCCTGTATAAATAAAAATATCAGCCTTGTTAATCCTGATTATATCCTCTGGTCTCGGTTCAAATCCGTGAGGCTCAATGCCTGGAGGCATAAGCAGGGAAACCTCGGCATGCTCTCCGCCAATATTTTTTGCAAAGTCATAAATCGGAAATAATGTTGCAATAACTGCAAGTTTTTTTATCTCAGGCTGTCTTTCGTCTTTTTTCTTGCATGATGCTGTTATTAGCAATACAATGCAGAACAAGCAGATATATACAAGCCTAAAACTTTTCATCATTCTACGTCTCCCAATTCAATCTTGAAGTGTAGTACCGTAAGATGAAGCGACTTCAATCGGTGTTTTGCAAGCCAGACATTTTCTGGTCCTCTAATTAATAAGAGACTCTATGCGAGTCAGTTCCTCATCTGTTATTTTACTAAAGTCTGTTCCCTACGGCAAATACCACCTGATTAAACCATTGGCATTCTCATTTGTCCCCCTCTGCCAGAGGAAGCCATATAGCAATGCAGAAAAAACTATCTGATATGAAAAAGCCTTCTTTCACCTCCTCCTGAATCCCCATGCAATAAGGCCAATAAAAGCCAAGAATCCGATGAGAAATAAATACGGGATCGGCGCTGATGATGCGCCTGTTGCAGAGATTACATCCTGCATCTCATAGCCTTCCACTTTTTTGCCTTTTCCATCAGGAGCTAATTGCCTAATACCTGGCTTGCTTTCTGTCTTTTGACTCTTAACTCCTGACTCTGGACTCTTAACTGTTTGTAACGCCCTCATGAACCCCTGCACCTGATTTCTCAACCCAGGCACAGACATTAAAATATTCGCTGTAAATTTTGTGAGCATTGGATTATTGCATGTGTGGTCGCAGCATGCAAGGCCAACATCTTTTACACTCGCTGCATATTCCTTTGCCAATGTTTCTACAACCTTCTTATTAGGCTTCCAGTAATCCTTTCTCACTGTCTCAAGCATCCTCGCTACAATGGATTGATATGCCCACATATTCTTTGACTGTTTAAACATATCCTTTATGTTTAATCCGTTCCTGTCCAGAACATAGGTCTCATACATCTCATTCCACTTTGCTGCATCCACAGCCTCTGGCACTGTCACCTGCCATCCCCATAGATGCTCTACAACCTTATCAACAAACCGAGCACCTGCATAACCTTCCTTCATCATTGCCTTTATCCATTCAGGATTGAGATAACGTGCCCTCATCTCCCTGCCCATGAACTTTTCGAGGGTCTCCTGTTTCGGCATTTTAGGATTTGACATATTCGTAACATATACCTCTGGCGTCTTCCCGTCAACAGCACGGATTGCCATTGCAGTGCCGCCAAGATATTGGAAAAAATCATCATTATCAAGGGTTGCATATACATTGCCCGACCGGCTGTGTACCGCCATCTTTGTACCTGAAAGGGCATTCTTGAAAAGTGTTAAACTTATGTCTTCTTTCTGCTGTTCTGCTGCGCTGCTGCTCTGCTGTTCTATTTTTTCTCCCCAGAACCCCTGACCATACATATGGCTCATCCTCATGAAATATACATCAGCAACCTGCCTCTCGTTATCCCATGTATTAGACACTGGAATCACCTTATCAAGATTTGTCCCATAAGCGCCTGAAGGCACGGTGAAAAGCCTTACAGTTGCTAATTTCTCTGCCATATCTTCTTTAATACCCTTTTCCATGAGCATCTTTTTTGTCTTTAAAACATTAGCCCTTAAAGCATTGTCTTCCTCATCCTGCTCCTTTGCTAAACTTACAGCCTTATCGAGCAATGCCATGAGATTGGAGAATAAATCCCTGTAAAGTCCGGACGGGACAATGGTTACATCAATGCGGGGTCTTCCGAGTTCAGAGCGTGGAATTGCCTCAACTCCTATAACCCTTCCCCTTTCATCCCACTTTGGCCTTATGCCCATGAGATGTATAATCTGGGATTCCATCACACCCTCATGCCTTATGGTCTCTACACCCCATAAATTAAATGTGAGTTTATCAGGATATGTTCCGTGCCTCTGTTTATAGCCTTCAATAAGCTCTTTTGCTAACTTAACACCCATTTCATATGTGGATTTTGATGGTATTCTCGAGGGATCAAAGGAATAGAAGTTCTTGCCTGTAGGGAGTGAGTCGGGATTCCTAATAGGGTCATTCCCATGCCCGGCAGGCACATACCTGCCGTTAAGCGCAGCAACAAAAGAATCAAGCTCTCTCTTGCCAGACTGGATTATCCTTTGTTCATAATCAGCAATCCTCTTTGCTCTCTCTTCATCAGATAACCCTTTTTCTATAGACAGTATTGCCTCTGCTGTGCTCTTTCTGTATTTCTCTTCAGGAGATTTTCCGAACGTGTGAAGTCCGAAGGGAGTCTGCTTTTCTGAAATGTCTTTTATATAATGTTCAAGTTCTTCAATCTCATCTTCTGTCTTAATCTCTTTAAGTTTTAAATCGGTCAGCATTCCTGTCTTCTTTGCAAGATTGTTTATCTCATCCATCTTTGATTCTGCCAATAACTGGTTCTTCTCCTTTGCAGTATTGTAGTCGCTGATGAGCGCTGCAAGCTCTTTCAGTTCTTTAATCATTCCTGCCTTATCAAACGGAGGTGTCATGTGGTCAATGATTACAGCCATGCCTCGCCTCTTTGCCTGAAGCCCTTCACCAACATCATCAACGATATAAGGGTATATATTCGGCAGGTCCTGTATCAATGCCTCCGGAGGGTCTTCATTGGTGAAGCCGACCTCTTTGCCTGAAAGCCACTCATGCGTGCCGTGCGTGCCGATGTGTGCTACTGCGTCAGCCTGAAATTCCTTTTTGAGCCATAGATAAAAGGCTATATATTGATGGTGCGGTGCAAGGGTAACATCATGGTAAAGTTTTTTTGAGTCCTGTTCCCAGCCCCTTGAAGGCTGTGGTGTAAAAAGAATATTGCCATATCTCACAGCGGGAATGACTATATATTTTGTGCCGCTGCCGCCTGTCCATGACATTACCTTATTGTCTTCAGGCCTGCCCCAATTTTTGATAACCGCCTTCTTTAATCCTTCAGGCAGTTCCTCAAACCATCTTTTATAAGTCTCAATGGGAATTAAAACAGGCTTGCCCGTCTTTGCAAGCCTGTCAATCTCACCGACAGCCCAGTTGCCGATGTTCCTTGCATAGTTATGAATGGTGTTAAAAAATTGTTCTTTAGTAAGTTCTGCATCCCCCAGCCAATAGCCTTCAGTCTTAAGTCTCTGGTATATTTCCCATAAACTCTCTGGCAGTACATTCAGGTATGATGCGCCTATATTCTGTTTTCCTGGAGGATAGTTGTAATAGATAACGGCAACCTTCTTATCTTTGTTTTGCTTATCCTGAAGGTTTATCCATGCCTTTATTCTCTTTGTAAGCCTCTCTATTCTTTCTGGTATCGGTCTTTCTTCTATATATTCAATGCTCGTCTCTTTATCAATCATCTTCTCCTTTGATGCAACTACAGTGGGCTGGATAATGCCGGCAAGCTCTGGCAGGGCTATCTGCCATGCCCTCTCAAAGATGTCAAGGCCTACAGGAGATTTTTCCCATTCCTCTTTTGACTGGGTATAAAGGGTTATAGCATTGATAACAGGGACATTGAGCCTCTCAAGTATTGGATTCATGGTTTTTGGATTTATACCAATCTTCATGGAAAGTCCAACGATAAATCTCACTCTGCTTTTTCCTTTTTCATCAAAGAAATATTTCTCTATTGCTGCCTCAGGCGGATACCCATAGATAGGCAGGACATTAAAGCCTTCTCTTTCAAGGCTCTCAATTACTGCGTCTATATGCTGCATGTTGCCCGAGTCAATGGAGCTTTTATAAAAGGTGAGTCCTATCCATTTATCGTAATGCGTAATGTGTGACGTGTTATGAGTATAAGACTTTAAGAATTCATCATAGGTCTCCACAACCCTTTTGTCATGCTTTATATAAATTCCAAAATCAGGAACTGCCACCGGCATTTTATATGAGACCTTAAGCCCTAAGTCCCTGTACATAACAAACAGGATCATATTCTTTATATTCTCAAAGCTGTTCTCTTTATAATATGCCCTAACCTCCTCATCATCTATTATCCCCATATCCCTATGTTCTTTATTATAAATCCCACCAACGCCATAAACCTTTCCGCCGTTTTTCACCACATTTTCAATATGAGGTCTTACAGCTTCCACAGCCTGCCTGTCCATGATGAGAAGGATAAAAATGACTTTTGAAGATGCAATTGCCTTATCCTGAGTGCCTTTATTCCTGATGCTGTGACTTGTGTAGACATTGAAATTTATTTTTCCATTCAGTTCAGGATATTCCTTTTCTATTGCCTTCACAGCCTCAATCGCGGTCCTTGAGTGGTTATCTCCGAGAAGAAGGCTGACATTCAAAAGCTCGGCATGGGCAGTTTGACAAAAGACAAGCAGAATGATACCATTAATTATGGAAAACAAGGAGGGCAGAAAAGAACTGGCAAAAATGGCCTTCGATTTAGCAAAATATCTGTTAACCTCTGTAGCGATAAGTTCTTTTTTTTCAGAAAAGATAAGGCTTTCCAGTGCTATCATAGCATCTCTCCTTTCTGGTACTTTATTATATGTGGGTTACAAATTAATGCCAAACAAAGGGATGGAGGACTAAAATGGAGCTTTATCCAACAGATATAATCGCCATTGTCGCTGCTATAGCAGTAATTATTTTGGGTGGTTTTGCAATATATTTTAAGATTCAGGACAAAAAACATAAACCACATTAATTTATTGTTACTCCGGCACATAAACCACCCTCCCATCCTTAAGCTGATATGCAGTTCCGAGCCTCTGTCCTTCGCCGCTTAATCTTTTATCAGTCACCTTTTGAACCTTTATTTCCTTGCCTTTTTTTGTAATAACCTCTATCTTCCCGTCAGCAGTCTTTTTCGTTATTGTCATCTCGGATTTCGGATTGAGCATATCGAGCATGTTATATGCCATAAAAAGTGCGATCATCATGCTCACAATAAAGACAACGCTCGCATCAAAGAGGTTCGCAACGCCTGCTATCGGGTCTTCAAGGGGCTGTTCGTATTTTTCAAACCTTCTCCGTCTTTTCAAAAATCTCATCCTCAACCTCCTCCTCAATCTGTCTTCTGTTCTCCATTCCACGGGTTCTGAGCATCAACTCCGTCATATACTCCATCTCCCTCATATCTGACCTCACCCATTTTTCCTTTACCATTGACATCAGATATGCAGCCACGCCGCAGGCAAGTCCTACGACTGTTGTTGTAAAGGCAGTAACCATGCTGCTAGCCATCTTTGGCATATCTCCCTGTGCAAGGGCTGAAAGGGCAATGCCCATTGGGATTAAAGTTCCCATTAAGCCAAGGGCAGGGCCAACACGAATGACAAATCTGATTTTATCAAGTGATTTGATAAGTCCAAGCTCTGATTCCTGCAGTCGCCTTTCCAGATTTATATCAGAATTGCCGTCATTGTTTGAAATTTCTGATTCAAGGATTTTTTTAAATCTATCCAATACAGATGGGCTTCCCTGTCTTCTCTCTATATACTCGCGTAAAAAACCGCCAAAAGAGACAACAATCCAGAATGTAAGCAGAACAAGCCCTGCAACCACAGGATAAAAAAGTGCAGATGCAATCACATAAAGAAATGTCTGAAGCCCTGCAAGGATATTCATTTTTTGACCTCCTGTTTTTTGTTCATTAGATAGCCGATAACCAAAGCCGCAAAAAGCAATGCAAACACTCCGATGCTGTGATTAATGTCGATATTGCCGCCTTCTGCAATGAATGACTGATACACAACCTTTGCCTCCTCTATCTTTGCCGGAAGGTATAAAGATGCAATGAAATAAAGGCCGATTCCTATTATGCTCAAACCCAAACCGATTCTTTGGGTTATGAGTGATGAGTTAAGAGTTAAGAACTTCAAGGAAAAGTAAACGGCTAATGACAACAAAACAAAAACAATTCCTAACCCAAGACCGACCATCGCTGCGGGGAATTTAACTACATTCAATGCCGACCATGTAGAAAATGTCATGGCAGTCAGGCAGACAGGACAGGGAACTAAAAGCAGTAACGAGTGATAAGTTTTTAAATTTTGAATTTTTAGTTTTGAATCTGCCTGCTGCTCTGTCGCTCTGCTGCTCTGCCGCACTATATATATTCCCCATGCAATCATACCTGCTGCCATCAGGGCATGAAGATACGGGCCTTTTCTTAGAACAGGCTCAACCAATTGGATCAGCCGCTCTGATAGAACTGCAATAAGAACAAACAGCACAAGATACATTGAAAGCGTAAGAAATATTCCTTTCCATCCCATCCTGCTAAAGCCGAGTCCAAAGCCTACCTTGACGGCAAATATGCCGAGACTGAAAAGCATGCCTCCTATCCATAAAATGATGTTTAAGTCCATATGTTACCCCTCTAAAACCTTAATGTTACTTCCCCAAACCATGACCTTCCCGGTGCCTTGTAATAAGCAAAATAGTCCCTGTCAAAGATGTTGTCCACAGATAAAGAAAGAGTTGCAAATTTTGTAAGTTTGTATGAGACCTTTGCATCTGCAACAAAATAAGGATCGTATGAGGTATAGACATTATTCACCGTGTCTTTGTTTTCATCGTTTGAATATCTCTTGCTCACATATCTGCCTGTCAGTGAAACAAACATCGGGCCTTTTTCAAAATCTGCGCCGATGTTGAGCATCCTTTCTGGCACCTGAGTTAATCTCTTTCCCTCGGTGGCTGGCTTTGCATCATTCTCTTTTATCTTTGCATTGTTGTAGGTGAAGTTGCCGAAAAGCCTCAGTCCTATATCAAACTTCTGCTCAGCCTCAATCTCCAAGCCTTTGCCCTCAGCCTTACCTGCATTAATAAGTTCTTGAAGTGTAGCAGTAATAGTCTTCCTGTAAATCAGGTCTTCCATATAGTTCTCAAAGTATGTAATCCCGACCTTTGCGCCTTTCCATAGCTTCTGCTCTATACCAATATCCCACGATGTTGTTGACTCTGGCTTTAAATCTGGATTTCCTGCATAAGTTATACCGCTGGCCGATGTCCATGTCCTATAAAGGTCATAAACCGTGGGCGGTCTGAACGCTTTTCCAATAGATGTCCTTAGAGTCGTCTTCTCAAATGGCTTATATACAAGGGCTGCCTTTGGACTGAAGGACGATGCATCCCTTTTGCCATATATCCTCGGATAACCTGTAGTTCCCACCTGATTTACATAGCCGTCATATGTCTCCCACCAGTCCTGCCTGAAACCAATATATGCAGTTAGATTATCAAGGATCATTATTTCATCCTGCAAAAACACAGCATATGTCCTGTCCTTGCCCTTTGATTGATAAGCAAGCG
>FMJZ01009709.1_pt1 | contig 15156 bp, 13 predicted proteins | sample 1987881 | NCBI WGS metagenome assembly FMJZ01 (sample SAMEA4378227, study PRJEB15110) | soil metagenome | biome: soil; feature: Field; material: Soil | place: India | collected 2015-03-11 | depth 0 m | reverse complement strand
TTTATCCAGAAAGGGGCAACCACAGGGGGTTGCCCCTACAGGAGGTTCGCTCTCCAGCTCCTTCCATCAAATCTGGCTACGTGGTGACAGACTTCTCATCGGGTGAGCTGCCTTCCTGTTTCAGGGTGGAAATGCCCAGCGCCTTATACAGCCCGCAGTAGCCCACCGCGCTCGTGCCCAGCAGGATGAGCGCGAGGATACCCATCACCCACGCCAGCACACCCTGTACCGTGCCCAGCCCAATCAACGCGAACAATAACACGGCGATGATGAGACGAATGACCCGATCGGCGATGCCCATATTCTTTGTCATGGCGCATCCCTCCTTTACAGGATTGTGAGTTGTTCTACTATACATATACGTGTACACAGTAGTTTAGCGTGCCCGCCCATTCGTTTGTCACTCCCTGCCCTCTGACGCCCCTTCAGCAAGCAGGACGTTCCAGCACGTGTGGAGAATAAAAAAGCAGTCTCTGCAGGCAGGAGGAGTAATGATGAGAAACTCAGGGATATATATTGTCGCGCTCGCAGCGCTTGTGCTCATGACAGCAGGCTGTGGCAAGAAGGAGCAGGCATCGGCTCCTTCCACCACTGGCGAGAAGAAGGTTCGTATCGTGCTTATTACCAACGGCAACTCGCCGTTCTGGGACCCGATGGAAGTGGGCATGAGGAAGGCGGCAGAGGAGCTGGGCTGTGAAGCCATCTCGCGCCGACCAACCACCGACTCGCCCGCGCTTCAGCGTCAGATTATTGAAGAGTATCAGGCGCAGAAGGTGGACGGCATCGGCATCTCGGTGATCGAGTCCGATACCATCGGTCCGGTCATCGACGAGCTGATGAACAGCGGCATCAAAGTTATCACCTTCGATTCGGACGCGGCGAACTCCAAGCGCATCGCCTATATCGGCACCAACAACTTCGAGGCGGGCAAAGCGGCAGGTGAAGCGGCGAAAAAGCTTCTGCCCGAGGGAGGCAAGGTGTTCGGATTCGTGGGCAACCAGAACGCGCCCAACGCCCGCGAGCGCATCGCCGGCTTCAAAGAGGCGATAAAGGGCACCAATATCGTGCTGGTAGACGTCTTCGACGACAACAAGGACCCCGCCAAGGCGCGTGCCAACGTGGAGAACGTTCTGCAAGCGCACAAGGACGTCAAGATGCTTCTGGGGCTGTTCTCGTACGACGGTCCGCAGATTGCCGCGGCGGTCAAAGAGGCGGGCGTGCGCGATAAGGTGAAAATCCTTTGCTTTGACGCCGAGCCTGAGACCATCAACCACCTGAAGCGCGGCGAGATAGACGCCACCGTGGTGCAGAAGCCTTACGAGTTCGGCTACCGCTCGGTGCAGTTGCTTTACAAAATCATCACGCTGGGCGACGTGGACAAAGCGCTGAAGGAGTTCGAGGCGGAGTCTGGCTATAAGGTGGCTCCGGGCAACGTCATCGACACCGGCGTGGAGATTATCACTCCGCAGAACATCAACGACTATCTGAAACGACTGGAAGACCTGGGCATTAAGTCCTCGTAGCGGAGTTGCCGATGGTTCAGCAGTGGATAGCGAGGACTCTTCGCACTCGCGAGTTTGGCGTGGTGGTGGTGCTGATACTGCTGGTGCTGTTCATCAGCTCCACCGAAAAAGGCGAGGCGTTTCTGGGACCCATCAGTCTGCAGAATCTGTCTCGCCAGATTGCCCTGCTGGGTGTGTTTGCCATCGGCGAGGCGGTGGTGATTATCGCCGGCGGGATTGACCTGTCGGTGGGCACTCTCATCGGCTTTACGGGGGTGCTGTGCACCTATTTGCTGGCGAGAGCGGGCTGGTCGCTGGGCGCGAGCGTTCTTGCGGTGCTGGCGTTCTCGGCGGGAGTAGGGGTGATTCACGCCCTGCTCATCAACCGCTTTCGCCTTTTGCCCTTCATCGTTACGCTGGGGTCGCTGTTTATCTTCCTCAGCGTCGGTCAGCTAATGACCAACAACGTGCCCATCCCCGTCTCGCCGCAGGATTCGCCATACTCAGAGGCGTTCCAGTTTCTGGGTAACGGCAAGATATGGAACATTCCTGTGCCTGTGTACATCATGCTGGGCGTGCTGATAGCGGTGTCGGTGTTGATGCATTTCACCGTGGTGGGCAGGCACATCTACGCGCTGGGCAACAACGAGGAAGCCACACGCCTGTCAGGTATCAGCGTGCTGCGTACACAGATGATTGCCTACGGGCTGTGCAGTCTGCTGGCGGGACTGGCGGGCATCCTGTACGCCTCGTATCAGCGGCAGGGGATACCCGGCAGCGGGCTGTCGTATGAGCTGAAGGCGATTGCGGCGGCGGTGGTCAGCGGCTGTAGCCTCAGCGGGGGACAGGGCACGGTGATTGGAGCCGTCATTGGTGCCGGACTGCTCAACGTCATTCTCAGCGGCATCAGCTTTGTCATCCAGCAGGGCGCCTCCAACTGGGAGGGGACAGTGGTGGGAACGATTCTGCTGGTGACCGCGGTGTTGAACCGCCTGCAACAGCAGTGGTTGTCCCGGAAACGCTGAGCGAGGCTCTGGGATTTGCGGCATCGTTAGCCCGCAACCTATTGACAACTGACGGCATTGTCGGATAGAATAAATCGCGTTGGTTTGCGCAAAACTTGGTCTGAGGTGAGGAAACATCAGAACGGATCTGCGGATCAACGAGCGCATCCGGGCACGCGAGGTGCGCGTCGTGGACGAGAACGGCGTGCAACTGGGTATTCTGCCCACCCGCGAAGCACTGCAATTAGCGCAGGAACGCGGATTAGACCTAATAGAAGTCGCCCCTCAGGCTAACCCTCCCGTGTGTCGCATCATGGACTACGGGAAGTTCAAGTACCAGCAGGCGAAACGGGAGAAGGAAGCACAGAAAAAGCAGCATGTCACGGAAGTGAAAGCCATCCGGGTGCGTCCCGGAACGGACGATCACGACCTGGAGTTCAAGCTGAATAATTGCATCCGGTTCTTAAAAGAGGGCGACAAAGTCAAAATCACGGTGCTGTTCCGCAGCCGGGAGATCACCCGTCCCGAGATGGGGCAGAAGGTGATGGAGTTCTTTGCGAACGGTTGCGCCGAGGTGGGTGTGGTAGAAAGGCCCCCCGCCTTAGAAGGACGCACCATGACGATGGTACTGGCTCCGAAACCGAAAGGCAAGTAGCGAGCAGACCGGTGGTCGTGTAAATGCAAGATGGGGGAATATTCCCCCATTTTTCACGCAGTACTCTGGTAAGGAGATGGTCACATGCCTAAACAGAAGATGAAAACGCATAAAACGGCGGCGAAGCGGTTCGCCCTGAGTGGGAAAGGGCGGTTAATCTGCCTCAACTCCGGCAACAGCCACATGTTCCTGCATAAAAGTGGCTCTCGGAAACGCCGGCTGGAGATTGAGAAAGAGGTCGACAAAGGCAGCCGCTGGCGCATGAAGCGCCTTCTGGGACTCTAATAAAAAGGGGGATGAGAAACTATGCCACGTGTCAAACGGGGCACGATAACCCATAAACGGCATAAGAAGATTATCGAGCGGGCTGAAGGCTACTGGGGACGGAAGAAAAACGTCTTCCGCCGCGCCAACGAGCAGGTGATGAAAAGCCTGCAGTACGCCTATCGCGACCGGCGCGTGCGCAAACGGCAGTTCCGTCGGCTGTGGATTACTCGAATCTCTGCTGCCTGCCGGGCAGAGGGTCTGCCGTACAACCGCTTCATCGAAGGGCTGGCAAAGGCAGGCGTCGCGCTGGACCGCAAGGTGATGGCGGATATGGCGGTGAACCAGCCGGATGCCTTCCGCGAACTGGTGGCAATCGCCCGGCAACATGCCACTTTAGCCACGGTGGGGTAGCGTTGGAAGAGCGTGTTCATGCGCTGTTAGAGGAAGCCATTCAAGCCATCCAGTCTGCCGATAGCACGGCGCAGCTGGAGGAGGTGGAAACACGCTATCTGGGGCGTAAAGGGCGCGTGACGGAACTGCTGCGCTCTCTGCCGACCCTGCCTCCCGAACAGCGACCGCGCTTCGGGCAGCTGCTGAACACAGTCAAAGCGCAACTGCAGGAGCAGGTTGAACAGCGGCGCGCCGAACTGCAACGGCGGGAAAGGGAAGAACGCCTGCGTGCCGAGCGGGTGGATATTACCCTGCCTGCCCGCCCCCTGCGTGTGGGGCTGAAACACCCGTTAACGCAGACCATGGAGCGCGTGCGCGCCGCGTTAATCGGTCTCGGCTTCGAGTTCGTGGACAGTCCCGAACTGGACGACTACCGCTACAACTTCGGTGCCTTGAACTACCCCGACGACCACCCCGCCATGGACGAACAGATGTCCTTCTACATCTCCGACACCCGCCTTCTGCGTACCCAAACCACCAGCGTGCAGGGGCGTGTGATGGAGAAGCGGAAACCACCGTTCCGTATCGCCGTTATCGGGCGGTGCTTCCGCAATGAAACCGTGGATGCCACCCATCACCATACCTTCCACCAGGTGGATGCCTTTATGGTGGACCGGGGCATCAGCATGGCGGACCTGAAAGGGGTGCTCGCGGCGTTCGCGCGGCAGATGTTCGGTGAGGATGTGCAGGTGCGTTTCCGCCCCGACTTCTTCCCCTTCGTGGAGCCGGGCGTGGATTACGCCATCTACTGGCAGGGCGGATGGCTGGAGCTGGGAGGCGCGGGGCTGATACACCCCAATATCCTGCGTGCGCACGGCATTGACCCCCAGAAGTGGACCGGTTTCGCTTTTGGGCTGGGGATTGAGCGCATCCCCATGATTCAGTACCAGATTGACGACCTGAGACTGTTCCTTGAGAACGACCTTCGCTTCCTGCAAAGGTATGGGGCGTAAGTATGCGTGTGCCGATAGAGTGGTTGAAAGAGTATGTGGACGTTCAGGCATCGCCTGAGGAGCTGGCGCATCGCCTGACGATGGCGGGGCTGGAAGTAGAAGCCATCGAGCACGACGAGGGCGAGCCGGTGCTGAACGTCAAGGTCACGCCTAACCGCGGCGACTGTCTGTCCATGGTGGGTGTGGCTCGCGAGGTGGCGGCGCTGTACGGATTGCCCCTGCGCCACCCGATGCCTTCGGCACGTTCGGACGAGCCCGGCGACGCCGCGCAGTATGCACACATCCAGATTATCGACGAAGACCTCTGTCCGCGTTATGCTGCGCGGGTAGTGCGTAACGTGCGCATCGCCCCCTCGCCGGAGTGGATGCAGAAACGGCTCACCCTGGCGGGAATGCGCCCCATTAACAACGTGGTGGACGTGACCAACTATGTGATGCTGGAGCTGGGACAGCCCCTGCACGCCTTTGACCTGGACCTTCTGCCGGGCGGACAGATTGTGGTGCGCCGGGCGAAATCGGGCGAGAGGATTGTCACGCTGGACGGCATTGAGCGCGAGCTCCAGCCCGAAATGCTGATGATTTGCGATGCCACGCATCCGGTGGCGGTGGCGGGCGTAATGGGCGGCGGCGAAACGGAAGTGACCCCGAACACGCGCCGCGTGCTGCTTGAGTCGGCGCACTTTAATCCCACCTCTATCCGGCGCACCTCGCAGAGACTGCAGCTATCTACCGAAGCCTCCTACCGCTTCGAGCGGGTGGTGGACCCGGGGGGAGTGGTTTCTGCGCTGGACAGGGCATGTGAACTGCTTCAGCAGATTGGCGCCGGCGAGCCGGTGTCCGGAGTGGTGGATGTGTATCCGCGCCCGGCACAGGAGCGCACGGTTACCCTGCGCCCCGAACGCTGTAACCTTCTGCTGGGGCTGAATCTGGACGCCCAGACGATGGTGGATTGCCTGCGCAGGCTCCAGCTGAAAGCCGAACTGCGCGATGGGGTTATTCACGTTACCGTGCCGACCTTCCGCCCTGACCTGAATATTGAAGAAGACCTGGCGGAAGAGGTCGGGCGAGTGTACGGTTACGAGAATATTCCCGAACGCCTGCCTTTCGGACATACGCACCGCGGCGGCGACAGCCCGGATACGCGCCTCATTCGCCCCCTGCAGGAGGCGTTCGTACGAGCAGGTCTGATTGAAGTGCATACACACACCCTGCGTGCGCCCGGTCCGCTGGATGACCCTGCCCGCACTCCGGTGCGCGTGCGCAACGCTGCCAGCGAGGAGCTCAGCACCCTGCGAAACTCGCTTATCCCCTCGCTGATGGATGTGGTGGTGCACAACCTGGCAAGGCGGCAGACCGAAATCTTTCTGTTTGAAGTGGGCAGGGTATTCCGCGTCCTGCCCGACGGGGATTATGAGGAGACGCTGAAAGCGGGTTTCGCCATCACCGGCTCGGTGTTCCCACCCGGCTGGGATGCCCGCTATCCCGCCGCCGATTTCTTCACCGCGAAGGGTATCGTGCAGACCCTGCTGGAGACGGTAGGTGTGGACGAGGCTCTGTACGTGCCCGCTTCCGACCCGCGCTTCCATCCGGGGCGCAGTGCCAGGGTTCTGGTCGGCGAGCGCGAGGTGGGCATCTTCGGCGAACTGCACCCCGACATTCTGGAAAAGCTGGATATTGCCCGGCGCACGGTGCTGGCTGGCGAGTTTGACGTGTATACGCTCTGGTCGCTGGCGACGCGGCGCGTGCGCTATGTGCCTCTGCCCAGATACCCTGCGGTCCTGCGCGACCTGGCGGTGGTCGCCCCCGAAGACCTGCCCTACCAGCAGGTGGAACAGACGGTGCGACAGGCAGGCGGCGACCTTCTGGAGAGCGTGCGGCTGTTCGACGTTTATCGCGGCGAGCGAATCCCCGAAGGCACGCGCAGTCTTGCCCTGTCGTTGACCTTCCGCAGCCGTGAACGCACCCTGACCGATGATGAGGTAGACCAAATCGTTGGGCGCATCGTGCAGGCTCTGGAAGGTATCGGCGCGAAACTGAGAGCGTGAGCGGTGTGGTACAATCTTTGTAGTGGCGCTTTTTGGGGGCCGGGGCGATGCGTGACTTAATCGTTGAAGCGGAGTTTGACGGGCACAGTTTTATCACTCGCGAGCCGATAGACCTGCCAGCAGGTCAGCGCGTGCGCCTGATTGTTCAGCCTGTCATACAGGTTCAAAGTGGAGCGGATCTGGTGGAATACTGGCGCCGTGCTCAGGTGATAGGGATATGGGCAGACCGCAAGGCGGATCGTCCTCATTTAGCCCGCCATCTGCGCCGTAGAGCCGAAAAGCGTGCTCCCTGAAAGACCTCAGCGCTTGGGAACCTTTCTCCGTCATTTAACGATACTAAAAGTATGAACTACACGCATACCATCAGCTACAAACCCTTGTTCTGGCTGGCGGTCATAGCGGGCATGGGACTGCTCGCCCTGCCTTACCTGCACCAGCAAACACCACAGGAGAATGCCCAGATGCCGATATATCAACCGTCTGTGAACGCGCCTGAGTTCCCCGAAGGGCTGGAGTGGCTGAACACCGACCGCCCTCTGCGCCTGAAAGACCTTCGGGGCAAAATCGTGATGCTGGACTTCTGGACATATTGCTGTATCAACTGCATGCATATCATCCCCGACCTGAAACGGTTGGAGAAAAAATATCCCAATGAGCTGGTGGTTATCGGCGTCCACTCCGCCAAGTTCACCACCGAGAAGGAGAGCGAAAACATCCGGCAAGCCATCCTGCGCTATCGCATTGAACACCCGGTGGTGAACGACCGCGATATGTTGATTTGGAGCACCTACGGCGCCCGCGCCTGGCCCACAGTTGTGCTGATAGACCCCACGGGCAAGGTGGTCGGGGCGATGTCCGGCGAGGGCATCTATGAACCGTTTGACCGCGCCATTCAGGAGCTGATTGCCCGACACGACCCGCGCGGGGAGATAGACCGTACGCCCCTGAAACTGAAACTGGAGCGGGAGAAGACCCCGCGCAGTATTCTGGAGTTCCCCGGCAAAGTGCTGGCGGACGAGCGCAGCGGGCAGCTCTTCATCGCCGACTCCGGGCACAACCGCATCGTGGTGCTGTCGCTGGCAGATGGCACGTTGAAGGAGGTCATCGGCAGCGGCGAGGAGGGCTTCAAGGACGGCAGCTTCCAAACCGCGCAGTTCCGCCATCCGCAGGGGATGGCTTATGATGGCAAACGCCTGTACGTCGCCGATACCGAGAACCACGTCATCCGTCTAATCGATTTCATTAAGCGCACGGTCAGCACAGTCGCGGGCACAGGTCAGCAGGCGCGTTATTGGCCCGAAGGCGGCAGTGCACGTGAAACCGACCTGAGCTCGCCGTGGGATGTGGTGCTCGTAGGCGATACGCTGTATATCGCGATGGCGGGCGTCCATCAGCTGTGGAAGCTGGACCTCTCCAAAGGCGTGGTGGAGCCTTATGCCGGCAGTGGGCGCGAGGCACGCTTCGACAGCACGCTTCTACAATCCGCGCTGGCACAGCCATCGGGCATCACCACCGACGGCAAGAGGCTGTACTTTGCCGACAGTGAATCCAGCTCCATTCGCGCCGCCGACCTCAACCCAAATGGTCGAGTGGAAACCCTGGTAGGGGGCGACCTGTTTGACTTTGGCGACATCGACGGCGAGGGCAGGCGTGCTCGGCTACAGCATCCGCTGGGCGTGGTGTACCACGACGGCTCCCTGTATATCGCCGACACCTACAATAATAAAATCAAGCGTTACGACCTCGCCACCGGGCGTATTGAGACATTTCTGGGCGATGGGTCGGCGGGAATGCGCGATGGCGACCAGCCTACCTTTGACGAGCCAGGCGGGCTGAGTATCGCAGGGGGCAAGCTGTACATCGCCGACACCAACAATCATGCCATTCGCATCGCCGACCTGAAGAGCCGACGGGTGGAAACGCTGGTCATTCGGGGGCTGGAGAAGCTGCGTCCGCCCAGGGCCGCCATGCGCCCGGAGGAGATAGCTGTAGAGCCTCAAGCCGTGCAGGCTGGAACGGTGGAACTGGTGGTGAATCTCGTCCTTCCGGAGGGATACAAACTGAACCCGCAAGCTCCCTCCCGTCTATCGGTGAAGGCGAACCCTGCCTCGGCGATGGGTGGTTTGCCTGCAGATGGGGTCTCCGTGCAGAGCCTGCCTGTTCGCGTGCCCCTTCAGGTGGCAAAGGATGGGGAGGTTATCCTCTCTGCCGACGTTTACTACTGCCAGACGGGCAAGGAGGCGCTCTGCTACTTCAAACCACTGCAGTGGCGCATTCCCCTGAAGGTCCAGGCAGGCGGCAGGGCGAGGGTAGAAGTTACTCACTCCCTGCGCCTGTAGCAGAGGCGAGGGGTTCTCTGTCCAACACAGGACGAGGATAGGCGCGGCGCATGGTGTCCGCGATTTCGCGTAGAGCTGCGTCAAACGGGTAGCTCTTCCTCCAGACCAGCGCGATGGTGCGAGCGGGAGCCGGCTCCGCAAATGCGCGAACACATAACTGCGGGTCGGTGACTTCGTGCGCCACGGCAATCGCGGGGATGAGCGTAACGCCCTCACCGTTCGCCACGATTTGTACCAGCGTCGTCAGGCTTGTCGCGCGGAAGGCGTCAATATGCGCGTTTGTCTTGGCGCACAGGGTGCGTGCCTGCTCGCCGAAACAGTGCTCCTCCTGAAGCACAAAGACGGTGACGCCGGCGAGTTTCTCCGTTTGCAATGCATCTGTGGTGGCAGCGAGCGGATGGGTGCGTGGAAGAACCAGCATAAAGGGGTCACGGGCAATCACTTCCGCGTCCACATCACCGACTTCCGTTTCAAGAGATAGTAATCCCGCGTCCAGATGCCCCGCGTGCAGGTCGCGCAAGATTGCCGTCGTTTTCTCTTCAATCCAGCGGATGCTGAGGCGTGGATATGCCTCGCGCAGCACCGGAGTTAACTTCGGGAGCAGGTAGGGTGAAATCGTTGGGATGACGCCGATGTGCAGTGTTGCAGAGAACGGGTCGCCGAACCGGTGGGCAATCTCCACAAGGGCGTCTGCCTCGCGCAAGATGAGACGAGCCTGCCTGACAAACGCACGTCCGGCGGGCGTGAGGATGACGCGCCGCTTGTCGCGCTCGAAGAGACGCACGCCCAGCGCCCTCTCTATCTGAGCCAGCTGCGCGCTGAGGGACGGCTGAGAGACGTAACAGCGTTCTGCCGCCTCCCGAAAGTTGAGCACGTCGGCAAGCGCGACGACGTATTGCAGTTGCCGCAGGGTGAACGGATGTGGCTTCGGGTTCATAGCTATATTCTATCACAATAATCCAAAACTTGTCTTGGACTTATCACGCGGGAACTGGTATTCTCAAGTTGTAGCCATACAGAACAACATTTTTTGCGAGGAGGCAAGACGATGGCAAAGCAAAAATCTCCAATGTTCGAACCTGCTCCGCCAACCGGAGACATGCGCACCAATAAGGACTGGTGGCCCAATCGCCTGAACCTGGATGTGCTGCGTCACCCATCACCTCTTTCCGACCCGATGGGACCGGACTTCAACTACGCCGAAGAGTTCAAGAGTTTAGACTATGAGGCGCTGAAGCGCGACCTCGCGGAGTTGATGACAAACTCGCAGGACTGGTGGCCAGCGGACTTCGGTCATTACGGCGGTCTGTTCATCCGCATGGCGTGGCACGCCGCGGGTACGTATCGCCTTGCGGATGGGCGCGGTGGCGCGAACACCGGTCAACAGCGCTTTGCGCCGACCAACAGCTGGCCGGACAACGCCAACCTGGATAAGGCGAGGCGGTTGCTGTGGCCCATCAAGCAGAAATACGGGCGCAAAATCTCCTGGGCAGACCTGATCATCCTCGCGGGAAATGTTGCGCTGGAAACGATGGGCTTCAAGACCTATGGCTTTGCAGGGGGACGGGTTGATGCGTGGGAACCCGATGAGAGCGTCAACTGGGGACCCGAGACGCAGTGGCTGGAAGACGCCCGTCACGAGGCAGACGGCACGCTGAAAGGTCCTTTCGCTGCCGACCACATGGGACTTATCTACGTCAACCCGGAAGGACCCGGAGGCAAGCCCGACCCGGTGGAAGCGGCGAAGTACATCCGGCAGAGCTTCGCGCGCATGGGCATGAACGACGAGGAGACCGTCGCGCTCATCGCAGGCGGACACACCTTCGGCAAAGCACATGGCGCCGCTCCCGCTACCTATGTGGGACCCGACCCAGAGGCTGCTCCCATTGAGCAGCAGGGGCTGGGCTGGAAGAACTCCTATGGCTCTGGCAAGGGACCGGACACTATCACCAGCGGGCTGGAGGTGACATGGTCGCAAACGCCCACGCGGTGGAGCAACTACTTCTTTGAGAACCTATTCAAGTATGAGTGGGAACTGACCAAGAGCCCGGCTGGCGCATGGCAGTGGGTCGCCAAGGATGCTCCGGAGATTATTCCCGATGCGTACGACCCCAACAAGAAGCACAAGCCAACGATGCTGACCACCGACCTCGCGCTGAGGTTCGATCCCATTTACGAGAAGATTTCGCGCCGCTTTTACGAGAATCCCGACGAATTCGCCGCGGCGTTTGCCCGTGCGTGGTTTAAGCTCACGCACCGCGACCTCGGACCGCGCTCCCGTTACCTTGGTCCTGAGGTGCCGCAGGAGGAGCTGCCCTGGCAGGATCCGCTCCCCGCGGTAGACCATCCTCTGATTGACCAGGCGGACATTCAGACGCTGAAAGCGATGATTGCCGACTCCGGTCTGAGCGTTCGCGAACTGGTATACACTGCCTGGTCGGCGGCTTCCACCTTCCGCGGCAGCGACAAGCGCGGCGGTGCGAACGGCGCACGCATTCGGCTCGCCCCGCAGAGGGAGTGGCAGGTCAACGAGCCGGAGCAGCTGGAGAAGGTGCTGAAGACGCTGGAAGGCATCCAGCAGACGTTCAACGCCCAGGCGAAGGATGGCAAGCGCGTTTCTCTGGCAGACCTCATCGTGCTGGGCGGCTGTGTGGGCGTCGAGATGGCGGCGAAGCGGGCAGGCTTCGACGTGACCGTCCCCTTCGTGCCGGGCCGCGTCGACGCCTCGCAGGAGCAGACCGACCCGGACACGATGGCTGCGCTGGAACCGTTTGCCGACGGTTTCCGCAACTATATCGCGGGCAAGTCTGCCTACGCCCCCGAGCATCATCTGGTGGACAAAGCGCAACTGCTCACCCTGACGATTCCGGAGATGACGGTGCTGTTGGGCGGGCTTCGCGTGCTGAACGCGAACTATGGACGCGCTCCGCATGGTGTGTTCACCCATCGTCCAGAGACGCTCACCAACGACTTCTTCGTGAACCTTCTGGACATGAACACGGAGTGGCACCCGGTTCCGGGCGAGGACAACCTCTATGAGGGTCGTGACCGCAAGACGGGCGAGGTCAAGTGGACTGCAACCCGCGTGGACCTCATCTTCGGGGCGAACTCGGAGTTGCGTGCCGTCGCCGAGGTATACGCCTGTGCGGACGGGCAGGAGAAGTTCGTGCACGACTTCATCCGCGCCTGGCACAAGGTGATGATGCTGGACCGCTTCGACTTGAAGTAACCTTCAAAACTTACGGCGAGGCGCTGGTGTACGGCGCAGGGTAATATACCCAACCGTACGCCGGCGCACTCGCCGCGGATAGCCTCTACTCCACCGTCACGCTCTTTGCCAGGTTACGTGGCTGGTCTATCTCACAGCCCCGCTCGCGTGCGATGTAATACGCCAGCAACTGCATCGGCACGATGCTGACTACCGGGGCAAAGGCGGGATGTACCGGCGGAAGCGCAATAAGATCATCTGCCACATGCTTCAGTATCTCCTCGTGTCCTTCGGGCGCAACCGCCAGCACGAACCCTTCGCGCGCCTTCACCTCCTTCATGTTGCTCACCATCTTCTCGAAGGTGTTGGGCTGGGTGGCGAAGGCAACCACCGTCACGCCCGGTTCCACCAGTGCCAGCGGTCCGTGCTTCATCTCGCCGGCGGGATATGCCTCGGCGTGGATGTAGCTGATTTCCTTTAGCTTCAGCGCCGCTTCCAGCGACACCGCGTAATCATAACCGCGCCCCAGGTAGAAGAAGCAGGTGGACGGCGCCAGCCGCTTCGCTAAGGCGATAATCTGCTCCTCGCCTTTCAGCACCTGCTCTACTTTGTCCGACAGGGACTGCACCTCCTGCACCATCGAGCGGGCTTCCTCGTCGCTCAGGCGACCCTCCAGCTGCGCCAGATAGATGCCCAGCAGGTACAGCACCGCCAGCTGCGTGATGTACGCTTTGGTGGACGCCACGCAGATTTCGGGTCCGGCGTAGGTGTACAGCACATGGTGCGCCTCGCGGGCGATACTGCTTCCCACCACGTTGACGATGCCCAGCGTGGTTGCGCCGTGTTCCTTGCACGCCCTCAGTGCCGCCAGGGTATCCGCCGTCTCGCCCGACTGACTGATGATGATTGCCAGCGTGTTCTCGTCCACAATGGGGTCGCCGTAGCGGAACTCGGAGGCGAACCAGATGTCCACGGGTCGGCGCAGGAGGCGCTCAAAGAACAGCTTGCCCACCATGCCCGCGTGCAGGGCGGTTCCGCAGGCGGTAATCAGGATGCGCTGGAACCCACGCAGGGCTTCGGGAGACAGGCTCAGGTCAGAGAAAGCGACCAGCCCATCCGCGGAGATGCGCCCTCGGAGTGTGTCGCGCAGGGTGCGGGGTTCCTCGTGAATCTCCTTCAGCATGAAATGGGGATAGCCGCCTTTTTCTGCCGACGACTCGTCCCAGGTGACCTCCATTGGCTCTCGGGTGATGGGTGTTCCATCGGCGCGCATGACCTGCACGCTATCGCGCGTCACCACTGCCATCTCGCCGTCTTCCAGCACAATCACCCGACGGGTGTAGCGCATGACCGCAGGAATATCCGACGCCACGAAGTTCTCGCCCTCGCCCAGCCCGATAATCAGGGGCGAATCCTTGCGGGCAACCACAATCTTGTCGCGGTCTACGGTGGACAGCACGGCAATGGCGTAGGAACCCCTCAGCTGCGGAAGCACCTTTTGCACCGCGCTCGCCAGGTCATGCTCCAGCTGTTCCTCTATCAGGTGCGCGATGACCTCGGTGTCGGTCTCGGAGGAGAAGGCGTGTCCGCGTTCCTGCAGGGCGTGGCGCAGTTCCAGATAGTTCTCGATGATGCCGTTATGCACGACCGCCACTCTGCCCGTGCAGTCGGTGTGTGGATGCGCGTTATCGTGGGATGGCTTGCCGTGCGTTGCCCATCGGGTGTGCGCGACGGCGGTAAAGGCTGCGGTCTTCTCGCCCGCTAACAGGCTCTCCAATCGCGCGATTTTGCCCTCGCTCTTGATGACGCGGAGACTACCGTTCTGGGGGAAGGCGATACCAGCGCTATCATAGCCGCGGTATTCCAGACGATGGAGCTGGTCTATCGCCAGCTCGATGCCGTTACGCGGTCCGATGTACCCTGTAATGCCGCACATAGGGGTGCGCACCTCCTCGTGAACTCTCTATATATTACTATTTTCGGCAAACGTTAGCCTGTCTATGATGCTTTATTGAAAAAGGGGGAATCTGCCCTTACCTCCCTTCGTCTTATCGGGTGAAAACCCCAACGGGAGGTGTCCGAAGATGAAACGAGCATGGATGGTTCTGGCAGTAGCCACAGTAGTGACGGCGATAACAATCAGCCCTGTTCTGGCGCAGGGGCGTGGTAGAGGAAATGCTTACGGCGCAAAGGGACAGCCCTGTCCCTACGGCTACACTCAGCCCAACCCCAACGCGGGCGGCTGGTGGACGCGCGTGAGCCCAACCGACCCCCAGCAGAAGACGTTTGTGGAGCAGGTAAAGGCACTGCACGAGCAGATTCGGCAGAAGCAGTTCGAACTGGCGCAGATGCAGGCGAACGGGGCAGACCAGTCCGCCATCGCAGCGAAGCAGGCAGAGATTGACGCCCTGCGCGACCAACTGCACCAGCTGCAGTTCAGCAACCGCGAGATGAAGCAGGGCATCATGCAGCAAAACCGCGGCGGCAGAGGCTTCGGCGGCGGTGGTAACGGTCAGGGAGTTCGCCAGCGGTCACAGATGCGAGGTACGGCGCCCTGGTGCCCGTATGCGAATACGCGGTAGCGACATGTTCCGCCCGCCTGAAGTTAACCTAACCCCCAGTCCCTTCCCTGCGAGGGAAGGGGCGTTTTGCTTCTCCTCACGTCGGGGAGAGGCTGGGAGAGGGGTTTGAGACAACCTAACCCCCGTCCCCTTCCCTGCGAGGGAAGGGGAG
>FMJZ01016931.1_pt1 | contig 15161 bp, 15 predicted proteins | sample 1987881 | NCBI WGS metagenome assembly FMJZ01 (sample SAMEA4378227, study PRJEB15110) | soil metagenome | biome: soil; feature: Field; material: Soil | place: India | collected 2015-03-11 | depth 0 m | reverse complement strand
TCCCCTTCCCTCGCAGGGAAGGGGCTGGGGGTTAGGTGTCTCTACGTAGATGAACCCCCACCTGCCCCGCCCTGCCCGGAGATGCAGGAACCCACTCACTCCTGACGAACAGGGTATTAACCGCTTGCAGGGAGGGTTGTCAGGATGAAGATGGGACGAAACATACTGATTGGCGTATGCCTGTCGTTTGTGCTGATGGTAGTGTGCCGGGCGGATTGGCTGGAGGAAGGGTTTCGCAATCCTCCGAACTCGGCAAAGCCCCACACCTGGTGGCACTGGGTGAATGACAATATCAGTAAAGAGGGCATCACCGCCGACCTGGAGGCGATGAAGCGGGCAGGTGTCGGCGGGGCGCAAATATTCAATGTGGATGTGGGCGTGCCGTCGGGCGGCGTGACCTTCATGAGTGACCGCTGGCGCGAGATGATAGTGCACGCGGTGAAAGAGGCGAACCGGCTGGGCATTGAACTGTGCGTGCACAACTGCGCGGGCTGGTCGAGCAGTGGCGGTCCCTGGGTCAAGCCTGAACATGCGATGCTGATGGTGGTAACAAGCGCAGTGCAGGTGCAGGGACCTCGCCGGTTTTCGGAGCGGCTGCCCCAGCCTGAAACGCGCGTAGGCTTCTATCGCGATATCGCCGTGCTTGCCTTCCCCACGCCCAGAGGAAACCTGCGAATCCAGAACCTTCGCGGCAAGGCGGCGTATGAACGGCAGGACGGTATCCAACCTGTTGCCGAAGCCAGTGCACCTGCCGAAAGCGTCGTCCCACGCGAGGGCGTGTTAAACCTGACGAGCCTGATGGATGCGAACGGGCAGCTAACGTGGGACGTGCCCGAAGGGGAGTGGACCATCCTGCGCGTCGGCTACACGCCCACCGGCAAGGACAATCACCCGGCTACCCCCGAAGGGCGCGGTCTGGAAGTGGACAAGATGAGCAAAGAGGCACTGAACGCCTTCTGGAACGATGGCATGATGGCGACCGTGCTTCGCGATATCGGTGCGCTGGCGGGCAAGACGCTGAACAATGCGCTGGTGGACAGCTACGAGGTGGGCAGTCAGAACTGGACACCGCGCTTCCGCGAGGAGTTCCGCCGTCGACGAGGCTATGACCTGCTGCCCTTCCTGCCTGTGTTTGCCGGCTACGTGGTAGGCTCGCCCGAAATCTCCGAGCGGCTCCTGTGGGATGTGCGCCAGACGGTCTCTGAGCTGTTCGTGGAGAACTATTACGGACACTTCGCCCAGCTGTGCAAACAGCACGGACTGCTCTTCTCCACCGAACCGTACGGCAACGGCACATTTGACGACCTCGCAGCAGGCGGACGCGCCAACATCCCCATGGGGGAGTTCTGGATAGGCGGCGGCGCCCATGAGACCTGCAAACTTGCCGCGTCCTCTGCACACATCTACGGCAGAACAGTTGTCGGCGCGGAAGCGTTTACCGCCACCCCGGAAATGGGCAGGTGGCAGAACGACCCCTACTCCATGAAGATGCTGGGCGACCGAATCTTCTGCCTCGGCGTCAACCGCTTCATCTTCCACCGCTACGCCCATCAGCCGTGGAAAGACGTCAAACCGGGCATGACGATGGGTCCCTGGGGTTTCCATTTTGAGCGTACCAACACATGGTGGGAGCCGGGCAGAGCATGGCTGAAATATCTGGCGCGGTGTCAGTATCTGCTCCAGCAGGGGCGGTTTGTGGCGGATGTGTGCCTGTATGTGGGAGAGCACCAGCCCGTCTCCGCCCCCTTCCGACCCGACCTGCGAGCGAAGGGCTATGACTACGACAGCCTCAATAAGGAGGTGTTACTCCGGGCATCGGTTCGTAATGGCAGAATCGTCCTGCCAAGCGGGATGACCTATCGCGTGCTGGTGCTGCCGGAGACCCGTTTCATGACGCCTCGCGTGCTGAGGAAGATAGCGGAACTGGTGCGAGCGGGCGCGGTGGTCATCGGTCCCAAGCCGGAGAAGTCGCCCAGCCTCAGCGGATACCCGCAGTGCGACGAAGAGGTGCGCCGCCTGGCGAACGAGGTATGGGGCGGATGCGACGGCGTGACGGTAAAGGAACACCGTTATGGCAGAGGCAGGGTCATCTGGGGCAAATCGGTGGAGCAGGTGCTTGCCGAGATGAAGGTCCTGCCCGACTTCGAAGGCTCACCGGGCAGTCGGTTGGACTTTATCCATCGCGTGGTCGGGAACACCGATATCTACTTCGTGTCCAACCAGCGCCAGCGCAGCGAAGGGGTGGAACTCACCTTCCGAGTCAGCGGCAAGGCACCTGAGCTGTGGCATCCCGATACTGGACGGATAGAACCTGCCCCTGTGTATCGCGTGCAGGGTGGGCGCACGATTGTGCCCCTGCGGCTGGAGCCGGCGGGTTCGGTGTTTGTGGTGTTCCGCAAGCCTGTTCGCGCGGGGTCGCATCTGGTGGCGGTGCGGGCGCCCGGTGTCGCTTCGGCTCGCAGAGCGTATCAGCTGGTGATACGTCGCGCGGTCTACGAGGCGGTGGATGGAGCAGGCGGCGCGGACGTGACGGAGCGACTGCAGAAGATGGTGCGCAACGGCACGCTGTCCGTCAATGTGAACAACACCACGATGGGCGGCGACCCCACTCCCCTGCACTACAAACGCCTGCGCGTGGAATACACGCTGAACGGCAAAGAGCATACCATCATCGTGAACGAAAACGCCGACCTGGACATCCCCGCGCACGAGGGAGCAGATGTCCTGCCCGCGTACGAATTGCATCTCACGCTCGACGGCAAAGCGGAGTTGCTAACCTGGCAGGCGGGAACCTACGAACTGCGCACCGCCACCGGGCGCGTGATTCGGATACGATCGAATAGCCCGGCACGGCGGATAGCGATAGCGGGCAAGTGGACGGTTCGTTTCCCCAGCGGCTGGGGCGCGCCCGAGCAGATGGTATTTGACCGCCTCATCTCGTGGACCGAGCACCCCGACCCCGGTGTGCGCTACTTCTCGGGCACCGCTCGCTACGAGACGATGATTCAGATACCGGCGCAACTGCTTGCCGCCGACCGCCGGGTATACCTGTCGCTGGGCGAGGTGAAGAACCTGTGCGAGGTGTGGCTGAACGGGAAGTATTTGGGCATTCTGTGGAAGCCGCCGTTCCGGGTAGACATCACGGGCGTGGCACGCGCGGGACTGAACCGACTGGAGGTACGCGTGACCAACCTGTGGGTGAACCGCCTCATCGGCGACGAGCAGTACCCCGACGATTGCGAGTGGGAGGGCAGTCGGTTAAAAGCCTTCCCGGAGTGGTTCCTGCAGGGCAAACCGCGTCCTGTGCCCCAGCGGCTCACCTTCACCACTTGGAAGCACTGGACAAAGGACGCCCCTCTGCGCCCGTCGGGACTGCTGGGCGAGGTGGAGGTGATTGCGGTTCGCAAGGTCAGCGTCCCCCTGCGGTAAGGTATAATGGACACGGTGAAAGCGCATGGATATACACACGGTTGACGACCTGGTACGCATCCTGCAGGAACACCCCGAGTGGCGGGAGCGGATACGCGAGATACTGCTGGACGGCTCGGCGGACGTTCTGGAAAGCTCATGGTTACGACGGGTGGAATAGCTTGTGAACGACACTATCCTGATAGAAGGCATCACCTTTCACGCCTACCACGGAGCTTCCGATGAGGAACAGGCGGTGGGGCATCGCTACAGCGTGGACGTGGTGCTGGAGTATGACATCCGCCTCGCCGCGCAAAGCGACGACCTGTCGCGCACCATCAACTACTCGGCGGTGGCGAAGCGCGTGCTGGCAATCGGCACAGAGAATCAGTTTCGGCTGATAGAGACGCTGGCGGAGCGCATCGCCGCGGACATCCTGCAGAACTTTCCCGCTACGGCAGTGGAGGTAACGGTGCGCAAGCTCCTGCCCCCCATGCGCGTTCCCGCTCAGGCAACAGGGGTGCGGATTCGGAGGGAAAGGTAGGGCATCCCCCACTGCTTGCATCTCCCTCCCCTCTCGTGTTACAATACACCTGCTAACCTGCCGGCGGAGGGCTTTCCATGATTATCGGGTTGGGCGCAGACCATGCGGGCTACCATCTGAAAAATATCGTGCGTTCGTATCTTCAACAGCAGGGTATCACCGTACGCGACTTCGGCACACATACCGACTCCCCCTGTGACTATCCTGACTTCGCGCTGATGGTGGCAAATTCGGTTGCGCAGGGGGATTGCACTTTGGGTATACTCATCTGCGGCACCGGCGTTGGCATGTGCATCAGCGCGAACAAAGTGAAGGGCATTCGCGCCGCGCACGCTCAGGACCCCGTAACCGCGCGTCTGGCACGCCAGCATAACGACGCCAACATCCTGTGTATGGGCGGGCGCATCATCGGCGCGGAACTGGCGATGGATATCGTGAACGCCTTCCTGAACGCCTCGTTCACCAGCGAGGAGCGCCATGTCCGCCGGGTGCATAAGGTGAAAATGCTGGAGCAACGTTACACTGAAGGAGAAAGTGGAAGTGAGCCTGCTGGATAATCGCCTGTATATGCAGTATCACCGTACCGCTCCGCTGTCGGAAGTGGACCCCGAAGTATTCGCCGCCATCGAGAACGAGAAGAAGCGTCAGCACAACCACCTGGAACTGATTGCCTCCGAAAACATCGCCAGCAAGGCGGTGCTGGAAGCGATGGGCTCGGTGATGACCGATAAGTACGCCGAAGGCTATCCCGCCAAACGCTACTACGGCGGCTGTGAGAACATGGACGTCGTGGAGAGCCTCGCCATCGAGCGGGCAAAACAGCTGTTCGGCGCGGAACATGCCAACGTTCAGCCCCATTCGGGCGCACAGGCAAACCAGGCAGTATATAGCGTGGTGCTTCAGCCGGGCGATACCTTCCTCGCCATGGACTTGTCGATGGGCGGACACCTGACGCACGGCAGTCCGGTGAACTTCTCGGGCACGTTGTACCGCGCGGTGCATTACGGCGTGCGCCCCGACACCGAAGAGATCGACTATGACCAGGTGCGTGACCTCGCCCGCCAGCATCGCCCCAAACTGATTGTGGCGGGAGCCAGCTGCTATCCGCGCATCATCGACTTCGCCGCCTTCCGCGAAATCGCCGATGAGGTGGGAGCAAAGTTCATGGTGGATATGGCGCACATCGCAGGGCTGGTTGCCGCCGGCGAGCATCCTTCGCCCGTTCCCTATGCCGATTTCGTCACCACCACCACGCACAAAACCCTGCGCGGACCGCGAGGCGGCATGATTTTGTGCAAAGCGGAGTACGCACAGGCGATTGACAAGGCGGTGTTTCCGGGCATGCAGGGCGGTCCGCTGATGCACATGATTGCGGCAAAAGCGGTGTGCTTCAAAGAGGCGTTGCAACCGCAGTTCAAGGTGTACCAGAGCCAGGTGCGCCGAAACGCGCGAACGCTGGCAGATGCGCTGGCGCGACGAGGCTTCCGGCTGGTATCGGGCGGCACGGATAACCACCTGATGCTGATAGACCTGCGCCCGCACAGGCTCACCGGACGCAAAGCGCAGGTGGTGCTGGACAGCGTGCATATCACCGTCAACCGCAACATGATACCCTTTGATCCCGAAAAGCCCTTTGTCACGAGCGGCATCCGACTGGGCACGCCGGCGGTCACCACGCGCGGTATGGCTGAGCCGGAGATGGAGCGTATCGCCGAGCTGATTGCCCGCACGCTGGAAGCCCCTGAAGACGAGGCACGCTTGCACACGGTGCGTGAAGAGGTTCTGGCTCTCTGCAACGAGTTTCCGGTACTGGCATAATGATTCACGGGGAGGAAGATGGGCGACACCAGACCATCGTGGGATGAGTATTTTATGCGCATCGCCAAAGAGGTCGCTACCCGCGCGACCTGCCCGCGACGCTCCGTCGGGGCGGTGATTGTACTGGACAGGCGTATCCTGACCACCGGTTATAACGGTGCACCGCACGGACTGGCGCACTGCACAGAGGTTGGATGCAAGATAGTGGATGGGCACTGCCAGCGTGCCTTACATGCCGAGCAGAACGCCATCCTGCAGGCAGCGCTTAACGGCGTCTCCACGCGCGGCGCAACGGTGTACGTTACCTGCCAGCCGTGCAACGCCTGCGCCAAGATGATTATCAACGCGGGCATCGTGCGCGTGGTGTTTGAGGGCGACTATCCCGACCCCTTCGCGATGGAGCTGTTCGAGGAGGCGGGTCTGGAGCTGGTGCGCCTGCGCGATGGAGTGCCCGAGGTCATCTTCCCCCGCAGAGGCGAGCACGAATGCGAATAGCCTTTCTCACCTTTCTGATTGCGATGGCGGCGGCTGCGCTGATAACACCTGCAGTAAGAGCGTTCGCCATCCGAATGGGTGTGATTGACCAGCCCGATGAACGGCGTGTGCACGACAGACCGACGCCGCGCTGGGGCGGTATCGCCATCTACATCGGGTTCTGGCTGGCGGTGATACCCATCGCCCTGTGGCTGAACCTCTGGAACAACGCCCTGACCGCCATACTGGTGGTAGGAACCATTATCGCCCTCGCGGGGATTTACGACGACAGGTACCAGCTCTCTGCGTTCCAGCAGATGGTGGTGCTTCTGGGGGCAGGGATTCTGCTTGCCACGCTGTTCGGTGTTCGCATCGAAGGAGTAACCAATCCGCTGATACCGCTGACTCCGGGCGAATATCGTCCAGAGTACTGGATACCGCTGGGTGTGTGGAGTGTGCCGGTGACCGTGCTGTGGGTGTTTGTGGTCACGAAGACGGTGGATGCCATTGACGGGCTGGATGGGCTGGCAGCGGGAGTGACCGCGATTTCCGCCAGCACGCTGACCCTGATGGCGGTCTCCGAGAAACAGCTGGCGATAGCCATCCCCGCGGCGGCGCTGGCGGGGGCGTGTGTAGGCTTCCTGCGCCACAACATCAATCCTGCTTCCATCTTCATGGGAACCGTCGGCGCGCAGTTCATCGGCTTCGTGCTGGCGACGCTGGCGGTGGTCGGCACGTTCAAGGTGGCGGCGACCATTTCGGTGCTCGTTCCTTTGCTGGTGCTGGGGGTGCCGCTGTTTGATGCCTTCTTTGTGGTTTCGCGGCGTGTGCTTGCCGGTCAACCCCTGCATAAGGCGGATAAGAGGCACTTTCACCACTGGCTGGTGACCCATCTCGGGCATCGGCGGGCGGTGGTGGTCATCTGGGCGATTGGCGCACTGTTCAGCGTGGTAGCATTCACCCTCTACCGGATGACGAGGTAGCCCCATATGCCTGACCCCCTGCAGGTGATGACGGTCTTCGGCACGCGCCCCGACGCGGTGAAAATGGCACCGGTGGTGAAAGAGCTCCAGCGATACCAGCCGCACGTGCAGGTTCGGGTGGTGGTCACCGGGCAACACCGCGAGATGCTGGACCAGGTACTGCAGGTCTTCCAAATCGTCCCCGACCATGACCTGAACATCATGCAGCACGGTCAGACCCTGACGCAGATTACTGTGCGCGTGCTGGAGGGGCTGGACCGCCTGTTGGGGGAGCAAAAGCCGCACGTGATTCTGGCGCAGGGCGACACCACCACCACGTTCGTTGCCGGGCTGGCGGCGTTTTACCATCAGGTAGCGTTTGGGCATGTGGAGGCGGGCTTGCGCACCCACCACAAATACAACCCCTTCCCGGAAGAGATGAACCGCCGGCTGGCAGGCGCGATTGCCGATTTCCATTTTGCCCCCACCCCACAGGCGCGTGAGAACCTGCTTCGCGAAGGCATCCGCGCAGAGTCCATCTGGGTAACCGGCAACACCGGTATCGACGCCCTGCTGATGGTCGCCGGGATGGACTATCCAATCGCTGACCCCTTGCTGCAACAGGCAATGGCGTCGCCACTGCGTACGGTTCTGTTAACTGCTCATCGTCGCGAGAACTGGGGCGAGCCGCTGGAGCGTATCTGTACAGCGGTCAAGCAGCTGGTTCAACGGTTTGACGACATTCAGGTGGTTTTCCCCATGCATCGCAACCCACTGGTACGCCAGACGGCGACGAAGGTGCTGGCAGATGTGCCGCGTGTTGTCCTGACCGAGCCGCCCGACTACGCGCCGTTCGTGAAGCTGATGCAGAGCGCATATCTCATCCTGACCGACTCGGGAGGCGTGCAGGAAGAGGCGCCCAGTCTGGGCAAGCCCGTGCTGGTGCTGCGCGAAACCACCGAGCGACCGGAGGGCGTGGAGGCAGGAACGGCGAAACTGGTGGGCACGGACACCGAGCGCATCGTGCAGGAGGCGAGCCGATTGTTAAGCGACCAGAACGCCTACCAGCAGATGGCACGAGCGGTAAACCCCTATGGCGACGGAAAAGCCGCCCAGCGAATCCGACAGGTGCTTTTTGAGCATTTCGGGGTGAAGGGATGAACGACCTGTACTCCTGGCAAAACCGGGTTCGGTTCGTCGCACGCGCCACAGGATGGTTCATCCTGAGGGTGTTGGCAATCGTGCTGGCGGTGTACGTGGTGGTGCGTATCCGTTCGATTCTGGCAACCCTGATTATTTCGGGCTTGTTTGCCTATCCGGCGGGCTGGCTGGTGCACTGGCTGTGTCGCTTCATCCCATCGCGTATTCCCCGCAAGGTAGCGCGTCCGGTCATCACGCTGGCGGTGTTTGTGCTGTATGGTTACCTGACCTACCTGAGCATCCGTTTGTTAATGACCCCATTTCAGGCGGAGCTTCGCGCTCTGGTGGCAAACTGGCCGCAGTACCAGCAGGAGATTGAGCAGTTCTCGCGCGACGTGCAGGAGTGGTACAAAACCCTGCCCCCCGACATCCGCCGCCTGGTGGAAAGCCAGAACATCACCGGCGTGGTGGAGATGACCCGACAGTGGGCGAGTGGGCTGGTTACAAGGACCGCCTCCATGATAGGGCATATTGTGGAAATCGTGTTAATCCCGGTGCTGGCGTTTTACTTCCTGACCGATTCGCGCAGTCTCAAGCACGAGTTTGTGGCGCTGGTGCCGCGCAGGTGGTGGCGCGATACGTTGTGGTTGATGCGCCATGCGAACCTGATACTGGAAAACTATGTGATTGGGCAGCTCCTGCTGTGCATTATCGCTGGCGTGGTGGTGGGTATCGGGCTGGGTCTGCTGGGGGTGAAATATACTCTGGTGCTGGCGGTGCTGGCTGGCATCACCCGGGCTATTCCAATCATTGGTCCCATTCTGGGCGGTATCCCCATCGTGCTGCTGGTGGTTTTGCAATACCCTCAGAACCTGATGGTGGCGGTGCACGTGTTGATATTCTTCACCGCCCTGCACTTCATCGAGAGTAAGCTCATCCTGCCCATCCTGATTGGCGAGCGGGTGAAACTGCATCCGGTGACGGTGATCCTGGTGCTGTTGATTGGAGCGCAATTCTTCGGGTTGATGGGCATGTTCCTTGCGCCGCCGGTGGCGGCAGTTATTCGTGTGGCTCTGCATCGCTACTGGATTGCCCCCCAGCGGACAAAGCGTCTGACCCCAAGAACGGAGGAAGTTGTCCGAACATGAATCTGATAGAGGCGGTGGTACTGGGCATCCTGCAGGGGCTGGGTGAGTTTTTGCCGATTTCCAGCTCGGCGCACCTGCTGATTGCCCCGTGGTTGTTCGGCTGGAGTGAGGGCACTCCACAGGAGAAGTTGATTTTCGACGTGGCGCTGCATCTCGGCACGACGGTGGCGGTTATCGGTTACTTCCGGCATGACCTGTGGCGTTTGGCGCGTGCGCTGTTCCGTCCCGCCAATCCCCATCCTGAGGACCGACGCCTGGCGTGGATGATTCTGCTGGCGTGCATCCCGGGCGCCTTAGCGGGAGCGCTATTCGAGGACGTGATTGAACAGAGCATCCGTACCCGCATCGCGCTGATAGCGGTGCTCCTGATGGCGATGGGAATCGTGCTCTATCTGGCTGACCGCTTCGGCAGGCGTGAACGGCATATCGAGTCGCTGGGAGTCTTTGAGGGCTTTCTGATTGGCTGTGCGCAGGCGCTTGCGCTGGTACCGGGCGTGTCCCGCTCGGGCGCCACGATTACCGCAGGGCTTCTGCTTGGGCTTACCCGCGAGGCGTCCGCACGCTTCTCGTTCCTGCTCTCTGCGCCTATCACCCTGGGGGCGACACTGTGGACCTTCCGCCACCTGATACACTCTCCACCAACCGCCGACAGCCTGCAGGTGTTAGCGGCTGGGATACTCACCTCGGGCATCGTGGGCTACCTGTCCATTGCCTTCCTCCTGCGTTACCTGCGCACGCATTCGGTGAACCTGTTCCTGTGGTATCGCCTCGCGCTGGGGCTTCTGGTGCTGGCGGTCTGGTGGTGGAGAGGATAGGGGCGTGTTTGCGGTTGCTTACCTGCCCAGATAGTACACGTCCTCCGACATCTTCTCGCGCTGGCCGCCGGCGTATACGCGCCACACCACCACCTGCAGGGCAGGCACGCCGTCCCGAAAGCACCGGCTGGCGATGCGCGAGATGCTGACCTTCTGCCGCAGAGGTTGTTCTGCCCACACTTCGGCTTGAAGCCTTTGACCCTCCACGCTCATGCGGATTTGCACCGCGAAGGGGTGAGGGTTGCGTATCTTCAGGTCCAGGGCGTTGCTGACGGTGGCATCCAGCCCGGGCGCGAGGTAGGGCACGGGCATCGCGTGGGCGTGGCGTTCCAGCACCTGCAGGTCGGTCAGCAACACCGCCGCGTAGAGCGTGCTGGACACCTGACAGACCCCTCCGCCCAGCGCACGCACACGCCCCCTGTCCGAGAAGACCGGAGCCGGTTCGTAGGCGGAATCGGGCGACTGGCGCGAGCCCACCACCCTGTTGAACGACAGGGTAGCCCCGCCCGGCAGGGTGTATGCCTGCAGTTTTTGCACAGCCAGACGGATGTTTTGCACCCGCGCCCGGTCGGCAGGGTCAAAACGAGTTATCGCCCGTGACCAGAGAAAGCGAAAGCCGTGCATGGTGGGTTCTCCATCACTCTGCGTCCAGCACCTCGCGCACGCGCTGGGCAAGTTCGGCAGGGCGGTAGGGCTTGGGCAGGAAGGCGATGCCCTCGTTCAGCACGCCGTGATGCACAATCACGTTCTCGGTGTAGCCTGAGGTGTACAGCACTTTCAGGTGCGGGTATCGCTGATGCAGTTCGAGGGCAAGCTCTGCCCCGCTCATGCCCGGCATCACCACATCGGTCAGCAGGAGGTGCACCGCCTCGGTCAGGTTGCTCATCAGCTGCAGTGCCTCTTCGCCGCTGCTCGCCTCCAGCACCCGATAACCGTGCAGTCGCAGGGATTCCACCGCGACGGCTCGCACATCGTCGTTATCTTCCACCACCAGGATTGTCTCGCTGCCCGTTCGGGCTTTGCGCTGAGCGGTCTGCTCGGCTGACGGAGCGGGGGTCTGCAGAGTACGTGGCAGGTACACCTTGAAGGTCGTGCCCTTGCCCGGCTCGCTGTACACCCAGATACTGCCTCCCGCCTGTTTCACGATTCCGTAGCAGGTAGACAGTCCCAGACCGGTGCCTTTGCCCGTCTCCTTTGTGGTGAAGAAGGGTTCAAACACGCGGGCGAGGGTGCGTTCGTCCATGCCGACGCCGGTGTCGCTGACCGCCAGCAGCACAAATTCGCCTGCCTGCACCTCCGCGTGACGCGAGACATACGAGTCATCCAGGATGACGTTTGCCGTTTCGATGGTCAGCACGCCGCCTTCGGGCATGGCGTCGCGGGCGTTGAGCGCCAGATTCAGGATGACCTGTTCGATCTGGGTAGGGTCCGCGTACACGTGCCACAGGTCGGGCGCCAGGGCGGTCACCAGGCGAATGTTCTCTGGCATGACGCGCTGGAGGAACGCCTCTGCTTCTCGCACGATATCGTTCAGGTTCAATACCTTTGGGGAGATAATCCCCCGTCGGGCGAAGGTCAGCATCTGACCCGTGAGGTTACTAGCCTGCTCCGAGGCTTTCAGGATTTGCTGGATGCTGACGCGAGCGGGATGCTCCTCGGGCAGGGAGGCTTCTGCCATCTCAGCATAGCTCTGGATGATGGTCAGCAGGTTGTTAAAATCGTGCGCCACACCTCCCGCCAGCCGGCCCAACCCCTCCAGCTTCGAAGACTGGATGACCTGCTCACGCAATCGGCGCGATTCGGTAACATCTATCGCCACGCCCAACAGTTGCTTTGCTTCCCCGTCGGGAGAGCGGTCGAACACAGTGGTGCGAAGCATCAGCCATCTCCATTCATCCGTGCGGTGCCGTACCCGGCACTCCGCCTCTACCATCGCCCCTTCTGGGGCATGAAGGAGCCTCAGCATCTCTCGCTGGACACGGGGCAGGTCGTCGGGATGAAGCATCTGTTGCAAAGGGAGGTCTCCTGCGGTCAATTCGGTGGGCAGGTAGCCCACGATGGTCAGCGACTCGCGGCTGACGTAGGTTAATCTGCCCGCTTCCAGGTTATAGATATACAGCACGGCGGGGAGGGTATCGGAGATGTGCTGTAAGAGGCGTTCGTTCTGGCGCAGCGCCTCCTCCACTCGCGACTGTTCAGTGACGTCACGAAGCACTGCCATAAAGTAAGCGATATTGCCTGATTGGTCACGCAGCGGAGCAACGGATACCTCCAGCAGAATCTCCGCGCCTCCTTTGCGGTAGTGCACCGCACGCCACGAACGCGGCTGTCCATGCTGTCGCACTTCTGCCAGCGCGTCGAGCATGGCGGGACGGGTTTTCGCACCCTCCAGCAGGCTGACAGGTTTGCCCTGCATCTCTTCGGGGGCGTAGCCGGTAAGAGCGGTGAATGCGGAGTTCACGTAGACTACCTGTGGACCGGGTGGGTTCGGGTCGGTGGTGAGGAGGAGCACAGCCTCCAGTGCCTGCTCCAGCGCCATTCGATAAAGAAGTTCGTCAACCATGCTCAATCAGTCTCCCTGCCCTTAGTTTAGTTACCCCGCTCATTGCTCCGTCTGCCCAGCAAGGGGACATGTTTGGGATGCGCTCACAGGGGCATTGTATCAGATTCTTTTCCTCTTTGCCAAGAGGCGCCCGTATTCGGTTATAATACACTGTGTATACTCACTCAGGAGGCAGAAGAGCGATGTTTGGGAATAGCCAGCCGAAGGTGCGTCCGAAGACCTTCAATGTGATCGTGATTGTGTACGACCCCATCCTGCGCACGCGCGGGAATCAGAGGCTGACGCAATACATGAAGTGGCACAACCCGCGCCAGCTCACCCAGGCGATGATCGACGATGCGCGCGAGACCAGCGGCGGCTACGTGAACTACCGCGTGGTCGAGTACATCGACTACAACGGCTTCCCCACCAAGCGCACCGGCTTCACCTACACCGAAGAGCAGTTTCTGGAGATGTGGGAAAAAGACCGAAACAAGCACGTGCCGGGCATGACCAGCTTCAAGCGCATGTTCGAACAGTTTGACCTGTACCGCAAGATCCGCACTAAGGGCGTCAGTGAAATCTGGCTGTGGGGCGCACCCTATTTTGACTGGGACGAGTTTCACTGGAAGACGCCCGGCGACCGCATCCCCTATCAGACCGATACCCCCTGGTTCTACCGCCCCTACGACATCCCCGACGTGGGCAAGACGCTGTGGATTATGGGCTGGAACTACGAGCGCGGCGAGGGCGAGATGCTGGAGAGCTACTGCCACCGGATTGAAAGCGTGCTGTCGCTGACGGTGGGCAAAGGCATCTGGGACCACAAGCGCAACGGCGATAACATCTGGAACCGCTTCACGCGCGTGGACAAGGACTTTCCCGGCGAGTCGGAGGTGGGCAGTGTACACTATGCGCCCAACTCGCGCAGCGATTACGACTGGGATAACCCCACGCCCGTGTGGAGCTATGCGGATGACTGGCTGACCTATCCCAACCTGCCGCGCCGACGCAAATTGATGAGCAATAAGGACTGGGGTTCCCTGCCCGGCGTGCCCGCCATCGTGCGCCATCACAAGTGGTGGATGGAGCGTATTCCCAAGGCGCCCGGCGTCACCGATGGCTTTTACAACAACTGGTGGGAGTACATCGTGAACTACGACGAGGCAATCAAGCGACTGCCTCCACCTGGCGCCACCTTCCAGAAGGCAAAAGTGGCAATGTATGCGGAGTGAGGGGGATATAAACAAAAATGGCGCCCTCGGAGGGATTCGAACCCCCGACGCCCTCCTTAGGACGGACGTTTGGCAGAGGGCGCGTAAAAATACTACATGTTGTACTTCTGACAGCCAACAGACACAACATCTTGTGTTCCTGAACCTGACAATTTTCAGGAAGGAAGGCGTCTGCAGAAGGGGTCTTGACGCGGGGTGCAGAAGGTGCTACACTGTAACCGCGTTCAGCACCCCGTCTGCTGGACGCCACGCCTGCGGGTGACCGACACACCGCGCAGGCACTTTCATCATAGCACGCAGGGCAGAAGATGTCAACAACCTACCGACGCTCTACCTGTTCGAATCTGTTCGAATCTGTTCGAATCTGCTCAATCTAGTACCTGAGGCGATTGCTGTGGCAGACCTGAATGCACTACTACAGGGCAACCCTGTGTATAGCGACGCGCTAGCGGAACAGGTACTGCAGCAATACCTGCGCGTCCACAAAGGTTACATCCGCTACCTTGTGGAAACCCTCTGCGTGCCTCCTGAAGACGTGGTACAAGACCTGAGAATCACCCTCTGGCGTCAGTGGACGCGCTACCAGCAAAACAGCAACATTTCCCTCAAGCAGTGGCTCAGCTGGAGAATCCGACACCACTTCAAGAGCACTATTCGCAAGGAATTACGAAGAATCAGCAGAATACCAACCGTTTCGTTAGAAGCTATACTCGAAGACATACCACAGCAGGAGTAAACCATGCACAACCGTTATGTAGACCTGACAGACTACCCTGCCTCCGATGCGTTCCACGACGTAGAACGTTCCTCTGACCTGTTACAGGCTCTACACAAAATCTACGCCACACGCGGAATCGACGCCATTGCCATTATTGCCCTGCGCTATGGTATGGAGTATAATCCCAAAGCCATTGCCAAAATCCTGCAGGTCTCTGCTTGGCATGTAGAACAGGTGTTGCAGGAATGCCGACGTGCCCTGAAAGAAGCACTGGACACGCACTAACGCTTTGGAGGTAAGCGGGCAGGGCGCACACGCCCTGCCCGCGTCATTCCTCTACAATCTCGTATTCCTCAC
>FMJZ01022581.1_pt1 | contig 15196 bp, 10 predicted proteins | sample 1987881 | NCBI WGS metagenome assembly FMJZ01 (sample SAMEA4378227, study PRJEB15110) | soil metagenome | biome: soil; feature: Field; material: Soil | place: India | collected 2015-03-11 | depth 0 m | reverse complement strand
GGTGCGCAGTGGCGGGGTCTTGCCTACCAAAACGCCAACCCCAACGGCAACCGGCGCGCCAACCAACACACCCACTGCAACCAGCGTGGCAAGCCCGACGGTAGCCGCAAGCCCGACACCCACCGCCACACAAACCGGCATTCCAACGGTAATCCCCCTGCCCACCGCCACACCCTGAGCATTTCATGAACCCATCTTCCTGGCAGGCAGGTTAAACCACCCACTGGGGCGGTCTCAGAGTTCTGGAAGTGCTGTTCAGCCCCTTTTCTTGTTCATCCTCACGGGCTGAGCAGCACTTCGACGCTTTCAAGATAAAGGATATTGCTCAGGCTGCCAACTCCCTGCCATACCACCAGTAAAGCCGGGGTGGGTTCTGTTACAGTATAGGTTACCTCGGTATTAAAAGAGCCGAAGCCCAGTTCTTTTGCAGGTTGAACGTTGGTCACCCGCTGTCCCAACACTTTGCCCTGCGCATCCCAGAGTTGAATCATCAAATAGGTGTCACCGCCGCTGCGCACCAACCCGCTGACAACGACTTTTTTCCCTTGAACCAACGCATTGGCTTGAGGTTCCTGGATCACAATCGGCGTGCGCAAGTCCACCGCCGGGATAATATCCGAATCGCCAATCGAGAGCAGGATCAGGGGCGTGGAGTTCACCGCCGTGACCCGCCCCAGGTCATCGGTGACCGAAAGCGTCAGCCAGGCGGCTTCCGCTACACCCGGAATCTCAAAGGGGATATCTTTATACAACCGGGCAAAACCAGAGCGATCGATCCAGAGGATGGGTTGGATCAGGCGCACCAGCACCCGCCGATCTTCGCCGAATAGTTCAATTTGCACCTGCCTGCCCTTGCCGGGCTTGAGATAGGCTTGCAGGGCGATCGGCGAGGCAACTTTGGAATAGGGACCTGGGCGCCTGATCTGGATGATGGCATTGGGCACCGTTGCCTGCGAAGGAGGGGTAACTGCCAGAGGGACAAGTTGCTCTGGACGTGGGGTATGGGTTAGAGCAGGTGTGTGGCTGGGGGAAGGTGAAGCAAGGGGAGATTCTAAAGTCGAGGAGGTTAGGGTAGCTTGCTGGAGAACGCCGTTGGTTAGCGAACGGGCTTGTTCGGTGCGTTGGGCTTGAACGGTTTGGGCGATCACCGTGGGCAAGACTTCGCTGGGATAGGGGGTAGGGACGTTTGCCGGGTTGCTCAAAGCACACCCTGAAAGGTTTACCACCAGGGCTACGACCCAAAGCCGTCCCAGGAAGCGAATCAGGATATCCATCCAATATCGCTTTGCTTGTAAAAGGGCAAAGCCACTCATGAAGCGCAATGTTTTTGGATCAGTTCCAGTAACGCCTGCAAACGGATCGGCTTGCTGATAAATCCCTGGGCGCCTACCGCTTGAGCGCGCTCGGTTTCGTCCAGGGCTGGGCTGGCAGATAAAACCAAAACCGGAATTGGCGCAGTCAAAGGGTCGTTGTGCAAGCGTTCGACCAGCACCAAACCCTCCATATCGGGTAAACGCAAATCGGTGAAGATCAGATCGGGAGACTGCTGGCGGGCTAACTCCAGACCTTCTTTGCCGTTATGGGCGTGAAGCGCCTGGTGACCGAAAACCTCAACCGCTTTGGAAAGCGTTTCGAGGGTCATGGGATCGTCGTCAATAAAGAGAATGCGCGCCATACAGCCTCCCGAAAAGACAATTCTCAGGAAAAACCGTAGATTTCGCCGTATTTCTGGCGTAAATAACGAATATAGGGCTGAGGAGTGATCGCCTGACCGGTGATGCGTTGCACGAGTTCCGGCGCTTCGAATTTACCTCCATGGCGGTGGATTTTCTCTCGCAGCCAGCTTAATAATTCGCCAAACTCACCGCGGCGGATTTGATCTTCTAAGTTGGGGATATCCTTGTGAATCGCTTCCCACAATTGCACCGAGATGAGATTGCCCAGGGCGTAGGTGGGGAAGTAGCCAATATAACCATGCGACCAGTGAACGTCCTGCAACACGCCATCGGCGTTATTGTGAGGCGTTAGCCCCAAATACTCCTGCATGTGACTGTTCCAGGCTTCGGGCAGATGCCTGGTCTCTAACTCACCGCTCATTAACTGGATTTCAAGGTCTAAACGCAACATGACGTGCAGGTTATAGGTCGCCTCGTCCGCTTCGACGCGAATGAGGGAGGGTTGCACTTTGTTGATTCCCTTGTAAAAAGCGTCCAGGGGGACGTTTCCCAATTGCTCGGGGAAATAGGCTTGCAGGCGAGGGTAGAAATGCTCCCAGAAGGGTCGGGAACGACCGACCAGATTTTCCCACAGACGAGATTGCGATTCGTGCAGGGCGAGCGAGCTTCCGCCGGCTAAGGGGGTGCGTGCCAGCGCGGCATCCGAACCAAGGTCATAGAGAGCATGCCCGCATTCGTGCATGGTGCTGAACAACGCCGAGCCAACGGTATCCTCCAGAATGCGGGTCGTGATCCGCACGTCATTCAAGCCAAAGCTGGTGGTAAAAGGATGGGCAGCTTTATCCTGACGGCCGCGCTCCCAATCGTAGCCAAACCTGGTGATCACCTCAACGCCGAAGTCCCATTGTTTCTGGGGATCGAAATGCTGATGGAGAGGGGAGTCATCCACCTGAGGTCGGGAGGTGATCTCCTGAATCAGGGCGACCTGTTGCGGGCGAAGCTCATCGAAGATCTTTTGCACCTCTCTGGTCTTCAAGCCCGGCTCAAACTCGTTGAGCAAAGGATCATAGACATGCTCATAGGGGCTGAAGTAGGAGGCGAACTCGCGGCGCAGTTCAACCATCCGTTCCAGGTAAGGGCGGAAATGCTCGAAGTGATCCTGCTCACGGGCTTGTTTCCAGGCTGCATACGACTCGACAGCCAGTTGGGAAAGCTCTTCGTAATAGCGGCTGGGCACTTTGATGCGCTTATCTACCTCCCGACGGGTAACCCTGACCAGACGGGCTTCATCGGAGTCGGGATCGAAGCCGGCAACTTCTGCCTCAGCTTCCTCTAAAGCGCGCAGAAACTCGTCCGAGGTCATGCGTTGTTGTACCAGGCGAGCCAGGGTTGCCATTTGTTCGCCGCGCTCTTTGACCCCGGCGGGCGGCATATTGGTCTCTTGATCCCAGCCGAGCAGGTTGCCGATGTAACCCAGGTCAACGATCTCAGCCAGATAAGTTTTGAGTTGTTCGACTTTGGTTGTCATTCTACACCTGAATTTGGGGATTTTTGTACGCTGGTGGATTTATACCACTTTCCAGCGCAGAGGTTTGCCTTCTAAGGCAGCCAGGATTTCTTGAGCAATGTCAACCGCGGCGCGCCCTTGTGCCTCGATGGTTTGGGCAGCAATATGGGGGGTGGCAATCACCTTGGGGTGAGCTACCAGTGCAGTCAAACCAGGCGGCTCGACGGCAAACACGTCCAGGGCTGCCCCGGCTACCTGTCCGGCTTCGATTGCCTGGAGCAAGGCGGTCTCATCAATGACGCCCCCGCGGGCAGTGCAGATGATGCGCACGCCGCGCTTCATGGCGGAAAATGCCTGTCCATCCAGCATGTTGCGTGTCTCTGGGTTGAGCGGCACATGCACACTGATGAAATCCGACTGCGCAAAGAGATCGTTCAGCGAAACCGGCTGAGCGCCGCGCTTCTGGATTTGTTCCTCGTTTAAGTAGGGATCGTAGCCGAGGACAGTCATCCCAAAGGCTGCCGCCCGCTGGGCGACTTGCGTGCCGATATTGCCCACCCCGATCAATCCAAATGTCTTGCCGTAGAGCTCACTGCCCATTAACTGCGACTTCAACCATTGTCCGTTTTTCATACTGGCATCCGCCTGGGTCAGGTTGCGCGCCAGGGCAACCATCATGGCGATGGTATGTTCAGCAACGGCAATCGTGGTTGACTGAGGCGCATTAACGACCGTAATCTGACGCGCCGAAGCCGCTGCCAGATCGATGTTATCCACACCCACCCCGGCGCGACCGATCACCTTCAATTTTGAAGCCTGAGCCAGTAAATCGGCGGTAACCTTCGTGCGACTGCGCACGATCAGGGCATCGTAACCGGCAATCACTTGCGCCAATTCTTCGCCGGAAATTCCCTTGCGGTCATCCACTTCACAAGCAGAACGTAAAATGGCTTTGCCGCTTTCTTCCAAGCCATCCGTGATGAGAACCGACCAGCCTGTCATTGAATATTTCCTCCAAAATGCAAAGTTACGCGTTGTGCAATTATAAGACGAAAACAACGCCCCTGTAAGGACTTTTTAGGCGCAAAACTTTAACGCCCCGCCTTCCCCAACCCGGCTTCAATATCTGTCATTTGCCCTCTGCGGTCGCTCTCTGGCTACTGCACCATCCTTATATTCTGGTGCACTTTCTGCCCAACTCTCTTACAACCTCTCACGAAATCGGAATTGAAGCCCGGCGGGGGCTTTCTTAGAATCCTTCCAGGCGCGAGAGATCGGCAACCCCGTCAGCCAGGGCGACAATCCGCTGCAGCAAGCCGAGGCGGTTTTGGCGCAGGCTTACATCCTCGCACATCACCAGCACTTCGTCAAAAAAGCGGTTGATCGGCGGAATGAGCGGCAGAAAGGCGTTCAAGAAGTCATCCACCGAACCCGGCTGTCGGGCGATGCTCTCCGCGTGCATGAGCGCCTCATAAAGAGCCCGCTCAGCCGCTTCTTGCAAAAGGGCTTCGTCCACGCCAAAGCGTTGTTGAAATTCGCGGCTGATGCGCACACATCGGGCATAGGCAGGGAGGATGGTGTGCCAGTCTGCTCGCGTTACCCACTGGCTCAACGCTCGAATGGCTCGTTCCGCCGCAAAGGGATTATCTCCCTGCACCGCCAGCACCGCTTCCACGACATCATAGCGGTAGCCCTGCTCGAGCAGCCAGTTGCGCAGCCTTTCGACGATGAAATTCTGACAGGTTGCCAGACTCTCGCCGGAAGCCTCAATGGGCAAGAGCCGGGCAGCTTCCTGTAGGGCTTTTTCGAGCGAGAAATCGAGTTTCCAGGCGAGCAGATTTTGCACCAGACCCAGGGCGGCGCGCCGTTGGGCGAAAGGATCTTTGTTTCCGGAGGGGGCTAAACCGGCTGCAAATAAGCCGGCCAGGGTATCCAGGCGGTCGGCGATGCCAACTACCAGACCCGCTCTGGTTTTGGGGAGCAAGTCCCCGGCAAAGCGCGGTAAATAGTGTTCAAAGATGGCTTCGGCAACCGCCGCGCTTTCCCCACTCTGTAAGGCGTAGTAACGTCCCATTGTGCCTTGCAAGGAAGTCATTTCGACCACCATTTGGGTTGCCAGGTCGGCTTTGCAGAGGTGGGCGGCGCGCCTGGCAATTGCCATTTCATCATCCGCCAATCCGCACATCTGCCCAACGGCGGTGACCAGTTGCTCGATGCGGTGCACTTTATCTAACATCGAACCGAGTTTGTACTGAAAAGTGAGCGTGTGCAGGCGCGGCAGGAAGCTCTCCAGAGGTTGTTTGAGATCCTCGCGCACAAAATAGGCCGCATCGGCAAAGCGGGCGCGAATCACATGCTCGTTCCCCTCGATGATGACTTCTGCGCCTTCACAGCTTCCGTTGGCAGCCGGTTTATTGGCAACGGTGATGAAGTAGGGCAAGAGCGTGCCATCCTCCTTCTGGACGGGGAAGTAGCGTTGGTGCTTTTTCATCACCGAAATCAGGACTTCGCGGGGCAATTCCAGGTGGGCAACTTCAAAGCTGCCGCGCAGGACGGCTGGGGCTTCGACCAGATGGGTCACTTCGTTGAGCAGGTCGGTGTCCAGCTGGCAAATCCCGCCGACTTCCCGGGCAAGTTCCTGCACTCTGGCAGTGATGCGCGCCTGACGTTCTGGCGGGTCAAGGACGATTCCCTGCTCTTGCAGGAATTGGAAATATTCCTCCACCGATTGGAGCGCCCTTTCGGTGGGTTCAAGGAAGCGCAGGCCGCGCGTGCGCGGTTGAGCCGTCAGACCGCCATACTCGAAGGTGATGGGAGTGCTGCCAAAGATTGCCATCAGCCAGCGGATTGGGCGCGAAAAAGCAATGTTGCTCTGATTCCAGCGCATCGATTTCTCAAAACGCAGGGAGGCAATCCACTCAGGCAGGGCTTGAGCCAGGACGGTCACAGCAGGCTGACCCTCTTCCCGCAGCACAGCCACCGCATACTGCCCACCATCGATTTCCTGAACCTGTAAATCGCTGACTTTTATACCCTTGCTGCGGGCAAAGCCCTCGGCAGCCGGGGTGGGGCTGCCATCCGGGTTGAATGCCCTTGCTGCGGGGGGACCCTTGACCAGGCTCTCGTGATCGCTTTGTCGTTCGGCAAGCCCGTTAATAACCACAACCAGACGACGAGGGGTGCCCATCACCCGGATCGATTCGTAGGCTAAGCGCAACTCGTCCAGCCAGACAGGCACACGCGAACGCAATTGTTCCAGGGCATCGGCAAGGTCTTGAGGAGGCAATTCTTCACTGCCAATTTCGAACACAAAAGGCCGGGCGCCATTTCCTGTAGCAGGCCTGGCGGCAGAGATTGGCGGGTTGCTGCTTTTCGGCACGGCAGGAGAAGCAGAGGAGACAGCAGATGCCAGGCGGACCTCGCGCTCCAGCCAGGGAAAGCCCAAAGCCTGCCGTTGGGCAAGGTAAGCCTCAGCAACCCGGCGCGAGAGTTCGCGCATGCGTCCAAAAAAGGCCTGTCGTTCGGTGACGCCAATGGCGCCGCGCGTATCCAGAACGTTAAAGGTGTGCGAGCACTTCAAGACATAATCGTGGGCGGGCAAGACCAGCCCTTGTTCCAGACAGGCGCGTGCTTCGGCTTCGAAGAGATCATACATCTGACGCAGCCGTTCCACGTCGGCGATTTCAAAGTAATATTTGCTATGTTCCTGTTCCGCTTGCAGGTTCACATCGCCGTCGGTAAAAGCCTGATTCCATTGAATTTCGCGAAAACTGCTCACCCGCTGCAGGGCAATCGCAATGCGCTCCAGCCCATAAGTGATTTCAACCGAGACCGGCTCTAAAACCTGTCCGCCGGCTTGCTGGAAGTAGGTAAATTGCGTGATCTCCTGACCATCCAGCCAGACTTCCCAACCCAGTCCCCAGGCGCCCAGGGCTGGCGATTCCCAGTTATCTTCGACAAAACGGATGTCGTGTTGCCGTGGATCAATGCCTAGAGCCTCCAGCGAACGCAGATAGATTTCTTGTGGGTTGCCGGGATCTGGCTTGAGAATCACTTGAAATTGATAGTGCATCTGCAAGCGATTGGGGTTTTCGCCATAGCGTCCATCGTCGGGGCGGATCGAAGGTTCGACATAAGCCACGTTCCAGGGTTCAGGACCCAAAACGCGCAGCGCAGTGGCCGGGTTCATCGTTCCGGCGCCGACCTGGGTGTAGTACGGTTGCCAGATCAAACAGCCTTCCTTTGCCCAGAAGTCCTGTAAAGTCATGATAATGGATTGAAAAGAGAAATCTTGTTTCACCATCGTCGAAAATTCCTGAATTTTCAGATTGAAAGGCGCGCAACCGGGCAACAACGCGCCCAGTGCCTGCCTGGTTTGTCCAACTGTGGCGTTATTTTAATCGATAATTGGGTTTAGAATCCGAACCAACCGAAGCTCAACCCCAGCAGGTAAAGCGCCAACAGCAGGACTGTGGCGCTCAGGACAACCAGAAGGAAAAAGGCAACCTGTTTGACCCGATCGACGGGTTTTGCGCCGCTGACCTTGCCATTTTGGGCATTGACGAAGAGGTGATAGGCTTTACCACGATAAGTATAGTTCCCTACATAAAAGGGAAATAGAACCAGTTTGTAGGTCATCCCGCTCCATTCCGGCGCGCCGCTTTGAAAATTGCGTTTTTCCCTGCCGGGAAGCACTTTGTGACGCAGATTCTGGCGAAGCCGTTTGGCGATGCGCTCCCGCGCATCGAGAGAAGCTTCGGCTAAGGAATGGTCGTATGCCAGGACGTTCCAATCGACCAGAACCGTCGGTTCGTAGGCGACCACCGTTTTGAAATCAAGCGGCGCAAGTCCCTGAAGGTCTTCTTCAGAAAGCGAAGTCAGCCCCGGGATCCACTCATCGTCGAAGATTTCAAACTCCTCCCCGCGCTCAACAACCCAGATTGGGTTGCGGGATGAACCGTGGTTGACTTCACAGACCCAATTCAGCTTGAGAAAGCCATCGAAAGTCCAAAAAGGATAATAGACCGCCCGCAGGGTAGAAGGTTTTGCCAGTTTCTTCAAATCGTCGGGGATAAAGAGGCCCTTTCCAAGCCAGCGGCTGACCAGTTCTGTGGCTTGTTCGGGCGAGATTTTGGGGGGAGCAATGGCATTGGGTTGAAGGAGTTCGGCGCTTTCCTCCGACACGATCAGTTGCGATGAGCCACAATGCGGACAGGTAACCGCCCGTTCTCCAATATCCAGGATGGTCACCGCGCCACATTGATTGCAGGCAAGCCGGTGCTGAGCTTCTGCCCAGGTGTGACCGCGCGAGGTCAGTAATGCAAAATCCAACACTTGTTCTGATTCATCTGCCGCAGAAGGTGAAGGGACAGGCTGGCGAGTGCCACAGTTTTCGCAAATCAGCTCTTGCTTCGAGACCTCATAATGCATTCTACCGCCGCAATTGTCACAGCGAAAGACCCGCCCGGCTTGCGCTTCGATGGGCGCTTCGGGTCGTCGGGCTTGCACTTCCTGACCTTCGGCGAGCAGCCGCTTGCGGTCGACCTTGCCCGACAGGATGGCCAAGCCCCGGCGGGCAGCGCCGTTGTTAGGGTCGGCAGCCAGCGCATATTCCAGGTATTCTTTTTGTTCCTGGGGGTCCTGGGTTGCGGCGGAGAGCCAGAGCCAGGGCAGGGGGTCGGTCGGCTTCATTTCGGCGGCTTTGCGCAGTAAGAGGTTTGCTTCAGCAAAATCGCCGCCTTTGACGGCTGCAATGCCGGCATTTAAAGTTCTTCGATAGAACGGTTCATCGAATGCCTTGCGGGGGGTAAATCCTGGAGGGAGAGACATCTTAACTTTCAGGCTTCATAAACAATTTCTCCTCCAACGAGGGTCATGGCGAGGTTGCCTTCGGGGTCGAGAAGGGTCAGATCGGCATCCGCTCCGACTTGTAAGGTTCCCTTATTGGACAGACCTAAGACCGCGGCTGGGGTGCTGGTCAGGCAGGGGAGGATTTTCTCCATTGGGGCGTCACAAAACGTCATCATGTTGCGCAGGGCATCGGCGGGTTTCAAGAGGCTGCCTGCCAGCGTACCATCGGCAAGGCGGGCGCTGTGTCCATCGACAAACACTTCCTGTTTTCCGCCGAGGGGATAACGACCCGGCGGCATGCCCAGGGCGCTCATGGCATCGGTCACCAGCACCACATGGTCGGGGCTGCGAGTCTGGTAGGCAAGCTTCAGCATCGCCGGGTGGACATGAATTCCATCGGCGATCAGGCTGACGGTGATTTCTGGATGGGTGAGGACTGCCCCCACCAGACCAGGGGCACGATATTCGAGGGGGGTCATGGCATTATATAGATGGGTCACATAGCGAAAGCCCTGCTCGAAAGCCGTTAGGGCTTCTTCATACGTGGCAAAGGAATGCCCGATGGAAAGGACGATGCCGCGTTCGCGCAGGGTTTGGGCAAGTTCATAGGCGCCGGGCAGTTCGGGCGCCAGCGTAACCAGCCGAACGCCATTGGCGGCGTCCCAATCTGCAACCAGATTCGGATTGGGCGGTTGTAAAAGCTGAGGGTTGTGGGCGCCTTTTTTCTTGGGATTCAGGAAGGGACCCTCGAAGTGCAGGCCTAGAGGAATCGCCCCCTGCCAGCCTGTGGGTGGGCCGCTTTTCCAGGCCTCGATTGCCTGTTGGAAAACCGCTGGTGGCGAGGTGACGATGGTGGGTAAAAAGGAGGTAAAGCCAAATTCGGGCAGACGAGCGGCGATCTCCCACATGCGCTGTGGTTCTTCGGCAAAATCCACGCCAAACGCACCGTTAATCTGCAATTCAATCCAGCCGGGTGAAGCGATCCAACCTTTTCGCTCCAGGCACTTCCCTTCTGGCATGGGCATGCCGTTTTTATAGGGAAAGATGTCGGTGATCTTTCCGGCTGCAATTGAAATACAGGCGTCTCTCACCCAGCCCTGGGGAGTAAAGGCGTCCACATGGAGAAGGTGAAGGGATTGGGTCATCAGGGCAACTCCGGGAAAGTTCAATTTACCCTTGTATTATAAGTCTTTGCGACAATAGAAGGAGCTACCTATGTTGCGTTTTTCTGTTCAGCGGGAATATAATTCGAGGGAGATTGCTGCGCAAGTTGCACCCTTCTTAAGGGACAGAGTTCCTCTCTCCGACGTATCCCAGCCAGCATCCACTACTGTGTCAAACAACATGGTTCGCAGCAATCCTGTTCCCGTTTGTCCAAAGTGTGGTCTCCCCATGGTGTTGAGAACCGTAACCCAGGGAGAGCATCAGGGCAAACAATTCTATGGTTGCGTTAATTATCCGCGCTGTCGGGAAGTGAAGCCCGCTCCAACTCAAAAAGCAATCTGACGGTTCGCTCCATCTATTGCTGTTGTTTTCCTGCACTTTGCCGCGCGGCGGTTAACGCGTGAACTTGTGGGCGGCAGATTCGTTTTCGCCATCCCGTTCACGAGGGGCGCGTCAAGTATTGGACAAATCGGAGCGTCTTTGGAGTATAATGACCCGTCGGAACATTCATCAAACCCGGGAGAGAAGCGATGCGCACAGGCTTGAGCCGTTTGGGGATCGATTTGCAATCTGCTGAGTTTATTGCCGATCCATACCCTTACTATGATCGGCTGCGGAGCGAAAGCCCGATTCTCTACGATCCCGATTGGAAGTTGTGGTTTGTGAGCGCTTATGAGGATATCAACACCTTGCTGCGCGATCGTCGCCTGGGCAGGGATATGGAAGGCGCCCCCAAACCCGACCCTCAGACTCCTTTCGGTCAACTGCACCACAACTCCTTGATGGAAAAAGAACCTCCCGACCATACCCGCCTGCGAGGTCTGGTCAACAAGGCTTTTACCCCGGCGCGGGTCGAAGCCCTGCGCCCGCGCGTGACCGAAATTGCTCACCGTTTGCTGGATGCCGTGTTGCCGCGCCGCGCCATGGACCTCTTAGCCGATTTTGCTGAACCACTGCCGGTCATGGTGATTGCCGAATTATTGGGCGTGCCGCCGCAGGGACGCGCTTTCCTGCGCCCCTGGTCTCAGGCAATTGTGGCAATGTATGAACTTTCGCCCAACGCCGAGGATGCCCGCAGAGCCAACCAGGCAGTGAGCGAATTTTCTGCCTTTCTTCAGGGCTTGATCAAGGAGCGCCGACTTGCCCCACGGGAGGATTTGATCAGCGCACTGGTCGAAGCAGAGGAGGAAGGCAATCGCCTGAGCGAAGCTGAACTGGTTGCAACCTGTATCCTGATGCTCAACGCCGGGCATGAAGCAACCGTCAATGCCATTGCCAACGGGATGCTGGCATTCTTTCGTCATCCGCAGCAATACCATCGTTTGAAAAGGTCTCCAGAGTTGATCAAGACGGCTGTCGAAGAGGTTTTACGGTATGATACCCCCTTGCAACTGTTCCGCCGTTGGGTGAGAGAAGACCTGGACTATCAAGGCTTTCACTTCGCCAGGGGCGAGCAACTTGCCCTGCTCTATGCAGCCGGCAACCGTGATCCGGCCCGCTTCCCGAACCCACACGCCTTTGACATTACCCGCCAGGACAATCCTCATTTGGGTTTTGGCGCTGGCATCCATTATTGCGTTGGCGCACCGCTGGCGCGTCTGGAAATGCAGGTTGCCTTTCAGGTTTTGATGGAAAGGCTGCCGGACATGCGCCTGGCAGTTCAGACGGTGGAATATCGCCCCAATTTTGTCATTCGTGGCTTGAAGGCTTTACCGGTTCTCTTTTAGACCTGGCTTTAAGGAGCAAGGTTCCTGTTCTGTAAAACAACCCTGAGCAGGGGTGATTTTCGGGCGATTTTTCCAGCCAACCTTCTTTCTGCATTCCAGTTGGTATAATGAAAGGTCTGAAAAATCCTCTTTCGGATGAGGGTCTCTTATGTCGCAAAATGTCCTGCGTGTGGTTGGTGCGCGCGTCCATAACCTGAAAAATATCAGTGTTGATATCCCGCGCGATAAGCTGGTGGTCATCACCGGGCTTTCCGGTTCGGGAAAATCCTCTTTAGCCTTCGATACCATCTTCGCCGAAGGGCAACGCCGCTATGTCGAATCGCTTTCTGCCTATGCGCGGCAGTTTTTGGGGCAGATGGAAAAGCCGGATGTTGATTATATCGAAGGGCTTTCGCCAGCCGTTTCGATTGACCAGAAAGGCGTTTCGCACAATCCGCGCTCGACGGTAGGGACGGTGACGGAAATTTACGACTATCTGCGCCTGCTCTATGCCCGCATCGGCATCCCCCACTGCCCGGTCTGTGGGCGTGAGGTGAGCAAACAATCGGCGCAGGAGATTGTGGATGCCATTGAAACCCTGCCTCCGGGCACGCGCTTCCTGATCCTGGCGCCGCTCATCCGTGGGCGCAAGGGCACCCATCAGGCAGTCTTCGAGGAGATCCGCAAAGCCGGTTTCACCCGCGCCCGCGTGGATGGGACGGTCTATCCTCTCGAGGAAGAGATTCCCTTAGACCGCTATAAACTGCACACCATCGAGGCCGTGGTGGATCGGCTGATCATCCCGCGGGAAGAGGAGGCTGAAGAGCGGGAGACCTTCCGCAGCCGCCTGACCGATTCGGTCGAGACGGCTTTGAAATTTGGCGAGGGCTATCTCACTGTGCAGGTGCTGCCCTCTGCTGTCGCACTGCATTCGCCTGACGCCTCCGCAGCTTTAGAGGGGCAGCCAGAGCCGTACGACTGGCACTTTTCGGAACATCTGGCTTGCCCGGAGCATGGCGTTAGCCTGCCCGAGATCGAGCCGCGCACCTTTTCGTTCAATACGCCGCACGGCGCCTGCCCGGAATGTCAGGGGTTGGGAGGAAAACTGGTCATCGATCCCGATCTGCTCATCCCCAACAAGGAATTATCCCTCAACGAAGGGGCAATCATCGTCTCGGAATGGCACGGGCCGCGCGAAGAAGGCGGCTATTACTGGCAAGCCCTGCAGGCGGTTGCCCGTGAATATCAGATCGACCTGAACGCCCCGGTCAGCAGCCTGCCGCCGGAAAAATTGGACATCATTTTATATGGAACCGGCGGGCGCGAGGTCACCGTTCGCTATAACCGCGAAGGGCGCGAGGCAACCTTTCGCGCCCCCTTTGAAGGGGTGATCAATAACCTGCACCGCCGTTATCAGGAAACCAACTCGGAATATATTCGCGAGAAGATCGCCGAAGTGATGAGCGAGGTGGTTTGCCCGCGCTGCCACGGGCAACGCCTGCGCGAGGAAGCCCTGGCGGTGACCGTGGATGGCTATAACATCATCCAGGTCACCGAATGGCCCGTCCTGCGCACCTTGCAGTGGGTGGAACACCTGAGCGGCGAAAATTCACCTCTGACCGTCCGCCAAAAGATGATTGCCGAGCGCATCCTGAAGGAAATCAAGGCGCGCCTGGGCTTTCTGGTGGATGTGGGGCTGGATTACCTGACTCTCAAACGCACGGCGGCTTCGCTCTCCGGCGGAGAAGCACAGCGCATCCGCCTGGCAACCCAGATCGGCTCGCGCCTGATGGGGGTGCTGTATGTCCTGGATGAGCCTTCGATTGGTTTGCATCCCCGCGACAATGCCCGCCTGTTGCGCACCCTGGAAGGTTTGCGCGATCTGGGCAACACCGTCCTGGTGGTGGAACACGATGAAGAAACTATCCGCGCCGCCGACTGGATTGTGGATTTGGGTCCCGGGGCGGGCGAAAACGGCGGGGAAATTGTCGCCCAGGGCAGGCTGGAAGACATTTTGAGCAATCCGCGCTCCCTGACCGGCGCCTATCTCTCGCGCCGTTTGCAGGTGCCCGTCCCAGGCGTGCGGCGCAACGGCAACGGTAAAGTCTTGCGCATTATTGGAGCGCGCGAAAACAACTTGAAGAACATCAATGTCGAGATTCCGCTCGGGCGCCTGGTGTGCATCACCGGCGTTTCGGGCTCGGGGAAATCTACCCTGATGGTGGAAATCCTCTACAAAGCCCTGGCACAGCATCTTTATCACACGCATACCCAACCCGGCGCGCATGATCGCATCGAAGGGCTGGAACATATCGATAAGGTGATTAATATCGATCAGTCGCCCATCGGGCGTACGCCGCGCTCCAACCCCGGCACCTATACCGGCCTGTTCGACCTGATTCGCGCCCTTTTCGCCGAACTGCCGGAGAGCAAAATGCGCGGCTATAAACCGGGACGCTTTTCTTTCAATGTACATGGTGGTCGCTGTGAAGCCTGTCAGGGACAGGGGCAACTGCGAATCGAAATGCAGTTCCTGCCCGATGTTTACGTGCCGTGTGATGTCTGTCATGGGGCGCGCTTCAATCGCGAAACCCTGCAGGTGCGCTTCAAGGAATACAACATTGCCGATGTCCTGGACCTGACCGTGGATAAGGCGATGGAAGTCTTTGCTGCCTTTCCGAACATGATCAATCGGCTGAAGACCCTGCAGGATGTCGGGCTGGGCTACATCCGCATCGGTCAGCCGGCGCCCACGTTATCGGGCGGCGAAGCCCAACGGGTGAAACTGGCGAAAGAACTCTCCCGCCGCTCGACCGGGCGCACCCTGTATGTTCTGGATGAACCCTCGGTGGGCTTACATGCCGCCGATGTGCATAAACTCATCGAGGTCTTGCAACGCCTGGTGGAAGGAGGCAACACGGTTTTGATTATCGAACACAACCTGGATATCATCAAAGTTGCCGACTACATCATTGATCTGGGTCCGGAGGGAGGCGATCGAGGCGGCGAGGTGGTCGCCGTAGGCACGCCGGAGGAGATTTGTGCCAACCCCCAATCCTTCACCGGTCAGTTCCTGCGCCGCATTGTCTGTGGGTAAGGATTGCCGAGCAATAACATTTCTGGGCATCGTTCCCGCCTCTGCAGGTTGGGCGAAATTCGTTTCGTCCTACGAAACCCCTCCTCTGGGGACTCAGGCGTCTCGCCTGAGAGTATCTCGTCTGCTAAACACCAAAAGCTTCTCTACCTGTCAGGATATAAAACTTCCTTTCGCCATCCTTCGAACTATCGGGCGA
>FMJZ01029745.1_pt1 | contig 15245 bp, 15 predicted proteins | sample 1987881 | NCBI WGS metagenome assembly FMJZ01 (sample SAMEA4378227, study PRJEB15110) | soil metagenome | biome: soil; feature: Field; material: Soil | place: India | collected 2015-03-11 | depth 0 m | reverse complement strand
ATACCCTTACCTGAGACGTCTGACATGGCTCATATTCATGACCGGATTGATTTTGCAGTGGCAGTGTTTGTAGTGCATGGGCGGTAGTTGTTGTTGCGCCCAATCGTCAGCTCAGCAAACCACGGCCGCTACACAGCCGCACCGACTCTTGTGGAGACCAGCCTCTGGTTTCAGACCTGCAAGGCCCAAAATTTGCATATGCGCAGCAAGGAAACATGAAAAACTCAGCCCCAGACAGTAGTCTGGCGACCAAACATGCACTTGACTTTATAATAGTCGGGCGTATATGAATTACACATTGTGTTTGGTCGTTTTGTACAGACGGTTTGGAAAGAGAAGTTTGCAGCGCCATACGTCCATATCGTGTTTGGCGCGCGGCAGACGGGTAAATCCACACTTTTGAAACGGCTTCTGCCGCAGGCAGCCATCTGGCTCGACTTCTCGCACCCGGCCGTCCGGTCGGATTACCTGCGCCACCCGGAGCAATTGATCGAACGCTGTCGAGCTTTGGAGCAGGGCGAATCTCCACATGTGGTGGTGGTTGACGAAGCTCAGAACGTTCCGGCGATTTTCGATGCTGTCCAGCACTTGTACGACAGCGAGCCAAAACGCTGGCGATTCGTTCTGTGCGGCAGTTCAGCGCGCAAGTTGCGTGTGACGGGTGCCAACCTGCTGCCAGGCCGCGCATTTGTTCATCATCTTTACCCTCTTGTCGTGGCTGAGCGGGCGTTTGCCGAACGTGGAAATCAAGGCTGGCCGGTGTCCTCGCCACTGCCATTGGCGATGGCGCCCGGTTTGGAGGAAGCGCCCTTTCCTGCGGCTCGACTTATGGAACGGCTGATCTTCGGCGAGTTGCCTGGCATAGCTGTCGCGCCCCCCGATCAGCGGTCGGATTTGCTGCGGGCGTATTGCTCTGTTTACTTGGAAGAAGAACTGCGGCGCGAGGCGCTTGTCAAAGATTGGACGGCTTTTGCGCGTTTCCTGCAGCTAGCAGCTCTAGAATCGGGACAAATGCTTAACTATGCCAAAATCGCGAAACACGCCGGTGTCGCTATTCCAACAGTTAAAAGTTACTACCAGTTGCTGGAAGACATGTTTATGGGGTTTCGCGTGACTGCCTTTTCCGGGAGCCCGCGCAAGAGCCTTTTATCCACCGAGCGGTTTTACTTTTTCGATGTGGGCGTGCGCAACGCAGCGGCTGAATTGCCACTGCAGTCGGCTACTGTTCTGGCAAATCCCGGGCCGGTTCTCGAGCAGTGGGTGGGGACAGAACTCTGGAAACGGCTGAAGTATCTCGGCTCGGGCAAACTCCATTATCTGCGCACCAAAGCAGGTGCAGAAGTGGACTTCATCATTGAACGAGATGGAAGACTGATCCCAATCGAGGTGAAATGGACGGATAATCCTTCGCGGTCCGACATCCGTCATCTACTCACGTTCTTGCGCGAACATCCGGAGCGTGCCGAACGCGGTTTCCTCATCTGCCGCTGCAATGCGCCGCTGCAGTTGCACGATAATGTGACTGCGCTCCCGTGGTTTTGCATGTGACAACACCGCAAATACAACCCGTAACAAATCATCACGAACCAGTGACTCTGTTGCTACGACAACAGCACCCAAGCTGCAAAGGTTTCAGCTCGTTTGCCTATTGACGCTTGCCGTGCTGATCTTAAAAGTCTGACATGGCTCATATTCATGACCGGATTGATTTTGCAGTGGCAGTGTTTGTAGTGCACGACCGTAAGGTGTTGCTGGTGCACCATCGGCAACTTAACAAATGGCTGCCGTTGGGCGGACACATCGAGCTTGACGAAGACCCAGAAAGCGCTGCGCTGCGCGAGGCCAAGGAAGAAAGCGGCCTCGAAATCGAGTTGATTGGCGAGCGACCGCCAACCACCGGCTGCGGCACGCGCGCATTAATTGCGCCACGGTTTTTGGACATTCACCGTATCTCGCCTGCACACGAGCACATCGGCATGATTTATTGGGCGCGGCCTAAGGGAGTGTCGTCGCACCCAGACAACCAGACGGCTGAGCCGGTACGAGCTCATGACTCTTACCAGCCACGGTTAGCAGGCGCCGAACATCACCAGATCCGCTGGTGCACAGCGGGTGAACTTGACACGCTGCAGCCGGCGTTGGATGCGGCAGTTAAATGGTATTGTCTCAAAGCAATCGAAGAAGTTTCAAACTGTAAATGGCCTGTTCCGCACCGAACAGCATGCGGGCTCACATTTGGCCTGGGACCGGAAGATTTGAATTCGGATAACCGTTCCAAATGACGCTTTTCACTGGATGATCCAGCCTCGTTCGCGTTGGAAGCGTTTCCAGCGCTATTGATGCCATCAACTTATGGGCAGTGGCCTGTTAGTATGTTGTGGGCTATAAGGCTTTTGACGGTTGGCTTTCTTGATTGATAACCGGCGCATGCCGTCCCATGTTAACTCCGAGTTAAGATTGAACGGTTCAATCTCGAAAGCGCTCGTAGCCCAACAGTTTAACAGTGTAGCGTCGGAACGATTTAACGGCTTAACAGCTCGACATGGCATTGCTGGACGGAAAATTCGGTATCGTATTTGGCGTGGCAAACCAACGCTCGATTGCGTGGGCAATCGCACAGGCATGGGCAAGTGAAGGTGCAACACTGGCGTTCACATACCAAGGCGACCGCGTCAAAGAGACGGTCGAAGAATTGGCGAGGACATTCGGCACGAGCACGCCTGTGTTGTCCTGCGACGTAACCCGGGACGAAGACATCGCAAACACGTTTGCACAGATCAAGAGCCGTTTCGGTAAACTGCATTTACTGTTGCACTCGATTGCATTTGCGCCAAAACCAGCTTTAGAAGGCGCGTTCATCGATACAACGCGCGAGGCCTTTCGCATCGCGCACGATGTGAGCGCGTATTCGCTGGTTGCATTGGCGCGTGCAGCGGCGCCGCTCATGAGCGATGGTGGCAGTATTCTCACGTTGAGCTACCTCGGGTCGGAACGGGTCATCCCGCATTACAATGTGATGGGCGCAGCCAAGGCGTCGCTCGAGGCATGTGTGCGCTATTTGGCTTACGACCTAGGACCGCGTAACATCCGCGTCAACTGCATTAGCGCAGGACCGGTCAACACACTGGCAGCACGTGGGATCGCCGGCTTCGCAAAAATACTGAAACACTATGAAGCAAAGGCACCGCTAAAGCGTAATGTGCTGCCCGAGGAACTGGGCGCGGTTGGATTGTTTCTTGCCAGTGACGGTGCTGCGGCCGTCACAGGGCAAGTGATTTACGTTGATTGTGGCTACCAGATAATGGGTATGTGAAGAGAAGCCAACAGCCCCGACACGCTTGATTTTGTGGCTTCACCTCAGCAAAAACGCTTTGCATACCACGGTGCAGCGGCGCAGTTACTCATTCATTCTCAGTTCATTCTCAACGCGCGCATTTTTTATGCATGCCGCAGCCGCGCTACATACGCGCCGTCCACGCGGTCTTTGAACGGCAACAATTCACGTTCGCGTTCGAGTTTAAACTCGGTGTGGTTTAAGAGAAACTGGCGTACCACTTGTTGATTTTCTTCAGGTTCAAGACTGCACGTGCTGTAAACCACTACACCACCGGATTTAACGTACGATGCTGCACGCTCGAGCAGCTCGAGTTGTGTCTTTTGCAGACGCGTTATTTCCTCGGGCTTGACCCGCCAACGCAGGTCGGCGCGCCGGCGCATTACGCCTGTGTTTGTGCATGGCGCGTCAACAAGAACACAGTCAAACCCAGTCGCAAATCGAGCTTCGAGTGTCGCTGATAAAGCTGTTTCTACGCAGGTTACACCGAGCCGTGCGCAGTTTTCTCGAATTAGGTTCAATCTGGCTTCTGAAACATCTGTGGCGAGGATTTTGCCCTGATTTTGCATTACTTGGGCAATGTAGGTTGTTTTACCGCCAGGTGCTGCGCACAGGTCTAGCACTGTCTCGCCCGGGTGCGGGTCGAGTTCACGCACAGCCAGTAACGTGCTCGGGTCTTGCACATAAAACCAACCGTCACGGAAGCTCGACAGTTTGGCAAGCTGCGGGTGAACTTGCATTTCAAAGGCCAGGTTTTCTTCAAGCCAATCGCGGTAAATGAAATCGTACTCGACGCCTTCGTCACGCCACCGTGCGAGTAGTTTGCCAGGATCGGTTTTCAGTGTGTTGACCCGCGCACAGGTTCTCGGGGGTGTATTGTTCCAGTCCAACAACGGTCTTGCATTTTCGTCTCCCCAACGGCTGCGCCAGCGTTGCCAAAGCCACTCTGGATGCGAGTAACCAACTGCAGGATTGGTTATCTTCAGTTCGGCAAGTAATTGTTCAGTCGCATTCCGTTCGCGCGCGTAACTGCGCAGCACGGCGTTGATGAACCCGGCGTGTTTCCCGAAACCACATTGTTTGGCCAGCTCAACAGCTTCATTCACGATTGCATGCTCGGGTACGCGTTGCAGCCAAAACATCTGGTAAAGACCAAGTTGCAATGTGATTTGTACAAAAGGCCGTTGCCGTTTGTCTTTGGTTTTGCGGTTTATCAGCCAGTCAAGTGTTGCCTGCCAACGCATCACACCACAGACAAGTTCATGGCATAATGCGCGGTCCCGGTCGGAAAAACGGGCCTTTGCAAGCTCGGCATCAAGCAGTTCTTCAATGAATTTCCTGCTTTTCTGCCATTGGCTCAGCACTTGTAATGCAATTTGTCTTGGTTTTCGGGGGCGCATTAAGTTGAATATTGCACTGCTGCATGTTCAAGGGCGAGAACTTAGGCTTATGCGTGAAGAATTTGTTAAACTGGCTGCAGCCGGCAAAATCGAAGGCCGGCACATCGAACCGCTGACAGCGCTGGCTCAGAGTGGTTTTTGTCTGCACCGCAGTTGGGGCTTTGGCCGGATCAGAAGTATTGACCCGGTCTTCGCACGATTCACGATAGACTTTCCAAATAAACCAGGCCATACCATGGACCTTGCGTTTGCAGCTGAAACGCTCAAACCGATCCCAAAAGACCATATCCTGGTCCGCAAGGCAACAAACCTGGCCGAGCTGCGGCAGATGGCTGCAACGAATCCGGCCGGATTGATACGGCTCGTACTCGAAAGTCACGGTGGCAAAGCAACCTTGGAACAAATTCAACAGGTGCTCGTGCCGGATGTCATCGGTGAAGATTGGAAAAAATGGTGGGAAACAACAAAAGCACAACTAAAAAAAGACGGTCATTTTTGTCTGCCACTCAAAAAGACCGATCCAATCATGTACCAAGAGCGCGAAACCTCGTTGCAGGAACGGCTGCTCGAGGAGTTCCGCTCTGCTAAAGGATTAAAGGCGCGGATCTCAGTTGCAACTGAGCTGCTCAAAAATGCGCACGAGCTGCCTGACCTGGCCACTGCAGCAGCTGAGGTCATCGAGATTTTCAACGCTGAAATTGCAACGCACCAACGCACACAACCTGCGGTTGCACTCGAGGCAATTTTTCTACGAGATGACCTGCGCGCAGCCGCTGGCTTGCCCCGCATTGAAGGCGAACTGACCGCAGAAGCAATCTGGACCCAGGATGTCAAGTTCGGCCAGGTAATGGAACAAATCCCGGCGACAAAACATCGCCGCGCTCTTGAATCGTTCAAGGCGGCAAACCCCGAAAAATGGGCCGAGGTGTTGCTGGGCGCAATCAATAGCGTGTCGGCGCGGTTGTGCCGCGAGTTCGCACAGGTGTTAATCGCTGATGGTAAGCTTAACCAGCTCAAGGAAACCTTGAGACGACTCATCAACCAACACATGGCAAGCAGTGAACTGTTGCTATGGCTTGCAAAGGACAGAAGTGACGTGTTTGCCGATATCGTTGGTCCGGAAATGTTCCACGCAATGCTCAGCGCAATGGAAGACGACCTGTTCAGCAACAAACGCGGCAACCGGCTCCGGGATTACATCGTTGCAGACGCAGATTTGCTGGCTGACCTAATTGGGTCGGCAGACCTCGAGGTTGTGACCGACCTGACACGTGCGCTGCAACTTTCACCGTGCTTTGATGACGAACGCGACCGCCGTTCGTTGCTGGGTCGGATATTGAAGATTTGCCCCGTTATCCAACCAATTGTTTCAGGCGAACAAGTCAAACAAGACGCTGCGCTGCTTGTTTCGTGGGAGAGCCTCGAACGCAGAAAAAAAGAATACCAGGAACTCGTCCACAAAAAGATCCCCGAAAATTCCAAGGAAATTGCAATTGCGCGCAGCTACGGCGACCTTTCCGAAAACTACGAATACAAGGCCGCCAAAGAAATGCAGAAACTGTTATTGCAGCGCAAAGCTGAGCTCGAACTTGAACTGAGCCGAGCACGCGGCACCGATTTTTCAGATGCAACCGGTGACACTGTCAGTCCAGGCACAGTTGTCCAAATTACCGAGCTTGAAACAGGTCACACCGAAACTTTCACCATCCTCGGCGCTTGGGACAGCGACCCTGAACGCGGCATAATAAGTTACCTATCCCCCGTAGCACAAGCGCTGATGGGGCGTAAACCCGGCGACGAAGCTTTGCTTGAGCTTGAGCACGGCGAAAAACGTTATAGGATCGAAAGCATCAAACCTTACAAGCAGACACAATTGACCGCACCTGCAGAATCGGGGGCTCCATCAACACAATCTACATCGCAACCCAACACCGAACACAAAGCCGAGCCAACCGCACAGCAGATGCCCAGACAGTTACAGCAGTCAGACTCGCCTTCACCTTCGGCGGAGTGCGAAGTGCACCAGCCGAACTCGGCCAGCACATCAGATACTCAAGCTTACGGTTGAGTGAGCGGCACTTCGGCCGCATCGACAGGCCGAACACTCATCGGGGCAACTGCAGGAGCAAACCTAAAGTGCAAGCAGGTTCGGAATACAGTCTTTAGGCACTTTATCCATCCTGCGGTCGGGTGACATAAACGCTCCCAATCCAGCGCACACAGCGTTCAACAGCCCGCAGCATGCTGCTAATCGGACGCCGTAGGCGTCACCACCATGGACTCGGCGTCAAAGGCGGAATAGATCGGCCAGGTAAACCAACTGTCCTTTTGCCGTATACACGCTCCTACTGCTTATCCAAGAGCAGCTTTCTGTGCGGCGAAAAGTTGTTGTATGCCGGTTTTGCCAAGCGCAATTAACTGTGCCAAATGCGCTTCGGTGAATGTGGCCTGTTCACCTGTAGCCTGGACCTCGATGAATTCACCCGCTGCATTCATCACAAGCACAAAATCAACACTGGCCTCCACATCTTCAGTGTAACACAAGTCAAGCAGTACACGATCGTGTACCAACCCTACACTTACAGCGGCAACAGGATGCAACAGCGGATTATCAGCTAATTTACCAGCAGCAATGAGATTCCGCACAGCTAACACAAGCGCAACATACGATCCTGTGATTGCAGCAGTGCGTGTGCCACCATCAGCCTGTAAAACGTCGCAATCAACCCACAACGTACGCGAGCCGAGCTTCTGCAAGTCAACCGCTGCACGCATTGCGCGCCCGATCAAGCGCTGAATCTCCTGAGTCCGTCCTTCGAGCTTGCCGCGAGTGACCTCGCGCGGTTTTCGCTCAATCGTCGAGTAAGGCAGCATCGAATACTCAGCTGTGACCCAGCCGCCGGCTACATTCTGGTCGCGCATCCATTTCGGCACGGCTTCTTCGATTGTCACAGCGCATATTACGCGTGTATTCCCCCATTCGATCAGAGTCGAGCCTGCAGCATACGGAGCGATATTATTCTGGAACCGGACCGGCCGGAGCTGCCCCGGCTGCCGCCCGTCCGACCGCAAAAAGACCATTTGGCCAATCGTAAACTCGCCCATAGATTTAGTCGCTAATTCTAGTGTTCAGCAGTGCGCTCCGCAACGGCCAAAGCAGCGGTTGTTAACTTTTTGCTCCAAAACGCATTCGGGCTATACAAGAAAGTGTGCTTTGGCTAGATTCGGACCGGTATGACTACGGACGAGATTTTGTTGGAGGCCGAAGAAAAGATGCAGAAAACAGAGCGGTTCGTGCAGAGCGAGTTCGCAACTGTGCGCACCGGAAAAGCGTCTCCTGCGTTAGTGGAAAACATTCTTGTGGAGGTTTACGGCGCCCAGATGCGCATACGCGAGCTGGCAGGAATCACAACACCTGAACCGCGTGTACTGGTAATTCAGCCTTGGGACGCCAGCACGCTGCATCCGATCGAGAAAGCTATTCAAAAGGCAAATCTTGGCTTAACCCCCACTGTCCAAGGCAAAACAATTCGCATCTTTTTCCCAGAGCTGAGTCAGGAGCGACGGCTCGAGTTTGTGAAGATTGTTCGGAAAATGGCCGAAGACGGCCGCGTTGCGATCCGGCACGTCCGGCGTGACGCAATCGAGACCATCAAAAAAGAACAGAAAGCAGGTAAAATCCCCGAAGACCAGGCAACGGCAGCCGAGAAGGAAATCCAAAAGCTTCACGACAAGTACATCGCAAAAATTGACGAGCACCTCGCACACAAGGAAAAAGAAATAATGACCGTCTGAAAAAACAAGTCCTTGGCTTTGGCGCCCCACCGGGCTGGGGCAACGTTTCTACGGCTGAACTGGCGTGTTTGTGCCCGGGACAAACCTGATGATTGTTTCGCCCGGCTTTGAGTAGCCGAGTTTTTCGCGGGCAAGGCGCTCGATTGTCTTCGGGTCGCGACTTAGAAGTTTAACAGAGGCGTCGAGTTGTTTATTTTCCTGGCGCGCTTTTTCGATCTGCGAATCGAGCCGGATCAGTTCTTTGTGGAGCCGTTCTTTTTGCCTGAAAAGCGGTGTAAACAATACCACCACCCCAATCACACCAGCCACAACCAAAAGCCAAAGTGCAGCTCGGTTCAGTTTATCCCAAATGCCCAAGTCAGGCTTCATCGCGCGCCAAGTCAAGCACGTCTGAAACCGAAAAGAAAGCCCAATTTAACGGTAAAGCTTTTTCCAAGCCTTAAGTTTGCCGTCCGGGCCGAATGTAAGCCGCAGCAATCGCTCTGGGCCTGAAGTTGTCACGTAGGTCGGCTGTGTCCACCAATACCCGTACCCATACGTGTAGTTGAGCCAGACCTGTGAACTGCCGCGCCCGGTTATCCACTCGGCCACAACGGTCTCATCGGTAAGCTTTGCGTATCGGTCCGGTGGCCCCAATTCTAGCACAGCCTGGTCGTAGGTGTAACTGCCAATCCTACTCTGCCAATCAATTTTTGGCGTCGTCCTGCAACCACAAACCACCAGGCAGATCGCAAGAATCGCCCACAACGCCACGGACGGTGCCCCGGTAGAACTGAAGTTTTTCATAACGCAGACCTCGCTCATCTGTTGCAAGTGCACAAGTTGTCTCCTGGTCAATCCGCGCGTCGCGCACTCAGGCTGTGCCCGACCGCTCGCACGCGCAAATTGGTTGTCATTTGCACCTACAGCATGTATGAGTTGCGCGCATGATCAAGGCGATTTTACTTGTGCTAGAGCCAACACGTACTTGGGACAAGATCGCCCGGCAAAACCGCGGTTATTTGTCGGTTCTGCTGGCGTTTCTGCTGCCATTGCTTGCGATCATCTGTGCTGCTGAAGGTTACGCGCTAGTTCGTTGGGGAAAGGCACACGGCCCTATTAAAACGATCAAAAAATTCACCCCAGCTAGCACCGTTGCCTACGAAGTGTTTCATTGCACGGTTAGCATTCTGCTAGTGTTTTTGGGTGCAAAACTCGTCAAATACATCGGCGAAACATTTCATGGCCGGCACACGTTCGACCAAGCTTTCAGGACAGTTGCTTATGGGCTAAGCCCGTTGTTTGTCATGCGGTTACTTGATATGTCCCCGTACATCACACCTTGGATACCGTGGGGTATTGGTATGGCATTATCTATTGCGGTGTTGTACCATGGTGTGCTGCGTCTAATGCAACCTGATCCGCCTCAAGCATTCGGGTTGTACATTGTGAGTGTGATTGTTCTGACGATGGCTGCAGGTGCGGCAAGGTTCGTCACTGCTTGGGCACTGGCGGGCAGGTTCAAGGACATTCACATTTTGCTCTGGGACGCAGCCAAACGGCTCGGGCTCTGACCGTATCTGAGTGTTATCGTCGGGTAAACTTCTCGATACGTTTTCAGCCGCCGTTTGCTAAATTTGCCTCCAGCAACTGTCCGAAGATAATTTCTGGGTGATGTTGACCGATACAATCGCTGCAATCGCAACACCGCTCGGTGAAGGCGGTCTGGCAGTTATACGGCTCTCTGGCCCTGATGCATTTGTGGTTGCTGATAAGTGTTTCAAGCCGCTCGGTAAACACTCGAAAAAACCATCTGAGGCTCCCTCACACACAATCCAGTACGGTAAAATCATTCGAAACGGCCAGACTATTGACGAAGTGCTCCTTGCCGTAATGCATGCGCCTCGCACTTATACGCGCGAGCATGTGGTCGAAATCACCTGCCACGGCGGCCTGTTGCCGGCCAAAATGGTCTTGGACACAGTCCTGCAATGCGGTGCGCGATTAGCTGAGCCGGGCGAATTCACCAAACGCGCGTTTCTCAACGGCAGGATTGACCTTGCCCAAGCCGAGGCAGTTATAGATTTGATACACGCGCGTACGGAGCTTGCTGTGCGCGCAGCTAACGAGCAGCTCGAAGGACATCTGTCGCGCCGAATCAACAAATTGCGCGACGAATTTCTTACCATCTTGGCCCATGTGGAAGCACAGCTTGATTTTCCAGAAGAAGACATTGAGCCAAACACAAAAACACAACTGGTCGCAAAGCTCGAAACAGGCATGGCCCAGATTGACCAACTGTTGCGCACGGCAAATGAAGGCCAGATCTTAAGGCGTGGTGTACGCGCGGTAATCGTCGGCAGACCAAACGTCGGCAAATCAAGTCTGTTGAATCGGTTGCTCGGCCACGACCGTGCCATTGTATCCCACATACCAGGCACAACACGCGACACAATCGAAGAAACAGCTAACATTCGCGGATTGCCAATCGTGCTGATCGACACCGCCGGTCTGCGCGAAGCAGGTGACCTAGTGGAACAAGAGGGCGTTAAACGTACGCGCGCTGCACTCGATAGGGCTGAGCTACTATTGCACGTGCTCGATTGCTCGGAAGAACTTACCCACGAAGACAAACTGTTTCTTGCCGAGTTCGCCGGGAAAAAACGGATCATTATCATCAACAAAATAGACCTGCCGCGTCGGCTGCACCTACAGGAAGAACTCGTGCAAAAACCCACGGCATCAGAAGCTTCTTCGAACCAACCTCCTCGTTGTTCACCTGTGGTTGAAGTTAGCTGTCTAACCGGCGCTGGTGTTGAACTGCTCAAAGACACCATAAAAGACTTGATCTGGTCAGGTCAGATCACAGCCGAGATGCTGCAAGTGGCCATCAACGCCCGCCATCAACAAGCACTCACGCGCGCTCGAACAGCAGTGCATGGTGCGATCGAGTCGCTTCAAACTAACCGCGGACTTGAACTGGCCGCAATTGACTTGCGCGATGCAATAAACGCGTTGGGCGAGATAACCGGCAAAACCGTCACAGAAGACCTGCTGGATGTAATCTTCAGCCAGTTTTGCATCGGCAAATAATTGCATCTTCACTCTGTAACTGCGCCATTCAGCCCAAATTACTTAGTTGAAGGGGGAGTGCACACGCCTCGCGTCCGGTTTTGCGCGCCACCGCGCAAAACCGCGCGTCAAAACAAACTTGTTCCCGAACCGACCAGCATGCCGCCCATATAATTGCAGGACACAAAGCTTCTCTGCGGACGGACACGCCCAGGTAGGCGCCTCCAGCGATACCCGAGGGGCGCGTGTGCTCCCCGATCCAGTTTTTCGGGTTCTGTGGGCTATCCAGTCTGTTGCAAGACCAAGAACATCTCTGCCCGCTGCGCACGATACGCTGCGCACACAGTCCGCGTCTTACCTTTTAGCAATGATGCAATTCCAAACCGAAACTGGTATAAAACTGTCCGGCATGATCCAACCCGATATCCGCAGCATCGCTGATGAGACGCAGGCCAAAGCTTCCCAAACGCGATTTTACATATCGTTGAATTCATGCTTTTTTTTGGTGTGGGCAAAAAGGGTATGCCTTTTTGCCTAGGCTGGAGTTTACCTGACGTGAAAAGAACATTTTCACTGCTTTTACTTTTGCTGGCCTCGGTTTCAGACAGCGGGGGTCTTGTTCTGTTAACGTACAACGTCGCCGGTAACGGTGTGGAAGACTGGAGCACAAACTCGCCCCAGGTACGGGCCATCGGCAGGCAGATGCAATACCTGCAGCCTGACATAATTACGTTCCAGGAAATTCCGTTCACTAACACATGGCAGATGGCAAATTTCGTAGCTGCGTTTCTGCCAGGCTACTACCTTGCCACCAATTCCGGCACAGACGGCTATATCCGCAGCGTTATCCTCAGCAGATTCCCGATCGTTCGATCCAGAAAATGGCTTGATGGGGTGGGCTTGACCAACTTCGGGTACAACGGCACATTCACACGCGATCTGTTTGAAGCAGAGATCAATGTGCCTGGTTATATGCAACCGCTACACGTGTTCACAACACACCTTAAAGCCGGCACAGACACAAACAGCGTTGCCAGGCGTGCTGCCGAGGCCAGCGCAATATCGAACTATTTCGTGACCGGATTCTTAACCACCAACTCAACTCGGCCATACGTGCTAACGGGTGACCTTAACGAAGATGTTTTCCGAACAACCAATACCGCTATTCAACGCATCGCAAACCCAGCAACTGGCCTTGTCTTAACCACACCCCGTAATCCTATCACCGGTGACGAACGCACCATCTCAACTCGCACATCGCTTTTCGCGCGTTACGATTACATCATGCCTTGCGCACTGCTTTGCTCGAACATTGTCAGTAGCCAGGTGTTCCGTACCGACCTCATCACCAATCCGCCGCCGCCTCTGCTGACAAATGACTCGCGGACCGCTTCCGACCATTTGCCCGTGCTAATGATATTCGCGAATCCATACCAGGCACCGTTCAGATTGCTCTCGCTCAATCTAAGCAACGACCAGGCAAACCTGAAATGGGAATCTGTACCCGGCATGAAATATGGTATCGAAACATCATCAAACCTGATCTTCTGGACCCGGTTGGCCACGAACCTGTCGGCTACAAGTATGATACTCAGTTTTCGCACCAACGTAATTGGACCGATACAGTTCTACCGCGTGTATCGCATACAATAATAATCGTGCTTTCCAACAAACACAGTCTGATGCTATTGTTGACAGGTATCATGATGCGGTTAGCCGACTTTTTGTTCCGTGATTCGCCACCTGACATACGCCAGCGCAAACTGCGCGTGCTTTTAATTGTGGTGGTGGCGTGGATCCTTGTCAGTTGTACGCTGGTTGGGATCCTGCTCATTTTCAACAAACCTATCTTCCGCTAATGGCTGGCACGTAAATCTTACATACCCATCAAAAGCTCACATACCCCATCCCAAACAGATAAACCTGTTTCGCACCAGCCCGCCAACTAGCGTGGTTTTGCTAAACTCAATCGACGGAAAAATCGGGTTCACGCCCAAAGCGCACCATGCTTTAACCAAGCAAATGCTAAAGCTGCCGTTCCACACGCTAAGCTCCAGCCATCTGAAAATCTGTCCCATGCAAAACGCAAAACTTGTTCGCCACAGCCACACAGCAACGCCGCCACACCAAAAATCGGCGGGCAAAATAAAGTTAAAAAATGCAATTATCAGTGCTGTAAAAAGTGTCCGCTGCACCTCTGAAAACCGAGCCTTCGCATATTGAAACCTAAAGGGCAGATCCACTCACCTGCTAATCAACAACCCGAAACAATCGTCACCCACTCGTAAGCCCCGTATTCAACTCACCTTAACGCCACTCGTGTCCAAAAATCGAAGCTCCCAAACGCTAACCCAACCAGCTAGACCACCTGTTAACCAAACCAAAAAACAGTTTTACCACGCCAGCCCCCATCCCCGCGCTTTTGATTGCTAGAAAACATTCAGCTCCGCGCACAAAACCCATGATAAAGCAGACCGCCACAATCACACGGTCAAACTTATGGAATCATTTTTTACCCAGTTTTATCCGCCAACTAGCCTGAGACACATTCTCGAGACCACAATTACACTCATTCATCTCTTCAGGGCATGCAGACCAACAAACTGTGGACAACACCAGCCTCGCGTCCGCCCTAAGGCACTATGCTAAACAGCTCGCATAAATTCTCGGAATGGCTGCGAATTTGAGGCACCCGCAAAGCCAAACCACAACACCAGCGCCTGTGTGAGCAGCTAAAGGCGTTAAATAATAGCCATTTCAACACACCAGCCACGCTCAAGCTGTACCATCGCTAACAATAATTACTCTCAATCCTTTCACCAAGCACATCAACATGCGTAACAGGGAAATCCCCACAGAATCCATAGAGGTTTACTCCGATACCATATTCGCCGACCGGATCCCTGCTTATCCAACTCTGCCAGGCTGGCGCGTAGAACCGATAGCCGTAGTATCCCGCATTATGCGGGACGGTGGACACGTCGCGCTCCCCGCATTGGGTGGGACTGCCGGATTCGCACCCACACAGCTCATCTACAAATGCCAATTGCCCAGTGGCACGCAACTGCGTGACTGAATAGCCGTAGGTTGTGACTGTTGTTGTTCCCTGCTGAACCAGCACAATGTCACCCAGATGGCCTGCTCGCAATTCATCGGAGTTGTGATGAATGTAGAGCGTGGCACTTATGCTGCAGCTAGTGTCATGGTCACAGCAATCGGTCCCGCTACTGCGGAATCGCCAGCCAGCCCCACGCCCGGCCTGCCCTACGAAATCCCCCGCAATTGCTTACCTCATTCATCACTGCCCCAATCCCATCCGTCGCAGAGCTAAAGCCATTTCTACCTCAATCATTAAGGTTGAGATAAAACTTGCAATTTGTGGCGAATTTATGTCTGCGCCAATTGTCTGATAAACGTATTGCTGCCATCACCAAGAACGATGCCCGGCTCAAACTCCAATTCGTTGCCAGCTCAGACCATTCAGTCTATGGCGGGCTTGTCGCCGTCAATGCCATTGCACGGCGCGATCTATAGAACAAGCTGCGCCAACTCACCCGCCTTGACCCGCTCATGAACAAACTGCACGGCTACGTGCCTGAGGTCAGTTGATCTATGCGCTGTGCTGTGGCTGTGGTTGTCTGTCCGACAGCCAGCCGCTCAACGAC
>FMJZ01004951.1_pt1 | contig 15262 bp, 10 predicted proteins | sample 1987881 | NCBI WGS metagenome assembly FMJZ01 (sample SAMEA4378227, study PRJEB15110) | soil metagenome | biome: soil; feature: Field; material: Soil | place: India | collected 2015-03-11 | depth 0 m | reverse complement strand
GCGCTGGCCGAGGCGCTCGCTGACGATGCAGTGGTGGTGAAGCAGTTCGCTTCCGCCGCCGATCTGCGCGCCGCTGTGGCTGCCGGCGAGGTGACGGTCGGGTTTGCCTTTCCGCCCGATCTGTTTGACCAACTTCGCCAAGGCGCCCGTCCAACGGTAGAGTTGTTGTTGGCCCCAGAAGTGACGCCTGATTTTGTCAGCGTTTACGAAGCGGCTGCCCGCGAGTTGAGTTTCAACCTCACCGGCCAAGCGTTGCCGGTCACGATCAGCGAGGTGATTCTTGGCCCCGATCTGGCCGGCGCGCAGATCGCGCCTCGCCAGCGCATGCTGCCGCTCTTTGCAGTGCTGGTGCTGATGGTTGAGTGCCTTGGTTTGGCTAGTCTGATCGCTGCCGAAGTAGCGCAGGGGACGATCCGGGCGCTGTTGGTGACGCCCCTAACGATGCGTGGTCTGTTTGTCGCCAAGAGTCTGTTCGGTTCGCTCTTTGCCTTTGTGCAGGCGGTAATACTGCTCGCCGTCACCGGTGGGCTGGCGCAGGCGGCATTCCTCAATCTGACCGCGTTGCTGATCGGATCGGTGTTAATGACCGGCGTCGCGTTTTTGATCGCGTCGCTTGGCCGCGATCTGATGTCGGTGATGGGGTGGGGTATGCTGGCGCTGTTGATTATGGCCCTGCCCACCTTTACCGTCCTGATCCCCGGTTTGGCCGCCGATTGGGTGCGGCTTATCCCCACCCACTATCTGGTTGATACGATCTACCGCTCGCTCAATTTTGGCGCAAGCTGGGCCGAGGTGGGCGGCAATCTGCTGCCACTCGCCGCTTCGGCTCTACTCCTGCTGGCGCTGGGCATGGCCATTTTGCAACGGAGGTTCGCATGAGTCTGCGCCGTATCCTTGCCCTGCTCTACCGCGAGGCGGTGCAGGGGCCAAAAAACTTTATCTTTATCTTTACCATTGTGGTGCCGCTTGGCCTGAGTTTGGCGTTGGGCTTGATCTTTGGTACGTTCTTTAGCGGTAAGCCGCGGCTAGGGATCGTCGATCCCGGCACTTCTCGCCTGACCCAACTGGCCGAAGCGATGCCGGGCCTGATCGTCCGTCGCTACGCGAACGAGGCCGAGTTGCGCGACGCGACGGCGAATGGGGCGGTGGATGTGGGATTACTGGTGTCAGCCGATTTTGATCAGCGCGTGTTAAGCGGGCAAAGCGGCAGCCTGACCGTGTATGTGTGGGGTGAGAGTTTGCTGCGCGATCGAGTCTTGATCGGTACCGCCATTGCCGATTGGTTGCGCGAGCTGGCCGGTCACGAACCTCCGGTCACGATCGCGACCACGATGCTCGGCGCGAACAATGATCTCACGTGGCAGCAGCGCTTGTTGCCGCTGCTGGTCTTGATGACAGTGGTGTTCGGCGCGTTGATGCTGCCGGCCTCATCACTGGTCAGCGAGAAGCAGCACCGCACCTTGAATGCGCTGCTGGTGACGCCGGCGACCCGCGCCGAGATCTATGTCGCCAAGGGGGTGCTCGGCGTGGCGCTGAGCACGGTGATGGCGCTGCTGGTGCTGGCCCTCAATGGCGCATGGAGCAGCCAGATCTGGCTGGTGTTGCTGGTGCTCTTCCTCGGCGCAGGGTTGTCCGCCGAGTTCGGCATTCTGCTCGGCGTGCTGGTCAGCGACATCAACTCGCTGTTCGCCACCGTCAAGGCGTTGGGATTGCTGCTCTACGCGCCAGCGCTGATCGTGCTATTCCCGATGATCCCGCAGTGGATTGCGCAGTTCTTCCCGACTTTCTACATGGTCGATCCGGTGATTGCCATCGTCCAACGCGGCGCGACCTTGCCTGACATTGCCGGCCAGCTCGCCGTGTTAGGCGCGATGATCGTGGCGTTAGCCGGCGCGTTGCGGGTAGCGCGCGAACGGTAACGAACGCGGTAGGGGCAGAGCGCCGCTCTGCCCCTACCGTCCGGCCAACTGTCGAATCAAACTGGCAAAACTCTCAAACGGCAACGCGCCCCGCACCAATTGGCCATTAACGAGGAAATTGGGCGTTGAATTAATGCCCAAGCGCGAGGCTGCCTCCAGCTCGGCCAGCACCGCCGCTTCGGTCGCCGGGTCATCAAGACAAGCGGTGAGCTGCGCTGTGTCAACGTCAAGGGTGCCGGCCAGCTCAATCAACGTGGCCCGATCGCGCTTCGGCACCCCGCCCCACTCCACCCCGTGGGTTTGGAACAGCATCTCATACACTAGCCAGAACCGATCTTGCGCTGCCGCGCAGTGGGTCACGCTCGCCGCCAAGACCGCCGAAGCGTGGATCGATCTTAACGGGAAGTCGCGCACCACCAAGCGCACGATCCCAGTCTCGACAAACTCGCTGATAATGCGCGGACGCGTCTCGCTGACAAAGCGGGCGCAGAAGGGACATTCGTAGTCGGTGAATTCGATCATGAGCACCGGCGCCTTGGGATCGCCGAGCGCTCGCGGATCATCATCGCTCAGATTGAGCAACTCCACCAGATTGATCGCTGGCCGTGGCGTTGACGTAGGCCGGGCCAGTTCGGTTGGCGCCGGCGGCACGGTGGGCAAGCCTTGGAGAGCAAGTTGTGTTTGCCGGACTTCAACGGGCGAACGGGTCGGGGTGAGCGGGGCGGCGCTGCCGCAACCGATCAAGACCACTGCGCACAGGGTCATCCAGAAGTGTGCAATGCGCATAGTGTTGGTACATTAGCGGCGGGCATCAGTGGGGCCGGTTTCAAACCTGCCCCACGCTACCCATCGACAGGCTCAATTACCCATCCGCAGCGGCCAGCGTTGCCGTCGCTCCTAGTGGCCGGCTCTCGCCGCGCACGAAACCGGGCACGTCAACCCGCTGCAAGATCAGGATGCATGCGACCAGACCAATTGCTTCGAGCATAAACACGCTCGCATAGGCGATAGTATACGACCCGCTGGCCCAGAGCGCAACATCGCGCACCGCGCCGCCGGCAAAGATGCCGAGCCCGCGGAAGAGCAGTTGCGTCATTGACCAGAGACCAAGGTACGCTGCTGCGTGCCGTTCGGTGGTCATCGCGGCCAGCAACGACACCGCGCCGACCGTGTAAACGCCGAAGCCCAAGCCAAACATGAACAGCACTGGAATGAGCAACGTTTGCCATTTCGTCAGCGCGATCATACCAAGTAAGAATAACGGTAGCGCCGTGAAAGCCAATCCCACCATTGCCACGCTCGTCTGCTCGTGCGCGGCGCGGTAGCGGGTGAAGTAGACCGTCCCCAAAAGGCTGATCACTACCCCAACTCCCCAATACGCATTGAAGCGCGTAGTCTGACCGTTATCCAACCCAAACACATCGCCGCCGAATGGTTCGAGCACCGCGTCTTGGGCGAAGGCGCTCACGGCTCCCAGCGCAAGGAAGAGGAAGAACCAGCGCGCCCGCTGATCCGACCACATCTGCCGCAAAAGCGGCAAGAATGGCTCCGGCGGGGTTGGATCGGCGTCCACCGGCGCTTCCGCCGGACGTTCCGCCCGCCACAGCGCAAACGCAATGAACGCAAACGCGACGGTCATGCCGATTAGCACCAACCGCCAGAAACTGGCTTGATCGTACACTGGCATCAGGCGTCCGTAAATCACTCCCGCCACCGGGAAGCTGATCACCAAAAAGACTTGCACAATCGCCAGCGCTTGCCCACGGCGGGCCGGCGGCGCGCTATCGCGTACTAAGCTGAGGTAGGTCGCTCCCGAAATAAGAGTGCCAATGCCGTAGACGAGAAATGCAAAGAGTGCTAGCCCCCACCCCAAGATTGATGCAGGATCAGCCGCCAACAATCCGGTCACGAATGGCAAGAGCGGTAACGATAACAGCATCGGCAACCGTCCGCCCCAAATAAAGGGCAGCCGGCGCAGTTTGCCGGGCGGGCGCAAGTCCGAGCGATAGCCGGCCCAGATGCTGAGCGGCGCTAACAAGTAGCGTAGCGCCGATAATAGCGCGACCGGTGTGGCAGCCAATGCTAAATCGGTAATCAACACCCGATTCAAAACACCCGATGTCAACAGATCAATGAACGATGAACCGATGTGAAAGGTGCCCAGTTTCAGGGTGCGTGGCACATTCAAGCGTTGTTCTTTCGCATCCACGGTTCACTCCTCTGCTTCATAACCAGCAACGACTGCCAGTTGCACTTCATTCGCCACCCGGCTGATCCGGCGCAAGAGCCGGGCGCTCTCAGCCGGACGCAGGTGGGCTTCCTCAGGGAGATCCATTGCCGCCTCGACCAGCGAATCGCGAAAGAAGAGCGCAGCAGCAATCGCGTCCGTTAGAGGCAAGCCAGTGGCGCGGGCAAGGCGGGCGTATTTCCTGCCAATCGCCCGTGCCTCTTCCAGCAATGGGCTATGCTCATCGTGTGAGCTTACATACCGCAACACCACTCCCATCAACTGCTGGCCGACTCGCCGCCATTCTTGCCGTTCATGCTCGTTCATCGTCATCATCCACGCTGGCGCTGTCGAAGGATTTGATAATTCGCTCCGTGTTTGCGCTAAGGCTTTGCTAGCTAGGACGCTACTGATCGATTGCGCCGGCAAAGGCCGTCGCGCCGCCAGCGCCAGAATATCGGCGCGGGCAAAACGGCGGTGCCCACCGGGAGTGATGTACACCGGCACTGCCCCTTCATCGGCCCACCGCCGCAAGGTCGAGGCATGCACCCCCAACAATTGGCTGGCCGCCGATAACGAAAGATAAGTTGGCGGTTCTTTGTCGCTCATCGTTCGTTTATCCACTCTTCACTTGTCATTGCGAGCGGAGCGCAGCAACCCCCCGCGAGCACGGGGAACATGCCTAACCGCACTCCGCTCGCCAAAGCGGGCGATTGCTTCGGGGGCTTCGCCCCCTCGCACTGACAGGGGGCTGCCTACGCCGTCACAAGCGCCAATTGTTAACGTTCGTTCAAATCGTCACTAAAATCGCACCCGAACGTATACCGCAAAACACCTACACTCTTAGTTCTAAAGAGTGCGTCGCTCCACCCTCTACACTGTTAGTTATACACTGTGCTCGCAAGCGTCAGGAATCTCACCAAATCTATCTAAATCTTTGTGTAGTATAACATATCTCCCGCTGCACAAGGTATTGCGCAGCGGGAGCGTGAAATGATCGTGAGTGAGGTTGTGTTATTTCAACCGAAAGCCGAGCTGGTGCAAGACCTCACGCAATACATCGCGTCCCGACAGGCTCTGCGGCCCGGCGACGCGCTTGGCCGAGTGATCAACCCAGTCGCCTTCGACGTTCATCCGTTGCGCAGCGTAGAAGGCGGCCATCGTCGCGTTGTAGTGCTCAACCGCCGGCGGTACTTGCTCAGGGTGGTACACTTCGCGGTGCAAGACGGCGGCCTGTGGCAGGCGGGGCTTGATCGCTGCTGGCCGGTCGGGGTTGGGTTTGCCGACGCACATGCCAAACACGGGCATCACCATTGGCGGGAGGCGCAATTCGACGGCGACATCGAGCGGTTGATTGCGGATGGCGCCGATGTAGACGGTGCCAAGGCCGAGCGATTCGGCGGCGATCACCGCGTTTTGCGCGGCGAGCGCGGCATCAATCACGCCAACCAGCCACATTTCGAGGTAGTCTAAGCCGTCGTGCGGCATCTGGCGCGCTTCCGCCGCCTGCGCGATCCGGTTGAGATCAGCGAGCCAGACCAAAAAGAGCGGCGCGCGCCGGATATGGCTTTGGTTGCCGGCCAGCGTCGCTAACCGCTCTTTCCGTTCCGGGTCAGTCACTGCCACCACACTCCACGTTTGCAGGTTTGATGAAGTGGCCGCTGATTGCGCCGCTGCGATCATGGTTTCGAGCGTGCCTTCCGGCAGCGGCTCATTGCTGTACGAGCGCACCGAGCGGTGGCTGAGCAGCAGATCGATCGCGGCGTTGCTGATGATCCGTTCGGGTATGGCATCGCCGTACCGTTGGCGCAAGAGATCATGCGTGGTGAGGGATGTCTCGGTCATAGCACTCCTCAGGTGTCTGCTATCACACTCTATCGGGGTTGATTATACACGGTCTAGTCGGGGCAGTATCAGCGATAGGATGCCGGGATACAAAGTAAGGGCGGGTTTGAAACCCGCCCTTGCTCTCCTCGCCCTTAGCCTAGATTCGTCGCGCTCCTACGACGATGTTGCACCGTCCACCGTATCCCGGCGCTGGGCATCGATGATGGTGATCTCAGGCGCTGGCCGGCTAGGCGCCGGGAGTACCACCGGTTCACGGCGGCGGCGCACCAAGGTGGTGTTCGAGCGCGCCAGCGCCGCGGCAAAGCCAAAGGCTGGCCGTTCTGGCTTCTCGCTCGGCGGCAAGTAGGGGTGTTCGGCCTCAACCCGGGCCAAAATCTCATTCACGTCAAGATCGGTCAGCTCGTTACGCAAGATCAACGCCTCGGCGATCGCAATCACCGCCATCCGGTTCTGATCAAGCATCTGCTTGACGATCCGGTACTGTTCTTGCAAGATCGCCTCGACCCGCGGCTTGACATCCGGCGCCGACAACCCCTGCATCCCAAAGAGCAGGTACGAGAAGAAGCTGTTGTCCATCCCATACGCGCCGACCATCATTGCCGCGATGCCGGTTGCGCTCTGCAAGTCGCTGGTAACGCCGCTCATCTGCGTGCCGAGGAAAAGCTCTTCGGCAGCGCGGCTAGCCAGCGCGATCTTGATCCGGTCGAGCAGCTCTTCGCGGGTGCGGGTGTGAATCTCCTCTTCCGGCTTCCACGCCGCAAAACCCAGCGCGTTGCCGTGGCGCACGATCGTCACCTTAGTCAGGCGCTCTTTCTTGAGCAGCTTGACGGCAGCGTAGGCATGGCCGGCTTCGTGGTAGGCAATCCGCCGGCGCTCTTCATAAGACATGCTGCGGATCGGTTGCTTGAGCCCCCATTCGTGGATCTCGCGCGCTTGGGTGAAATCCCAGTAATTGATCGCAGCGCGGCCATCGAAGTGGGCATGGATAGTTGCTTCGTTGATCACATACTTGATCGCCACCGGTGTATAGCCGATAGTGTCGGCGACCATCCGGTCAATCGGCATCGGCTCATGCTTGACCTTGCTCAGATAGTACTCAATCACCTCGCGGCGACCCTCGGCGTCGGGCGGCTCGACCGCGATCTTGCGGTCAAAGCGACCGGGCCGCAACAGCGCGGCATCGAGCGTCTCGGCAAGGTTGGTAGCGGCCATCGTCAGCACCGGCGGCATCTCGGCCTTGCCGCGCCGCAACCCGACGAGACGCAGCAGCTTGCCCCACCACGTCTGATCGTGCGGCGGCGGATCCATCTGCAACAGCAACTCGTTGAGCAAGCTGCTGCCGCCACCCATCATGCCGCCGACCCCCATCACCACCTTCTCGCGATTGCTCATCCCCGCGCCGGCAGCGCCGGTGCCCATCAGGTTCGAGCTGCGCGCCATCCCGATCGCGTCAATTTCATCAATGAACAGGATGCACGCGCCATACTCGCGGGCGAAGCGGCGGGCTTTGCGGTAGAGGTTCATCACCTTAATGTTGCCCATGCCCATCCACGCCGAGAGCAACGATGGTGCGCTGAGGTAGCCGAATGGCACCCCGGCTTCGGTTGAGATCGCTTGCGCGAGGTAGCTCTTACCGGTGCCGGGAGGGCCGATCAGCAAGATGCCACGGGTGACTTCGCCACCCATCTGCTTGAACTCCTTCGCGCCCTTAAGCAGCGTTACCACCCGACGCGCCGCTTCCAACACCTCTGGATTGCCGCGGTAGTCTTTGAAGCTGACGCCGGTTTCCCCCGGCTTGACCCAGTAGATGCGGGTACGGGCCATAAAGAAGTACATCAGCCAGAACTGGAAACCGATGAAGAAGAAGAGGTACACGGCGACCGGGATAATCTGGAGGATCAGTTCGCCGATTTCGCCGGTGATAATAATGTTGAAAATGCCGGGGAGCAAGTTAGCAGCTAGCCAGATGCCAATGCCGAGGAAGAGCATCAAGCGCAAGAAACGGAACAGTTTCCAATTCCAGCGCTCAAAGAGTTTTGAAATCTTCTTCTCAAGCTCCTGCTCGCGATTCGTGGCGGTTGCATCAGGGGTTGGGCGGTAGGGCTCAATTGCCATGCGCGACTCCCATTCCAGAATTGATATGACGGTTATACGCTGCTGCGCTGACGATTCGGGCGGGGGAATACACTACGTGTTATGACCGTTACGATGCTGTTATATGAAGTATACCGATGGTTAGATGAGCGGTCAAGGCGTAAAAATGAGAACGCTCTCATAAATTTGCGCCGGCTCCGAATATATTATGTAGGAGATGGATGCGCATTGCGGCGCATACGTATGAGGGGCGTTGGGTATGGATAAGGTCGCGATGCTGCGCCACCGGCGCCGTTGGCTTGATGGGATGGCTCTCGTGGTGGTGGCAGCCTACGCATGGCTTGTGTGGAGCGTGCAAACCGGCGCTGCCCCGATCGATCCGGTCTATGCCGGTATCCGCGAGCATGGTGTGCTGCGCGTGGCGGTTGATCCCGGCTACCGCCCGTTTGTTGAAGATCAGCATGGGGTGCTGACTGGCTTTGACATCGAACTCGTGCAAGCGTTAGCTGCCGAGTTGGGGATCGAGGCGGTGTTTGTGCGGAGCGGCTTTGATGCACTCTACGATCAGTTAACCAGCCGGCAAGCCGATCTGATCGCCTCGGCCTTTCCCTACGCTCCTGAACAAGGCTACCGCGCCCGGTTTTCCCAACCTTACTTCGATGGCGGGTTGATGCTCGTCGCCCCTGTGAACAGCCCGATTGCCGGCTTGCCCGATCTGCGCGATCGCCGCCTTGGCGTGGTGTTGGGCAGCGAAGGCGATGCCTTGGCGCGCCGCTTGGCCTTGACCACCCCGCTGACCCTCATCGAGGCCGAAGAAGCGGCATCGCTGGCCCGCGCCCTGCGCGCCGGCGCGATCGATGCCGCCATCCTCGATCACGTGGCTGCGTTGGGTGCATTAGCCAGCGGCGATCTGCGCATCGCTGCTGCCTTGACCTACGAGCCTTACGTGCTGGCGATGCCCGCCGCTGCCTTTCAGCTCGAAGCCGAAATCAACCGCGCCCTCGCCCGCCTTGAGGCGCGGGGGGTGTTGGCGGCATTGCAACGGCGGTGGATGGAGGAGAGGTGAGGGAAACAATTGCCACGAAAAGACACAAAAGGCACAAAAAGGTTGCAAAAGTTGCATTTGCGTCTTTGGTATCTCTTCGTGGCGATTCTGCCAAAAGCCCTCTCCGTCCTGCGTGCCGTTGCGTTCCGAATCACTGCGCCTTTTTTTGTGCCTCTTGTGTCTCTTTGTGGCTATTCACCTTCCCCCTCCCCCAGCGGGGGAGGAGGTGAGGCGTGCTGTCAGTGCGAGGGGGCGAAGCCCGCGAAGCAATCTCCCGCTTCAACGCGCACGAACGCTGAGTGATGCATGCCGTGCTCGGAGGAGATTGCTTCGCCGCCTTGCGGCGGCACGCAAGGACAAGCGGGGGAGTGGCTCTTCCCCCAACATCCTTTGCGCGCTTCGCGCCTTTGCGTTTGATCCCTCTGCGCCTTGGCTTACTTCGCGGCTTGACGCTTAACCCCTCCCCGAGCGGGGGAGGGGCACGGGGTGGTGACAACCTTAACTCACAGCCAACCAGCGCCTGTCCGCCAACCGCGCCAGCCACGGTTGCAAGGCCGGTTCCCATACCGGTTGGGCAGCAATCGACCGGCGCAGCTCAGCGGCTTCGTTTGACATAATATCTTGAAGAGCGGCGATTAACGCTTCGACCTGCTCGAACTGGCCGGCAGTCTCGAATAAAGTGCGTGCCATGCTAAAGCGGTCGCCGATCGGGATGGCAAAACCGAGTTGCCGCGCCAGCGCCGAGCAGTCGGCCCGGCTGAGGAAGAAACCGGCTTTGACCGGCGTGATCAGATGGCGGATCAGCGCACTCAGATCGGTCTCTTCATCGTGGGGGGTGGCCGGTTGCAGGGGAATATACTCTTGCACTACGACCGGCTCGCCGGTCAGCCGCTCAAGTTCGCTGCCGATCAATTCCACCACTAAACCGGCCACCGTCTGATAAAAGGGATGGGCCGGAATACGTTGCACCGCGCGCGCCCAAATCGGCGCCCAACCGGCGAGATGCTGGCGCAGCAACGTTGTTGCCTGCCGCCGTGCCCAACTGTGCAGCGCGGCGTCGCCGTGAGCCTGCGCGGCGGCTTCGGTTGCGATCAGGCGCGCTAGGACGGTCAGTTCCAAGCCCAAATGGTCAGGCGCGCCCACATTGGGATCAGGGACAAAACCGCATGCCTCGTACAGAGCCGCCACTCGCTCGGTGGCGGCGGTGTTGAGCATCAGCGCTTCGTCGCGGTAGAGCGACTCGTAAGGGTAGACGTTGCGCCCGATTAGATATTCGTAGGCGACGGCTAACGCCTCGCGCCCGTCGCCCATCACCTCAGCCAGTTCTGGCAACGTCGCCGCCTCCGCCCACAGTTCGGCGGTAGGCGGCGCGAGCAGCAGGCGGCCAATCAGGCTAGCTAAGGCCTGACGGGCCGCCAATTCAGCATACGCCGTCACGACTTTTTCCTTGGCAACAAGTACGCTTCCCGCGCCGGACGGAACGGGCGCAGCAGCCAGTGTGGCCGGCGCAAGCCATTCGGCGAGACCTTCGACGCCGGACGGGTCATGGCCAACCATTCACGGTAGACTTCGTGTGCCCGCTTGGTATCGACAAAAATGTCGCCGTAGCGGTCATTCGGGCCGGCTGGCTCGATCCGCACCTTCTGGTGCCAGCAGTGCATGCCGCTGATCGGGTCAGGATGCACCGAGAAGGTCAGGTTCTGATGCACGCCGGCATCTTCCCACCAGATCCGCGCCGTATCAGGGTCTTCGCTCTGGTAGGGCTTAATGCCGTGGACTTGGCGCATCCGCCATTTGCCTTCGCCCTCTTGCTTGAGATCAACCAGCGCGGTCGAGAGCTTGCCGCCGCCGTCTTCTTGCAACCGCCAGCGCCCCAAGTGGTGAGAACAGGCGATTACGCCGGGGCGAATGCCTTCCGTCACCCAGACCCGATCGACGAAGTAGCCGATCTCGGTGATGACCTTGATCAGATCACCGGTGCGCAACCCCAGCCGTTCAGCGTCGCTGGTGTGGATCCAGACCGGGTTCTTGTGGCTGATCTCGTACAGCCACTTCGCGTTACCGCTGCGGGTGTGGATGAGCGTCGGCAGGCGGAAGGTCGAGAGCAGTACGACTTCGTTCTTGTTCCGATCCACCTTGCTGGGGTGAACATGGCTATGGATGTAGGTTGGAATGGCGTATTCGGGCCACCCCCAATCGCGCAGGGTTGTCGAGTAGAACTCAAGTTTGCGCGACGGGGTGAGGAAGCCGGTCGCGATCGTGCCGTCTTCGAGCTGGATGCCGATCGGTCTCCCGCGTTCCGGATCTGGCTCGAAATAGGGCAGCGGGGTGATATTCGACGACGGCTGGGCCGGCGTCTTGGTATAGACGATCTTGGTGTCGGGGTCGATGACTGCGTTGGCCAGTTCGCTTGCACTTGGCGGTTTGTCGAAGGTCGGCATAGCGCCTTTGCGCAGCTCGAACGCGCCATAGCGCCGCATATACTCGAGCGGGGTCAAGCCCTCTTTCGCTGCCGCTTCGGGCAAACCGGGCACGTGATTCTCGAACATCCAGCCGTACAGCTCATCGACCGTAATCTTCTGGCCGGGCCGGTAGGGGCTTTCAAAGGTCTTGCGGACGCCAAGGCTGCCGTCGGGGTCAATCCGCCACGACAGCTCGATCCAGAACTCGGTCTCTTCCCACACTTCGCCGGGGTTAGCTTCGCGGGTATCTTTAACTGGCTTGCCCAAGCGCCGCATAGCCTCGCGCAACACCGGCTGGCGGAACGCGATCCAGCAACCGGCATGGGTCTCTTGGCTCATCATATCGTGGCGCTCGGCCCCGACCCCCATCGGCAAAATGTAGTCGGCGAACCAACCGGTCTCGCTCCACGTCGGTGAGAGATGGACGTGCAGACCGATCTTGCTCTCGTCGGTCAGCACTTCCAGCCAGCTCATGCCGTCGGGGTTCGTCCACAATGGGTTGTAGACGCGGGTGAAGTAGGTGTCAATCTTGCCGCGATTTTCTTTGAGGAAGTGCGGCAAGAGGTAGCTCAATTCGTAGAAGGTGAGCGGATACTCTTCCGGCCACGTCAACTCGTTCCAGACCTTCGGGTGCGGCGCCATGTTGGGGTGGCGCGGGATCCACTTATCCCAGACGTTAGCCGAGGTGCCGCCTTCGACGCCGATCGAGCCGGTAAGCACATTGAGGAACCAGAGGCAGCGAGCGACCATCCAGCCGCCAAGGTTGGCGCTGGTAGCGCTGCGCCAGCTATGGGTGGCCAATTTGCCTTCGCAGCGGGCAATAATCTTCGCCACCCGCTCGATCTGCTCGGCGCTGACCCCGCTCTCTTGGGCAGCGAACTCGAAGGTGTACTGCGCGTACAGCTCTTGCAGCTTCATCTCGAAATGCTCGAAGCTGACCGGCGTGCCGGGATGTTCGGCGCGCAGGTAGGCATCCCAGTTCACCCAGCGGCGCACGAAGTCGCGATTGTACTGGCCGGTGCGGATGAGATAGTTAGCGATCGACAATAAGATCGCTGTCTCGCTGCCCGGCCATGGCGAGAGCCACTCATCGGCCAGCGAGGCCGTATTCGAGAGGCGGGTATCAAGCACGATCAGCTTGGCGCCGGCCATCTTGCCTTCCATAATGCGCTGGGCATGCGGGTTGAAGTAGTGGCCGGTTTCGAGGTGCGAGCTGATCAGCAAGATCACGCGGGCGTTGGCGTGATCGGGCGAAGGCCGGTCGTACCCCATCCACATCGCTTGCCCGCAGCGCGCGCCCGACGAACAGACATTGGTGTGCGAGTTGTGGGCGTCAACTCCCCACGCCGGCAGCACCCACTCCATAATCCCATCGTGGCCGGGGCGACCGACGTGGTAGATCACCTCAGTCTGGCGCTTCTCGATAATCGCCTTGCGGATGCGCCCGGCAATTTCGTTGAGTGCCTCATCCCACGAAACCCGTACCCACTTACCTTCACCGCGCTTGCCGGCCCGCTTTAGCGGGTAGAGGATGCGGTCAGGGTCATAGACTTGGTTGAGCGTCGCCGGCCCCTTGGCGCAATTGCGGCCCCGGCTGCCGGGATGGAGCGGATTGCCCTCAAACTTCTTGATCTTGAGCGTCTCGACATCAACATACGCGAGCAGACCGCAGGCGCTCTCGCAATTGAAGCAGATCGTCGGCACCAGCGTATAGCGGCGAGCCACCTTCTGTGGCCACAGCTTCGGATCGTACTCCGTCCAGTCATTCCAGCGTTCGACCGGCGGATAGTCACGCAACGCGGTGCTGGCCGGCGCAGTTGCCGGTGCATCGCTGGTGACATACCGGTCGACCGGCGGGGCCAGCGGTTCGACCCGCGCTTGCGGCCTCTGGCTAAGCGTTCCTAATAAACGGTTAAGCAATGACGTCGCCATGACCACACCTTTCCTAACTGTTCGGCACGTGTTGCGGCGCCATAACGAAAGCATATTCAAAAGCGTACAGACCAGCAATAGCGGCCAACCCAGCCACCGCCAAGAGCGGCGCAGCCAAGGCGGGCACGAGCAAGGCCAGCGCGATCAAGACGATCGGCACGACGTGGCCCAACCCGATCGCACCCTGCCAGAAGTGGCGGTGATAGCGACCGTGGCTAATGTCGTGCGCGGCGCGGGCCGCAACTTCGCTGGCGTGCGGAATGCCGAATTCACCTAACAGGAGCATGAAGAGATCAAGGGCAAGACTGCCGGCGAACAGCCAACCGAGCAGGGTCAGGAATTCAGCCGGCATCGCCATCAACGGCGCCATGAGCAGCAGCGTCCCCGCGCCAACCATCAACGCCTGCACCAGCAGGTGGGTCGGCAAGAGCGGGCTTTGCCAGAGGTCGCGGCCTTCGGCTTGGGCGAAGAGGAAGGCGGTGTAGATCGCGGCCATCACTGCCAGCGGGATGCCCACCCACGCAAAGAGCGGGCGCAACCCGGCGATGGCCGTTTCCGGCCACAGATTAAAGGCCGCGCCGGCTTCGGCAAGGAACCACAACCCGGCCACGCCGGTAAAGCCGATCAGGATAAACGCGCCGCGAGTTAACCAACTGCGCCACTGCGGACGGGTGAGAATGGTCAAGAACATGTGCGGCTTGTCAAGATCAAGGACCAACAAGCCAGTGGTGATACCGATAAAGAGCAGACTGACAAAGAGCGTCGTCGCCAGCAGCGGTGCGGCCAGCGGCGCCAACCCCAATCCGATGGCGGCGGCAATCACTAAAAAGACACCGCTCCCGATCCCCTTCGTGACGAGATAGGCCGCTACCGGCCAATGCCACGGAATCTTGTGCTGGGCATTGTAGGCCGTCTGCACCATGTGGCCGGCCACCCGCCCGCCCATCATCAACGCACTCTGGCCAACCCCCAACCCCTGCTCGCGCGGCGGGCGGATCGTTGCACCCGAAGCGGCGGTAAGCGGGATCACCTCGCGAGCAGCCTTCACCCGGCCATTGCCGTTACCGTGGTGATGGCCCACCAACTGCTCGCTGACCACATCGGCCCACATAAAGGTCGAACTGACTGTCGAAGCAGTTGGCGTCAACGAGGTCTGATCGGCGTCGATGTAGAACAACTTCGGCGCTGTGCCCTGTTCGGGCTTGCGCACCGACACCGGCTCACGGGCGATCAACTGGCTGATCAAGCTGTTCGGATCATCCAGATCGCCAGAGATGATCGCCTGTTCGGGGCAGACAATCTCGCAGGCAGGTTTGAGGCCCTGATCAACCCGATGGGCGCAAAAGTGGCATTTGGCGGCGTTGTGCGTTTCTGGATCGATGTAGATCGCATCGTAGGGGCACGCCTGCATACAGGCTTTGCAGCCGATGCACACCTTTGGATCGAACTCAACGATGCCATCGGTGCGCTGGTACATCGCAGTGACGGGACAGATGCGGACACAGGGCGGATTGGCGCAGTGGTTGCAGCGGGTGACTTGGAAGTGGCGGCGGGTGTTGGGAAACGTGCCGGTTTCGACATACTTCACCCATGTGCGATAGACCCCAAGCGGCACTTCGTTTTCCGACTTGCATGCCGTGCTACACGCATGGCAGCCAATACACTTCCGCTGATCGATGAGGAAGCCGTAGTTTGTCATGGCCAGCTCTTTCTGGCTATGAGAATAAGATCCTGA
>FMJZ01003094.1_pt1 | contig 15263 bp, 18 predicted proteins | sample 1987881 | NCBI WGS metagenome assembly FMJZ01 (sample SAMEA4378227, study PRJEB15110) | soil metagenome | biome: soil; feature: Field; material: Soil | place: India | collected 2015-03-11 | depth 0 m | reverse complement strand
TCAGTGGGCTGGGCTTTGGGCGTGGCCAGCGCGGGCTGGATCGTGAGTCGGACTGGGATAACCGGGGCTTTCTACTACGGCGGGGCCTTGCTGGGGACCGCCATCCTCTGCGTCCTGCGCCTGAAGGAGCCCGGAAAGGGCGCTACGGACATGCCGGGGCGGGGATTGCGAACCGCCTTGACCCTTCTGAGCGATCGGAACCTGCGCCTCCTCCTTTTCGCCCTCCTTCCCAGCGCCTTGGCTCTGAACGCCACGGCGCGCTTTTTCCCTGTGCACCTGACTCAAGCTGGGGGCTCCGCCCTTCTGCTGGGGTTAGCGTACGCTGTCCCGGCCATCCTGGAGGTGCCGGTTTTTTTAGGGATTGGTCGCATTGCCCCGCGGCTGGGCCAACGCCGACCGCTTTTGCTTTGGTCCACCGCGGTCTACACCATCCTGGTGCTCCTCCTCGCGCTTTTCTCCCACCCCACCGGCCTTTTTGTGGCTTACGTGCTCCTCGCCCCGTTGGCTTGGCCTCCCTTCATCGCAAGCAGCACCGCCTTCATCGCGGAGCTGGTTCCCTCCCGATATTGGGTCACCGGTCAGACACTTTTCTCCTTGTGGCTGTGGAGCGTGGGAGGAGCGGTAGGGCCGTTGGTGGCTGGATTCTTGGGGGAGGCCTTCGGCCTTCCCCGCCTTTTCGTGGCTCTGGGGGGATGGCACACGTTGACCTTCCTCCTCCTTTGGGGGCTGGTGCGGGAACGGGCCAAGGGTTGTTAGGCACGCGCGGACATGCTGCGCTCTGGCGGGCTTACTAAATCAAGAAGGGCGCGGGCCAGGCTGTCCGCAGCTTTGGAGAACGGGTGCGCCCGCGCAAATTTCTTGGCCATCTCCCCGCGAAGCGGAAGCGCCGCGGGATGGGCCAAAAGTTGGGCCAACCCTCGGTACAGGGCTTTGGGGTTGGGCTCCACCACGAGCCCGAATTCCGGGCGCACAAGCGCGTGGGCAGAGCGGTGGTTTGTGGTGAGAACCGGAAGGCCAGCAGCCATGGCCTCCATCATGGTGAGGCCGTAACTCTCGTGGCGCGAGGGAAATATGTAAACGTCAGCAAGCTGGAAGAACGCACGCTTTAGAGCCCCTCCCACATGCCCGGGGAAAATCACCTCCACCTTCCTCAGCCTCCCTGCAAGTCTCCGCAGTTTCCGGAGGTAGCTAGCCCCGTGCATGTATGCTGCGGCCCCACAGATGAACAAAAGGAGTTCACGGTCCTCACGCTTTTCCCAAATCTGCAGAGCACGAAGCAGTAGATCTTGACCCTTTTCCGGTGAAATCCGGGACAGGGTGAGAAGCACTGGGCGGTTAGCAGGATTATATTTCCTCTTCAGCTCAGCCAGCGCCTCCTCCACCCCCGCAGGGACCGGACCGTCCAATGCTCCCCAGGGCACTACCAATACGTCCTTCTCCGTGCGCCAAGGGTAAGAGGCTCTGAGGATGCGGGCCATCTCCAGGGAGGGCACGACGAGCCGCTCACAATATCGCGCGCACTCCTCCTGCTTACGAAAGATGAGCTTTAGCACATCGGGAGCGCGGCATCCTAGTTTAAGGCGCTCCAGATGGCGCCAAACCCTGGTCAATGCGGGGGCGGACGCAATCCCCCGCAGGTAAATACTGGCCACGTAGTCCACGACATCCACATGAAAGATGGCAGCCTGACGGTACCCCAGGTGGGCGATGGCGCGGAAATCCCCAGCCTCAGCGATGTCATTATGGAGAACCACTATATCGTTGGGATCTTCTTCGGCGGCAAGGCGAGCTAAAAACTCCGTGACCGCTTTTTCAAATGCTCTAGAAAAACGCGCATATTTTCGCACTGAGAAGTTTGTGAGAAGATCATCGTTGGCCACCGCAAGTTGGTGGTACGGCACATGCGCGTCGGGAGCACAGGGCCCGGTCCCCAGCACAAGGAGCTGGAAGGGACGGGTATGAGCCCAATGGCGAATGAGCGCATGGCCCACCGCGGCCCCGCCACCAATGGGGACGCGCTCTGAGTCATACCCGATATGGGCCCCGCAGAACACCACAAGCCCCACATCTACCCAACTTACTGCTCCGCTCCTGGTCATCCATCCGGGAATTGCACGAATCCCCTTGACCTGGGAGCGCAGAAACCGATGCGGTGGCTTTTGCCCTTTGCGGTGTTTTGTGGCTGGCTCTCCTTTTGGTTCCGTTCCGTCTTTCTCCGCTAGAGTGATCTCCAAGGGAATGTGGAGTCCCGCTGACCAGTTTCTCTTCCCAGCGAAGGAGAAGTTGTCCGCTGGGGACTGCACAGCGGGAGAAGATGGCCAGGAATCCAAGGTGGCAAAGGCCCAGTGGTGGGTGTGGCCGATGATCCTTTTGATTGTGGGACTGGCCGCGGGGACCTGGGTATGGCCGCAGACGTTGATCTTGAAGCCCAGGAGCCTAATGTGCGGTGGCCACGGCCCTTGGAGACCGCACCGCCCAAGCCTTGCATTTCTTGTCCCAGTTTCCAGTGATCTCCCGGCACGCTTGTGGGAGTGGTCAAAGAGGAGGTGGCCGCAGCCCGCGCCTGCCCCTGGAGGTATCCTGCTCTCAACGCATCACTGTAAGCGGCGTCGTCGTGAACTCTCCTTTCCCCCTTGGCCTCGGGACCGCGAGGACGAGGCCCGCATGATGGCGCCGTTTTCTTTGTTCGGGTAATCTCCAAGCGCGACGCAAGCTTGTCCTTCATTTTGCCCGGTTTAATGACCATTCGTGCGGGGAGGTTGGAAGACATAGAGGAATTGGCGCAGCTCCTCATGCGCGCCTACCAGGGGCTGGAAGAGTACGGCGAAGAGAGTTTAGACGAAGCTAAGCGTTATTTGAAGTGGCTCCGCCGTACATGCAAAGAGGGTTTTCTTGTGGCTGAAGTCGAGGGTCGCCCCGCCGGGTTTATCGCGGCTTGTCCTGATTGGAAGGACTGGGAATTGGGCACAGTTTTGGAGATCCACGAGATCGTCGTGGCTCCCGAGTGGCAAGGGAAGGGCATAGGTCGGAGCTTACTGGAACATGGTATCAGTTTGGGCCGCGCCCACGGAAGGAAGTTAGCCGCCCTTTGGGTTGGCATGAGGAACGCAAAAGCGCGTCGGTGGTACGCCACGCTTGGGTTCAGAGAAATTGGCCGATGGGGCGAATGGATGCGCATGGTCTGTACTATACCTGCGGCCAAAGATGAATAAGCGCGGCTAAAACTTCAGCCAGGGCCACAAGCTCGGACAGACGCACGGCTTCATGCCAGGTGTGGGCTACCGCGAGGTCTCCGGCGCCGAACACTACAGGGGGAACACCTTTGCGCACGATGTTCGCCGCGTCCGTCCACGAGGGCATGCCCACGAACGCGGCCGGTCGGCCCATCGCCCGGGCGAAAGCCTCCGCTAAAGCTCGCACCACCTTCGCCTCCTTCTCGGTCTCCCAGGGTTCCCACGCGTCGGTGATGAATATGCGCTCCGCCTCGGCCATGGCCTCCTCGGTCTGGCGGATGACCTCGCGCGCGGATAACCCGGGGGCGAACCCTAAGTCCATCTCCATGCGGCAATGGGGTGGCACCACCATGGTATCGTAGCCGCCCTCGATGCGGCCAAGGTTCACCCACGCACCCCGGGGGAAAAGCGGATGCTGGCGAAGCATAAACGGTGCGGAAAGGAGCCGCTGGTAAATGAGGAACGCCCGCTCTATCGCCGATTCCCCCGCCCAAGGGGTGGTGCCGTGGGCAGGTTTTCCGCGAACCAGCACTTCCAGGCCCACTGAGCCCGCTTCTGCGATGGCGATTTGGAGGTTGGTGGGCTCCAGGATCACCGCGCCCTCTATCTTCTGGGGCACCTCCAGGGCCTCTGATCCCCGTCCCAGCTCTTCTTCATCCACTACGAAAGCCACCTGAACTGGGTGGCTTGTGTTCTGGAGGGCGGCAAGAATGGCGGCGACCTGGCCCTTCGCGTCCACTGCACCCCGGCCCACAATGGCCTCGCCTTCCAGCCTGGGTTGGAAGGGATCAGGGTGCTCAAAGGGGGGATAAACGTCGAGGTGCGTGACGAGCCAAGGTCCTCCCTCCCCCCGGGAAGCCAGGATGTTGACGCCCGCGCCCAGGACAGGCTGCTCAGAAACCGTCATCCCCAGTTTTTCCAGCTCTTCAGCAAGATAAGCCGCGCAGAGCTCCTCGCGGCCGGTCACCGTGGGAAAACGCACCAGATCCAAAGCCCAGCGCGCAATCCTCTCGCGCATAGCCTGGCATTGTACAAATTCACGGGGAGACTCACTACAAAAGCTGCGGAGCGGCTATCCTCGGAGAAGAACAGGCTGGGCTCGGTTATGATAGCCCAGAGCCCGGCCTGGGGAGGAGTTCGATGCACACGTATCCAGAATGTGTTCCGTGCATGTTGCAAGCGGCCCTTAATGCTGGTCGGTTGGCCGCGGCTGACGAGGAAAAACTCTGGCAGGCCATATCCGGGGCAGCCGCGATCGCTTCCCGCTGGACTTGGACACAACCCCCGATCGCCCTTGGAGCTGCAGTGGCCGCCCTGCTGCGAGAGAAACTGGGGACCGGTGACCCCTTTCACCAGGCAAAGCGCGAGGGCAATGCCAGGGTCCTGAGCCTCTACCCGGTCCTGAGGGATCGCGTGCGTGCCTCCCCCCATCCCCTGGAGGAAGCCCTTCACCTTGCCGCTGCCGCCAACGCCTTGGACCTTGGGATATATCAGGAGATCGACTTTGTGAAGGCCTTGGACCAAGCGCTGGCCAGCGCCCGTGGCCGCTGGGATTTCCCTCGGTTCCGGGAGCACCTGGCTGAAGCCAGGAAGATCTTGTACCTGGCGGATAACGCCGGAGAGATCGTGGCTGACCGCATCCTGATCGAAGAGTTTTTGCGGCTGGGCAAGCATGTGACCCTGGCTGTGCGTGGTGGCCCTATCTTAAATGACGTCACCCTTGCCGATCTCAAGGAAATCGGGCTTCCGAAGGAGATAGAGATCACCACCACTGGTTCTGATCTCCCAGGGGTCTTCCTTCCCCTCTGTTCTCCCGAGTTCCAGGCCCGGTTTAGACAGGCGGAGCTGGTGCTGAGCAAGGGCATGGGCAATTTTGAGGGCCTGTCGCAGGAGCCCGGTCCCATTTTCTTTTTGTTTCAAGCCAAATGTTTGCCCGTGGCCAAGGAGGCGGGGGTCAAGCTCAAGGAGCTCGTGCTGGCCGGGCCCGGTGCCGAGGGGCGGAAAAATGTTGCGGGAAAAAGAAGCGGATCCGCGTGAGGTTTTCGTGGCCTTCTTGCGTCGGGAAGGTCTCAATGTCACGCGCAGTCGCCTGGCCGTTCTGCAGGCCTTGACCAAGCTTCCCAAACATTTTGAGGCCGCAGAGCTTTGGAATGCTCTGCGTCCGCATGCGTCCGCGGCCACGGTTTACCGAACCCTCGATCTCCTGGTGCGCGCTGGCCTCGTACGCAAAGTGGAATTTGGCGAGGCCCATGCTCATTACGAGCGCGTTTTTGGCCGCGAGGATCATGGGCATTTGGTGTGCCGCCGGTGCGGTCGGGTGTGGGAGTTCCTCGCAGAAGCAGCGTTGCTGGAGGTGAAGAAGGCTGCAGAGGAAGCGGGTTTCTCCTTAGGCGAGATGGTGGTCCAGGGCTATGGGGTGTGCCCGGGGTGCCGGGTTAAACAGGGTCGCGGGTATAATCCCTAAGGACGCCGGGGTGGCGGAACAGGCAGACGCGCGGGACTCAAAATCCCGTGCCCTGTGAAGGGCGTGTGGGTTCGACTCCCACCCTCGGCATTCATGTCTCCAGTTGATCTTTTGCAGATCCTCGCCCACCTTCTGCGCGGACATCTGCGCCTTTACCAGTGTTACACGACCGTGACCTGGCGGACCTGCGAGGCGTGTCTATCTTGGCACGGTCGGATTTTGTCCCATCCCAGCGCGTTTGATGTGGACGATGAATGTGTGCATGAAGTCCTGGCTTTTTCCCTGTGGCAACTTCCCGCCTATCGCCGGCAAAGCCAGCGCATGCGTGCCCGCGCGGAGGAGGAGCGGCGCCGCCGCTCCTGGTGGCAACAAGGGTCAAATCTTCTGCCCACCCAACCCCAGGAAGCGCTGGCCAAGTTCGCCCAAGCCGCAGAGGTGGATTTGTACATCCCCGAGGTGGAGACCCTGGTGGCGACCCACGGCGCTTGGCTGAAGGAGCAGCCGGGGGTCCGCGGCGCCATGCGCGATCTGTTTGTGGCCGCCTGGAAGGCCAAGTTTGCCAAGGAGCGCTATGAGCGGCAACCCGAGCAGGCTCGCTTGGCTCAGGAGAAATGGGGGCTGGCCAGAATCCAAGAGCTTCTGGCCTGAAACTCCCGCGCGGTTTTGGGCCGCTTTTTTGCTCTTGCTGGCGGTGCTCGTCTATGCAGGGAGGCAGTGGATTCCACCCCGGTCCCACTCTGCACAGCTTTTGCAGCCCGTGGAGATCGCTGCCCCCGTTCTGCCCCTGACGTTTGTCGAGGCCGGCCCTTTGGATCTGAACCGGGCCAGCGCGGAAGAGCTGGAGAAGCTTGCCGGGATCGGACCCGTCTTGGCCCGGCGAATTGTGGAGTGGCGAGAAAACCACGGCCCTTTTCGTAGCGTGCAAGATTTATTGAAGGTTCCGGGGATCGGCCCCAAGACGCTGGAAAAGATCTTGGACAAGGTCACCGTGGGATCCCCGCCATGAGAAGCGCGAGATCGCCGGCAGCGTTTTCCACCTGATCCACGGTGTCCCCCAAAAGGAGCACAAGCTGCACCAAGTGATATCGGTCAAAGGCTGGCAAATGCTCCCGTTTGTACACCTCGGCCACGATCTCCCGTTCCAGAAGGTCAGACTCGTGCTCCAAGCGGTTCACGAGGTCTATTTGCATTCCAATTTCTTCAGCCTTGCTTTTCAGCGTCCGTTCCAAAAAAGCCTCCTCGAAGGCGGAAATGGCCAGGGTATGGGTGTGAACGGCCTTGCTCAGCCCTTCGGCCAGGGAGCGAAAAGCATCCTCTAGTTCCAGCTCCAACTCCGGCCGGCGCAAGGCCATGAGCAGGGCCACGTCTTGACAGAGGTCAGCGATTTCATCCTGATGCCAAAGGAGCTCCAAAAGGCGATCCTTGGGAAACGGGAAGCGGCGCTGTTTCGCCAAGTTCAAGCGGATTTCCCGTTTGATCACGTCGGCCCGATGTTCTCGGTCGCTCACCAGCTCCGCGTGCACTGTCTCCCGGCGTAACCAAGCCCGCAGTTGCCTTCCCAACTCCTCTGCCGTTTCCTCCACAGCCCGGGCATGCTCCGCAAACCGCAGGGCCTTCGGGCGCCCCCAGAACATGGACTCACCTCCTCAAAACGTGAGGGACACGGCCACCGCCACGGTGAGAAGATCGCTCACGTCCTCCATGGCATTGGCGCAGGCCTCAAGCCTGTCCACAAAGTCCCGCGCCTGCATTTTTTCAACTAGAGGCAGGTCCGTGCTAAACAGGCGAAGGGTCAGGCGCTTGTGAAGCTCGTCAAGACGGCTCTCTTGATGGTCCACCTCCTCGCACAGGCGCACGGCCTCCTGGGCCTTGCCTAGAAGGAAGCTTTGCATGGCTTCCCGCAGGAGGCACCATTCCTCCACCAGCCCTTGGAGGAAGTCGCGCAGGAGTGGGTGAATTATGAGGGGGACAGCGACCCGCTGATAAACGAGGAAGTCCACAGCGGCCTCGGCGCTGTTGGCCACGAGATCAAGGGCGTCCAAGATGTCCAGAAGATTCCGGCGAGCGCCCACCAGGAGCGCTCCCCGCACCAGTTGAACCTCTGCCGTTTTACGGGCGTCGTCGGCCCGGCTTTCCTGCCGGTGCACATGGACCGCGTGCTCCTCAAGCTTCTCCCAGCCCTCCCCCGCCAAATAGGCCTCCACTGCATTCCGCATGGCCCCAAGGGTGGCTTCCACCCCACGCAAGTGTTCCTCCACCAGGTTTTGCACCCTCAGCCTTGTTCTTCCCCGCAAATCGAATATGCGCACTTTGTCCGCCCTCCACCCCTAGGATATACTGGTTACAACGTTTTGCGGCAACTGTTGAGGTGATCCGATGGCAAAGGCATGCAGCTTCTGTTTGGTTGGTCACTCCGGCGCGGGAAAGACGGCCCTGGCTGAGGCTGTGCTCAAAGCGGCCAAGGCTGTAGAGGCCTCGTTTGATCGCAGCCCTGAGGAGAAAAACCGGCGCATTTCCATTGATCTGGCCGTGGCCGCTTGCACTTGGCGGGACCGCAAGGTCACCCTCCTTGTGACCCCAGGCCTGGCGGAGTTCGTAGAGGAAATTTACAAGGGCTTGGAAGCCGCGGACCTGGCCATCCTGGTGGTCAACGCCGAGAAACCCGTGGAGGTCGTGACGGAACAAGCGTGGGAAATCGTGCGCCGGACGTATCGGCGCCCCGCCTTGGTGTTCGTTAACATGATGGACAAGCCCCTGGCCGACCCGGAGAAGGTCCTCCAGGAACTGCGGAGCGCCTTGGCCGGCAAGTTCGTGCCCCTTTATTTTCCCGTACGAGAAGGACAGGGCCTGAAGGGCCTTGTGGACCTTGTGGCTGGATCCGGAAGTTCATCGGTGACGGCGCAGGCTTGGCGCTCCGCCCTCCTTGAGGAAGTGGCCACCTTCAACGACGCCCTGTTGGAGAAGGTGCTGGCGGAGGAGCCGGTGACCAAGGAGGAGCTCGTCAGTTCCCTGCGGGCCGGGATTTCCTCGGGAGATCTCGTCCCTGTCCTCTTCGGTTCGGCGGCAACTGGAACTGGGGTGCAGGAACTTCTGGAGTGGACATGCCTCCTCGCCCCGGACATCGCCGCGCAAGGAAGCACCAAGCTCCAGTGCTTCGCCCTGGGCCTTGACCCGTACTTGGGACGGCTCACCTTCGTGCGCATCCTGTCCGGCGAGATCAAGGAGGGCGACACCCTGTACGACCTTGCCACCAAGAACAAGGTCCAGGTACGTGATATCTATGGGTTTTTGGGCACCAAGATGGAGAAGGTGGGGCGGGCGGAGGTCGGCGAGGTCGTGGCCTTGGGAAAACTGGAGGGAATCGAGCTTGGTGCCACGTTGAGCGCTGTTCCTGATGCGGCGCCCCTTCCGCCCATCCCCTTCCCCAAGCCCGTGTTCATGCGGGCAGTGACCCCGAAATCCCAGGCGGACGAGGAGAAAATGAGCACAGTCCTGAGGGAGGTCGTGAGCACGAAAGCGACCCTGGCTTATTCCCGCGACCCCGTCACCAAGGAGGGCATCGTCTCCGGAATGGGGGATATCCAGTTGGACGTCCTTGCCGAACGCCTCAGGAACCGCTACGGAGTGGAAGTGAGTTATCGCGTGCCCAAGGTGCCTTATCGTGAGACGGTCCGCAAGACCTCCATCGCCAGCTACCGCCACAAGAAGCAAACGGGCGGCCGCGGACAGTTCGGTGAGGTACACCTGCGCCTTGAGCCCCTTCCCCGGGGGGCGGGTTTTGAGTTCGCCGACGAGACCAAGGGCGGTGTCATTCCCCAAGAGTTCATACCTGGCGTGGAGAAAGGCGTGCGGGATGCCATGGAGGAGGGGCTCCTCGCCGGTTTCCCCATGGTGGACATCAAGGCCGTGGTGTTCTACGGGATGTACCACGAGGTGGACTCCTCAGAACTATCTTTTCGCCTCGCTGCCCGGCAGGCGTTCAAGCTCGCCGCAGAAAAAGCCGAGCCTGCGCTCCTTGAGCCCATTATGCTGCTTACGGTGAGCACGCCGGAGGCCTTCACGGGGGACATCATTTCCGACCTAAACGGACGACGTGGCCGAATTTTAGGGATGGAGTCGGAGGGCGGGCGCACGCGGGTTCGCGCGGAAGTCCCCCTGGCTGAGCTCCTTTCCTACGCATTGGATCTCAAATCCATGACCCAGGGGCGGGCCACATTTCAGATGGAGTTCCTGCGCTACGACTTCGTGCCGGCCCAGCTGCAGGAACGGGTGTTGGCCCAGCTGCGCACCGCAGCCGATGCTGGTTAAGGAGTGGATGACCCCGGCCCCCCAGGTCCTGGCCACGACCAGCGTGGCTGAGGCCCGCCAGCGCCTGGAAGCCGGGAACCTCGCTGTCCTGTTTGTGGTGGACGAGCAAAACCGGCTTAAAGGTTTCCTCACCCGTCGTGCCCTTACAGCTGTGCCGTCTCCAGAGCTGCCGGTGGAAAAAATTCTCACCCCCTCCCAGGACATCCTCACCCCCCATGACCCCATCGAGCGTGCGGCCGTCCTTCTTGTGCACTATCTTGTTCTGCCCGTGGTGGACGCGGAACGCCACCTGGTGGGCGTCCTGTCCAAGGATCGTCTTCTTCAAGCCTTGGCCCATCTCGCTGCGCTTGGTGAGGAGGGGCTGCGCATTCGCCTCCGGCCCCATGAGCCCAGCGAGATATATCGAGCCATGGCCGTCCTGGCCGAAGCGAGAGCCCAGCTTGTGGCGGTGTTGCGGGGCAGGGAGGGCGAGGTCATCGTGCACGTTCAGGGTGTGTCTGATCCCCAGCAGCTTCGCCAGAGGTTGGAGGAGGCCTTGAGGTGAAGAGGGCGGAGATCACCGTCACCACCCGTGCCCAGGAAGAGGTTTTGGACATCACCACCGAAGTGGGGGAGGCGGTGCGCACCCTGGGGCTGGGCACCGGTTTCATCCTCGTGTTTTGCCCCCATACCACGGCCGCTCTTACGGTGAACGAGGCCGCGGACCCCGCTGTGCGCGCGGATTTTGGCCGCGCCTTGGCGGGCATGGTGCCAAACATCCCCTTTCACCACGGGGAGGGCAATTCCCCGGCCCATGTGCGCGCGGCGCTTTTGGGGCCATCCTTGGTCTTGCCTGTGGAGGGAGGGCGACTTCAGTTGGGGACTTGGCAGGGCATTTATCTGTGCGAATTCGATGGGCCGCGCCGGCGCGCGGTGTGGGTGTACGCTGTGGTTGAGGACGAGGGGATGGCCCGCTAGGATTGAGGTCAGTCGGCCAGTGTAGCTCAAGGGGTAGAGCATCCGCCTTGTAAGCGGAAGGTTGCCCGTTCGAGTCGGGCCACTGGCTCACACCCCGGTGGGGTGGCTTGTGAGGTCGGAGGGGTAGCGAAGCGGCCAAACGCACCAGGCTGTAAACCTGGCGGCCTTGGGCCTTCGGGGGTTCGAATCCCTCCCCCTCCAGTGCTTGCGTCGGCCCGCGGCGTTCGGGTAGACTAGCAACTTAGGCCCGTGTAGCTCAGTCGGCAGAGCGTCCCGCTGGTAATGGGAAGGTCGCCGGTTCGATTCCGGCCGCGGGCTCACGCGGAGGGAAAACCAAAACGAGGAGGTAGGTAATGGCGACGAAGGAGCAGTTTGTCCGAACTAAACCACATGTGAACGTGGGGACCATTGGTCATATCGACCACGGGAAGACCACGCTCACCGCGGCCATCACCAAGGTCCTGGCCTGGAGGGGCATGGCCCGCTTTCGGTCCTACGAGGAGGTGGCTAAGGCCGACGCCAAGCTCTTCCGCCGCGATGAGACCAAGATCCTCACCGTGAACGTGGCTCACGTGGAGTACGAGACGGAAAAGCGCCATTACGCCCACATCGACTGCCCTGGGCACCACGACTACATCAAGAACATGATCATCGGCGCCGCCCAGATGGACGGGGCCATCCTGGTGGTCTCCGCCGTGGACGGGCCCATGCCCCAAACCCGCGAGCACGTCCTCCTGGCCCGCCAGGTGAACGTGCCGGCCATCGTGGTCTTCCTGAACAAGGCGGACCTCGTGGATGATCCGGAGCTTTTGGACCTGGTGGAGATGGAGATCAGGGACCTCCTTTCCAAGTATGAGTTCCCGGGGGATGAGGTTCCGGTCATCCGCGGCTCGGCCCTCAAGGCCCTGCAGGCCAACTCCATCGATGACCCGGCGGTGAAGCCCATCCTCGACCTTCTTGCGGCCATCGACAACTACATCCCGCTTCCCAAGCGCGAGGAGGACAAACCATTCCTCATGCCCATCGAGGACATCTTCTCCATCAAAGGGCGGGGCACGGTGGTGACCGGGCGTGTGGAGCGCGGTCGACTCCGCCCAGGCGACGAGGTGGAGATCGTGGGCCTCACCGATGAGATCCGGAGGACGGTGGCAACCTCCGTGGAGATGTTCAACAAGGTCCTGGACGAGGCTGTGGCCGGGGACAACGTGGGCATCCTCCTGCGCGGCATCGAAAAGGAGGAGGTGGAACGCGGCCAAGTCCTGGCGTACCCGGGCTCCATCACCCCCCACACGGAGTTCTTGGCTCAGGTGTATGTGCTCTCCAAGGATGAAGGTGGCCGCCACACCCCGTTCTTCACCGGCTATAAGCCGCAGTTCTACTTCCGCACGACCGACGTGACCGGCGAGATCGTGCTCCCGGAGGGCGTGGAGATGGTCATGCCTGGGGACAACGTCAACAACCTGCGCTGCAAACTCATCAAGCACGTGGCCCTGGAAGAGGGGCAGCGGTTCGCCGTCCGTGAGGGCGGCAAGACCGTGGGCGCGGGCGTGGTCACGAAGATCCTTAAGTAACCATGGCCAAAAAGGAGAACGTGCTCATCGTGCCGCTTGCCTGCTCTCAATGCGGGCGGCAAAATTACCATACCCGTAAGAATCGCCAGACCATGCGCCAAAAGCTCTCCCTCCGCAAGTACTGCCGGTGGTGCCGAAAGCACACCGAGCATAAGGAGGCGTAGCCCCCAAGGTCCGCCTTGGGGCTCGGACAGGCCCGTAGCTCAAGTGGCAGAGCAGCGGACTCCAAATCCGCAGGTTGGGGGTTCGAGTCCTCCCGGGCCTGCCAAGGAGGAGGGATGAAGTTCATAGCGAGGATTAGGGAGTATGTCCAGTCCGTGCGGGCTGAGGTGGGTCGGGTTAGCTGGCCATCTCGCAAGGAGGTGCTGGGTTTCACGTTGCTTGTGATCCTCATGACCGTCGTCCTGGGCGTGTACCTCGGCCTGGCGGACTGGGTGCTCCAGCAGATCGTGCGGTTGCTCCTCGCGAAGTGAACCCAGGATGCAACGCAAGCGGTGGTATGCCATCCAAACCCATACTGGTTCCGAGCTGCGCCTCAAAGAAGAGCTTGAGGAGCGGGTGCGCAAGCTTGGGTGGGAGAAATATTTTGAGCCTGTAAAGGTCGGGGAGCGGGCGGAGCTCTTCTTTGTGCCCGTGGAAGAGGTGGTGACGGCCCGGTCCGTCCGCGGCCGCACCACCGACTACCGCATTCCCTACGAGTACGATCTTCTGGTGGCCAACAACTCCCGCGTCCAGCGGGGCGAGCTGCTGGCCCGCAAACCTCCCCGTCACCTGCCTGAGGACGCGGAGGTCCTGGGCATGGATGCCTTGTGGCGCATCGTGGTGGAGACGTCCACCCACACGGAAAAGGAATACCTGGTGCCCCAGACCAAGATCCTGCGTAAGGACGTGCGCGTGGGCGGCCGCACCCGAGTGGGGTTGCCCATCACCATCGACGCCGATGAGCGCTACATCTTTGATGTGCTCGGGGAGATCGTGGCCAGGGAGCGGGTGCGGAGGGTGACGGTGCGCTATGCCTCTGGAAAGGAGGAGGACCTCATCATTCCTGAGAACCTTCTTCCGCCGCGGGTGAAGGTGGGTGTCCGGCTCCCCGCGGGCTCCGTGGTCGAGGAAGAGCTCAAGATCTACGCAGGAGCCTCGGGCCTGGTGAAGGTGAAGGAATACAAGAACAAGCGGGTGGTGACGATCCAGCGCATTGAAAAGCGGCGCCTTCTTCCCGGGTATGTGTTCGCCAAGATGGGCTTGGATGAGGACCAGATGCAAGAGCTTGTGCGGGGCTTGGAGCGGGCGGCGCGGTTTGTGGGCAGCCGCTACACGCCTGTGCCCATCGACGGTCCGGAGGCCACGGTGCTGGCGCGCCTCACGGGCGCGGTGGCGGCCCCCATTCCTGAGGGAAAGCCCAAGGTGGAAGTGGGGTTCGAGGTCGGCGAGGTGGTGCAAATCGTGGAAGGACCTTTCGCCGACTTCACCGGCGAGATCAAGGAGATCGACAAGGAGGCCGAGGAGGCCGTGGTCATGGTGCGGATTTTCGGCCGGGAGACCCCGGTCCGCATAAGCCTGAGCGGGATCGAGAAGATCTGAGGAGGTTCAGATGCCCAAACAGGTGGTGGCCAAGATCAAGCTGCAGATTCCCGCGGGGCAGGCGAACCCGGCTCCGCCGGTGGGGCCGGCTTTGGGGGCCCATAAGGTCAACATCATGGAGTTCTGCAAACGCTTCAACGAGGCCACGAAAAACGAGGAGCCGGGCACCCTCATCCCCGTGGAGATCACGGTTTACGATGACCGCACCTTTGACTTTGTGCTCAAGCAACCACCGGTGGCGGTTCTGCTGAAAAGAGCGGCAGGAATTGAAAAGGGTTCTTCCCAGCCCAACAAGGTCAAGGTCGGGAAGGTCACGAGGGAACAAATTCGCCGCATCGCGGAGAAGAAGATGCCGGACCTCAACACCGAGGACCTGGAGGCCGCCATCCGTATGGTGTTGGGAACGGCTAGGAACATGGGGATCGAGGTGGTGCCATGAAGCGCAGCCGACGGTACCAACAGGCAGTGGCCGTGGTGGAGAGGGAACGGGTTTATCCGGTGCGGGAGGCCATCGCCCTGGTTAAGCGCACGGCCACGGCCAGGTTCCCGGAGACCGCGGAAGCCGCGTTCAAATTGGGCATCAATCCCAGCCAGTCCCAGGTGCGTGGCACGTGTGTGTTGCCCCACGGGACGGGAAAAACGGTGCGGGTCCTGGTGTTCGCCAAGGGCGAGAAGATCCGGGAGGCGGAGGCCGCGGGCGCGGATCATGTGGGCGGCGAGGAGCTGGCCGAGAGGATCCTCAAGGAGGGGTGGTTGGAGTTCGACCGGGTGGTGGCCACCCCGGACATGATGCCCGTGGTGGGCAAGCTCGGGAAGATCCTGGGGCCACGGGGCCTCATGCCCTCGCCCAAGACGGGCACGGTGACCATGGACGTGGCCGCCGTGGTGAGGGAACTCAAGGCCGGGATGATCGAATTCCGCGCCGACCGGTATGGCATCGTTCATGCCGCCTTTGGCAAGAGCTCCTTCACCGAGGATCAGCTCTACGAAAACATTTTGGCGCTGACCAAGGCCATCTTGGAGCGGAAACCCGAGGGCGTGCGCGGCCGCTATGTGCAGCGGGTGTCCATCGCCTCCACCATGGGGCCGGGGATCCGCGTGGATGAACGGGAGCTTTTGGCCCTGGCCTCTCAGCTGCGGTGAGGGGGG
>FMJZ01048987.1_pt1 | contig 15298 bp, 12 predicted proteins | sample 1987881 | NCBI WGS metagenome assembly FMJZ01 (sample SAMEA4378227, study PRJEB15110) | soil metagenome | biome: soil; feature: Field; material: Soil | place: India | collected 2015-03-11 | depth 0 m | reverse complement strand
CTTAAAAGAATTCTTGGCGGATAGCGGTATGCGGTTAGCGCTAAGCAGACAGTGAAAAATGTTCATGTCGGATTAAGGTAAATCTTCAATAAGGAAGAGTTAATAAAAAGCGAAGACTGATTTTCCTCTAAATCTACAATACAATTATACCATGCTTACTCGAAATGTATAGATTATTAATTAGTTGAGTTAAAAGCAAAACATTGCGAATTTGCTACGCGCTTACCAGAATCATGTATTGGAATTGTTGTTTTAAGACACTGTACCTACAAATGGAGTGTTAACATTGCCCGAATAAATACTTGCGACTGTTAAAAAAGTATTCAATTTATTTGATTTGATTAAAAAGCACAGCGTGAACTTCTTTAATCGATTTGACAAACTTGAAGTTCAAATTCATTTTGACTTTTTTGGGTATCTCCACTAAATCTTTTTTATTCTCGGCAGGTAAAAGCACAGTTTTAATTCCGGCTCGATTTGCCGCAATTATTTTCTCCTTAATCCCACCGACCGGTAAGACTCGACCCGTTAAGGTGATTTCACCGGTCATCGCAATATGAGGGTCGATTGGTCTATTCTTTAATAGTGAAAGTAATGCGGCAGAAATGGCAACACCAGCTGATGGCCCATCTTTAGGAGTCGCGCCAGCAGGAATATGAATGTGGATATCAGAATTTGTAAAGAAATCTTCATCAATTTGAAATTGCTTGCTATTACTTCGGATATAAGAAAGTGCGGCTTGCGCAGATTCTTTCATTACATCCCCTAAAGAACCTGTGAGTAAAAGTCCTTTTTGACCTTTCATCTTCGTGGCTTCAATAAACAGTATCTCTCCCCCATATGGTGTTACTGCTAAGCCAGTTGAAACTCCAGGTAGACCTTTTCGGGCTCTGACTTCAGAAAAGAACTTTGGTGGACCTAAAAATTTGCTGAGATTTTCTGTTGTGACCATTACTTTTTTCTTCTTGCCTTCAGCATATTGTCGAGCAACTTTACGAATCACTGCGCCGATTTCTCGTTCTAAATTACGCACGCCAGCTTCCCGAGTATATTCGTTGATGATTTTATAAATTGCCTTATCTTCAAATTTTATTTGTTTCTCAGTCAGACCGGCTTCTTTTAATTGGCGACCAATAAGAAAGTTTTTTGCAATCAACATCTTCTCTTCGGCAATATATCCAGGAATAGTGATTATTTCCATACGGTCACGCAATGCGGGAATAATCGTATCGGTCATATTGGCGGTGGTGATAAACATAACTTTAGATAAATCAAAGGGCACTTCTAAATAGTGGTCAGAAAAAGCAAAGTTCTGTTCTGGGTCTAAAACTTCAAGTAAAGCAGAAGATGGGTCACCTCGAAAATCAGTGCCAACTTTATCAATCTCATCTAACATAAATACCGGATTATTAGTCCCAGCGTTTCTTATACCTTGAATAATCCGTCCTGGTAATGCACCGACATAAGTTCTTCGGTGACCACGAATTTCGGCTTCATCCCGAATACCACCTAATGAGAACCGCACAAACTTTCGGCCTAAAGCCCGGGCAATTGAACGACCTAATGAAGTTTTTCCAACACCTGGTGGCCCAACAAAACATAAGATCGGTCCTTTCGAATCCAGACGCAATTTTTTCACCGAGAGATATTCTAAGATACGTTCTTTGACTTTAATCAAATTAAAATGGTCTTCGTCCAAAATCTTTTTTGCTCGAGTGATATCCAAATTATCTTCGGTTGATACTGACCACGGCAGACTAATGAGCCAATCAAGATAATTGCGAGTAACTGTATATTCCGGTGATTGCACATTCATTTTTGATAATCGATTAAGTTCTCGTAAGGCAACTTCATTGGCTTCTTTCGGCATCTTTGCCTTTTCAATCTTTTCTCGCAAGGAATTGATTTCTTGCGTCAGTTCATCACTCTCGCCAAGTTCTTTTTGAATGGCTTTCAATTGTTCTCTTAAGATAAAATCTTTTTGGCTCTTATCAAATTCACCTTTGACTCGTTCCCGGATTTTGTTACTCAATTCTAAAATACTAATCTCTTTTTGCAATAAAGGAACCAATTGCGAAAGTCTTTCAGTGGCATCGACAATTTCTAAGAGCCGTTGTTTTTCTTCTATTGGCAGATTAATTTGTTGTGTTACAAAGTCGGCTAATTTTGAAGGGGTTTCAATATTTAAGACCACGGCGCTGATTTCATCCGGCAGATATGATGCAAGTTCAGATAACTTTTGAAACATACTGGTAACATTACGCATTAAGGCTTCGGTTGCAATATCTTTTTCTTCTGTTTCCATTAGTAGCGAGATTTTCGCTTTGAGATAAGGATCAGTTTGGATATAACTATCAACTTGGCAGCGTTTGATCCCTGAAAGTAATATTCGCAAGGTGTTATCGGGAAATCTCAACATCTTGACAATCATTGAAACTGTGCCCACACGATATAAATCATCAGGGCCGGCTTCTTCAATCTCTTGATTTTTCTGGGCAATCGCACAGACTAACTTATTACCCATTAGGGCTTCATCAATTAATTTTTGAGCCCGGGCAGTTGAAACTATTAATGGCGTGATTACGCCCGGAAAAATAATTCCACCCCTAATTGCCAATACCGGCAACTCATTAGGTATTGAAAACTCTTTAAGTTCGTTTTTGTCCATACCACTTTCTCATCTCATCATAAAAAACTTTTCTTACATTAGCAAAATAAGTTACTTAAGTCGACAATCTTAAAAATCATCATGCTTAGTTTCGTTTGATACTACATTCTTAGAACTGATTTAACCAGTTGACAAAATGCTATGTTGATTACTGCTTTGTATATTCATATTAAGAGGTACTTCACGAGTTCAGTTGATGTTATATCCATAAAACCACTTAAGGTTTGAATCGTGTAAACTGTAATATTAAGATGTCTCGGGTTAAGAGTAATCTTAGACTTCGTTCCTTATAGAACTTAAAACTATTTTTAGGATTTGGCATAATGCAATAATTTACTTGATTAAGGCAAATCTTCATCTTTTTTTACTCGATTTTGATGGTTCGGATTTGTTTCTGATATTTTCTGAATTGCATCATTAAAAGACCGTTTTTTAGAATCACGCGCACAGGTCGTAGTTCAATCCGATACGGTAAAACCACACGTTTACGGAAATTTCCATAGGCGATTTCTAAATTATAAAAACTGGCACCTGAAGGTAAAAGATCTGGTGGTTGTTTTATTCCCTCCACAATAATTGTTTGTGGACCAACAGCAATCTTCAATGATTTTTGGTCAACTCCAGGTATTTCCATCAGAAAATAAATCGTGTCATCAGTCTCTAAAATATCAACCGGCGGCTCAAAGGTAAAACCAGTTTGAGTATATCGAAAATCTAAATATTCTTCAACAAAGCCCTCAAAATCGTCGATAAATCTGATTGCCCATGAGGAGTTATCTTGGTCTTCTGGTTTTCTTGGCATATTATTCGATTTTACATTCAATATATTAGACTAATCTCTCATAGCATAGATACTTCATTTATTTGGTGAGATTATTTAATCACGCAAATTATTTTTATCAAATCTTCGGATGGAAAGGGCTTTACCAGTTTCCGCATCAACCGTGATAATCACACCATTAAGATGGACATTATCTTTAGCCGGTTCTAAGCGTAAAGGCACAGAATAGAGCATTCGTTTAATCGCAGATTCAATGCGCATACCTAAAATAGAATCCATTGCTCCACACATTCCTACATCAGTAATATAAGCCGTACCATGAGGTAATATGCGTTCATCCGCAGTTTGAACATGAGTGTGTGTGCCAACAACCGCGGAAACCTTTCCATCTAAAAGCCATCCCAGTGCTTGTTTTTCCGCAGTGGCTTCTGCGTGAAAATCGACAATCACGATAGGAGTTTCTGTACGTAATTTCTCAACCGACGCAATAGCGGTCTCAAATGGACAATTAATCGGTTTTAAGAAAATCCGTCCCAAAACCGTGATAACACCGACTTTGACATTTGAATTTTCTAAAACTCGGGCTCCAACACCCGGCACACCCGTAGGAAAATTTGCCGGTCTTAAGATTCTTGGCTCGCTATCTAAATACATCGCAATGTCTTTGCGGTCTAAAAAATGGTCACCTAAGGTAATACAATCTAAACCAGCATCCAAGAGTTCTTTGGCTAAATTAGGTGTAATGCCAAATCCACCAGCAACATTTTCGGCATTCCCAATAGCAAAATCAATACCTTCAGTATCTTTAATCGTGTGCAAGAGATGTTTTACTGCTTTGCGACCACTCTCTGAACAAATATCACCTAAAAAGAGAATATTCTTTGATATCATGAGTATTCGTTTATGTTTCTAAAAATTATCCTTATGCGATTTTGTATCATCTTAAGGCTATAAGCTAAAATTTATCCGATTTATCGGGCATAATCAATTGCACGAAGTTCGCGGATAACCATAACTTTAATTTGACCCGGGTATTTCAGTTCTGACTGAATTTGATTCGCAATTTTTCGGGCTAAAGCTTCGGCTTCAGTATCGGAAATCTTTTCCGGTTCAACCATAACCCGTACTTCACGACCTGCTTGAATTGCATAAACCTTTTCTACACCGTCAAATGATCCGGCAATCTTTTCTAAATTTTGCAACCGTTTAACATAGGCTTCAAAATTATCGCGTCGGGCACCAGGCCGAGCACCAGAAATACTGTCCGCAGCGGAAATTAAGAAAGCATATGGAGATTTTAATTCGGCTTCTTCGTGATGTGCGGCAATAGCATTAACAATAATATCATCTTCACCATATTTTGCCGCAAGTTCCGCACCGATTTTAGCATGCGGACCTTCAATAGTTAAATCTGCCGCCTTACCAACATCATGTAACAAACCAGCCCGTTCCGCGATTTTCGGGTCAAGCCCAAGTTCTTGCGCCATTATACTGGCTAAAATTGCGACTTCTTGAGAATGGAGTAATACATTTTGACCATAACTGGTACGATATTTGAGTCGACCTATAAGTTTAGTTAGTTCCGGAGCAACTCCGGTGATATTAAAATCAATTAATACTGATTCGGCAGCATTTGTAATTACGGCTTCAACATCGGCTTGGGCTTTTTGAACAACCTCTTCAATGCGTGATTGATGAATTCTGCCATCAGCAATTAACTGTTCCATAGCTAAACGTGCAACTTCTCGACGCACCGGATCAAATGAAGACAAAACAATTGCTCCTGGAGTATCATCAATAATTACTTCTACACCCGTTAACGCTTCAAATGCTCGAATATTCCTACCTTCCCGACCAATGATACGACCTTTCAGCTCATCTGAAGGTAAAGTAATCACTGAAACCGTTGATTCTGATACACAAGATAAGGCACAGCGTTGAATCGCTAAAAGAACAATTTCGCGAGCAATCCGGTCAGCTTCTTGCTGAGTTCGTTCACGGATGTCTTTTAAATATTGTGATGCCTCTAATTGTGCTTGGGCTTCTAAATTTTTAATTAATTCCTTTTTGGCTTCTTCTGCATTTAAATTGGCAATGCGTTCTAGGCGTTCATTCTGTAAATTAATTAACTGGTCTAACCGTTCGATTTTGGCTTTGAGAACTTTCTCACGATTGGCTAAATCTCTTTGGGCTTTAATTAATTCATTTTCCCGACTCGTCAAATTGGCATCTTTAACATTCAACAGTTGTTCTCGGTCATGTAATCGTTGAGATAACTTTTCTAATTCTTGGCGACGTTCCTGAGTCGCGATTTCGAACTTCTCCTTCTCTTTGAGCCATTCTTCTTTTATCTCCAGTTGCGCTTTTTTTCGGTAATTTTCTGCTTCTTGTTTGGCTTCCTCAATGATTTTATCCGCCAGGGCTCTTTGGCCTGAAAGATAATTTCGGCCCGTCCAATAAAGAATTAAAAAAATAATGAGACCAATTAAAATAAAACCCGAAATAATTAATAGTCCAGTTTGAAACATATGACCTCCTAAAATTCAAAACCTTAGTAGTAAAAAATTCGCTCATCTTCTTCAGCATAATACTTTTACCACTCAGCATAATCAAAAACTTATCAGTGATAAATTCTATCATTTTCTTATACTTAACGTTATAAAAAACATTTTGGAAAATCACCACATTCGCAATCAATGCTTGAAACTTTTGTCAAAAGATAATTTTTTCTCCAGCAATATTAAATTACTCATTATGATATAATAAAAAAACCTTTTCGCTTTGGGCTCTTAAAAAAATCCCCGCTACAATCGTGTAGGTTTAGTCATGAACCCAAAATAAAAGTGGGGTGTCTTTCACCAGCATGTACTGTATTCGCGCATGGCGAAACATCGACACCGGTATCAGACTCCCAATTTGAGGGTGTTAGCTCAAGACTAAGTTACCTATCACGAATTGTGCAGGGAGTCGCGATTCGTTGGTTGGTTTTAATCGGAATTATTATTTAATTTCCGAAAATAAACCAATCACACGACACGTTCCAATTTTTCAATGAGCTGATATATTCGAGACTTTATTCTCGCTTCATTTTCTTGTTCTTTAGTTAGGAATTCGTCAACCAGATTGATACAAGAAACCACTGCAGTTCGGGCTAAAGAACCTTGAGGAAATTGTTTATGAATTTGTCTCATTTTCTCATCAACAATCTTGCCAACCTGATAAATATATACACCGTCTCGATCAGCTTTTATCGTATATTCACTGCCTAAAATATTCAAAACAAAAGTTTTCATTCGACTCCCTATTTTAATATACTAAAATTTTATAATAACTTACTAATATTGTCAAGCAATAATTTTATTCGTTCAATTGCTTTCTCCTGACGAGATTTTAATTCTTGTAATTCAGCCTGAAGATTAGTATTCGCCTGCTTTAAGTTATTTAATGCATTAATCAGTTTGTCTATTTTTTCTTCTAATTGTTTAAAACACTGCTCGATTTCTAAATTCATTGTAGTATTTTTCTTTAAGATATTCTTTCTAAGTTCGTTACGCTTATTGGGATATTAAAATGTATTTTTCTTGTTCAGTCGACAATATTATTTTCTCAAAGTTATCGATAATTTTTCCTGTAAATATTTGACGATTCGTTCAAAAACCTTCTCAACTTCATCTTGACTTAAAGTTCGTTCAAAAGAACGTAAAACCACTCGGATACCGATATTTCTTGTACCTTCAGGAAGAGGCGGTCCTTGAAAACAGTCAAAGATTTCGACTTTTTCTAATAATGCGCCGGCAATTTTTTTAACCGACGACACAATCTCATCCACTGGCGTCTGTAGTGATGTAATAAAGGCAAAATCACGACTAATTGAGGGAAAACGAGGCAAAGGTTTAAAATAAAGTACTGATGGTATTAAAGATAGAATTTGTTCTAAATCAAATTCTAACGCAAAGACCGCTATCGGAATATCAAACCGATCTAAAATCGATTTCTTGATCTCTCCTAAATAACCTAATTCTCTATCCGCATATTTAATTACCACCGCTGAATTATTCGTTAAGAATTTTTTTGTCGTGGGAACAAAACGAATGTCTTCAACCTTAAGAAAATCGAATAATAACTCAGCAACGCCTTTGATAGAGAAATAATCAACTGCCGAAATCGGTTCGGCCCAATAAATCGGTTCACTTTGACCTGAAATAATTGCACCGAGATGATAAGTTTCTTTAAGACCTTTATTTTGGGAAAAAACTTTACCAATTTCAAATAGTCGTAAGTTCTTACTACCGTGTCGGTAGTTATTATAAACGCTAGGTAAGATCGTCGGTAAGAGCATGGGGCGTAAACAGGCAAATCGTTCATTGAGCGGTGTGAGAATTTTTACGATTACCTCTTCATTATCCGCAAAATCACGTGCGGTTATTTCATCACAAAAACTCACGGTATAGTTTTCAATGTATCCTTGACTAACTAAAAAATTGCGGATTTGACTTATCTGCTGAGATAATTTATCTTTGGCACCAATATGATTGCCTCGTAAATTAAAAACACTTGGTAGTTTATTATAGCCGTAGATGCGACCAACCTCTTCCACCAAATCAATTTCCTGCTGTAAGTCCAAACGATAGGATGGTACTTGCACGATTAATCTATGATCTTTTTCAGTAACCATGCAATTGATTTTCTGTAGAATAGTTTTGATTTGGTCGACAGTTAGATTTAATCCTAATAGACTATTAGTGCGCGATGGTGAAAGTTCGATTGAAGTTTTAACGGTTGGAGTTCGAGTTTCTAATTTATCTTTTACGACTATACCTTTGCCGAAGCTAGCAATTAACTGACTGGCTTCAAGTGATGCTTGTTCTAAAATTTCACTATCAATACCCATTTCAAATCGTTGTGAGGCTTCGGTTTTTAGATTTAACTTTTTACTACCGCGTCTAATTATTTTCGCATCAAAACGAGCACATTCTAAAAGCACTCGTTTAGTAAATTTAGTAATCTCGGTATCAATTCCACCGATAATTCCAGCAATCGCAATTGGTCGTTTACTATCTGCAATAACTAAAACCGCATCGGATAAATCTCGCATTTCTCCATCAATGGTTTTAATCTTTTCACCTTTTTGCGCAAACCGAACTTGAATCGTATGGTCTTTTACGGTGTCATAATCAAAAGCGTGTAATGGTGTACCATATTTAAGCATTATATAATTAGTTGCATCAACCACATTGTTAATTGGACGTAAACCACCAGCAAACAATCGCCATTGGAGCCAAAACGGCGAAGGTTTAATTTCAATATCAAAAACTAACCGGGCAATATAGTCCGGACAGCCGGATTTATCCAAAACTTGTAAAGTCATCAAATCTGCTATCTGATATTTATCCGATTCTATGCTTGACAATAGTTTGATTGGTTTAGGGTCGGTTTCAATTTCTTCATAACTTAAAAGTTCTTGTGCCAATCCTTTCACGCTCATTAAATCGCTACGATTGGGTAAAATCTCTAAATCCAGCACATAGTCATCTAAATAGTCAAGTAAAGCCCGGCCAACTTCATAATTATTGTCCAGAGGGATCGGTTGAGTATCATCACTTAAATTAATTAAATACGGACTGAGTAATCTTAATGTTTTCGGATGCAAACCAACTTTATCTTTAGGTTTGAGATTAGAATGAGTAATCTTAATTTTGAAAATATTTTTACCATCCCAAACTACAATATTACTATTGTTAATCTCTTTTACTTCCGCAACAATAAAATCTTCTAAGGGCTGGCCAATGCGTTCAATCGTATTGACCGGAATTCCTTTTTGCGTAAAAAGTTCAACTATTGCTTGTGGATTTTGATTGTAATATAAAAATTCCTCAAGCCATTTTAATGATAATCTCATAGACTTTTAGCATAATTACTTTCACAGTAATTGTCAATAGAAATTTTAAAGAACTCTGACAAAGTCAATATTGGTTCAAAAGGCATGAAATGCAGAAGCATAATTGTTGGTTTTTTTCTCGTGGGTTCGGTATCTCATGAGCATTTTTCGGAGATTTCTTTTGTCCATTCCCCGCTAATGACGCAATTTAACCAGAATTTGTTGTTTCTCCCATATTATTATCACAATCTAGCAGTATTGAGGTAGGTGGGATATATTTTTTCTTTGAAAAACTAATTAACCGTTTTCTCTTTTATCTCATAGAAAAGAAATCATCTTTATTTGTGAAACACCCATTATGATTAAATCAATCGTTTCCAATTTGATCCAAGATGATTTTCGTATACATCAATTCTTTGACCATCTGGTTACTGTATATCTTTTCTGAAACAGCATTTGGTTATAAATGTATTATGTAATTTCTCGGATATATGTTTTTAGTTGGTTATAAAATGCAACCATATAGAGCGAACATTAGTAATACTTACAAGTGGCTATCGCATATAGATAGGAGTTAATTTCTCAATGTCTGATATGTCAAAATCTGAATTTAAGATACACTCACGAGCATAAAAAGCAACTTGTGACGGCACTGGATAGATACGGTTGTAGGTCAGAAAATTTTGGGTTGAATGTTCTTTAATTAGTTTCCAATATCTACTTACACCACTACCAAATATAATTGCGTTTGCTGGAATCTTTTTACAGAATTCATCAGGTTTTAGCACTTCGGGATTGGAAATCGGTTGGTGACCTTGATACATCCGGGTATAAACTTCATTGCGTCTAATGTCTAATACAGGCATTACAATCCGTTTCTCATCTAATAAGATTTTGGGTAAAGAGATAACTAATGCATCTAAAGTATTGATTCCTTTAATCGGAATTTGATTAACGATTGCAAGTCCTTTGGCACAAGATAAACCAACCCGCAAAGATGTGAACATACCAGGTCCAATTACCACTCCAATGCCTTTAATATCTTTAACTGTTATACCTAAAAAGTCTAAGCCGTTTTTCAAAAAAGGAAAGATTGTTTCGTTATGATGAGCTGAAGTTTCAGCAACTATTTCATAGACAACCTTATCGTTAGTCACTAATGCTAAACCGGTTTCATTTTCAACTGTAGTAATACCCAAAAAGTATTCTTGATGCATTTACCTTTTATGCAGTTTGTTTATAGTCAATCATGTTGTGAATATCTCATATTTCTCAATGGCATAATTCACATACCAGCAGTAATGTAATCTCATTATACTCTAAGTGTTATGTGGTTTGTTTGCAATTAAATCCTGTTTTACAAGGTATAATTCTCAGGCTATCAGGTGATTACACCTTCAATATCTTCTAAATTCAAGTATTCATCCGATGCTCGAATCAATTCTACAGAAGTATAACCTTTGCCTAAACCGATAACTGCGACTCGTTTACCCTTTTTGGAAAGCCAGTCGACTAAAGCGACAAAATCACCGTCGCCGGTGATTAAAACTACTTCATCTAAATATTCAGCCATAGAAAGCACTTCTAAAGTAATCTCAATATCCAGATTAGCTTTGACAGAGCCATCTAAACGCTCGCGAACAGGTTTCGCTACCACTCGATAACCCTGAAATGACAAAGCATCTATTAGACGTTGTCGACGTTCATCTTCTCGTTTGAACGGCACAAAGGCAATAAATTTATACTGACGTTCTTCTAATTTCCACATTAACATAATATTTCGTCTTAACATATCATATCGAACTTCTTTTCCTTGTCGTTCAAAAGTTTCTTGAACATTTTGAACATCAATAAAAATACCTATCTTAGCCATATTAACTCCTTATAATTATCTTTGCCCCATGCAACTACAATTTTATCAAGTCGTTGCCAGGGCAGAAATCATCTTGTTGTAATATAATCAGCTAGCATATAAGAATTGCTATCAGTTAAAAAGATAAATGTTTTATTAATTATTTTTATCATCGTATCGCGAAAACTTCGCCAGCATCTATAGTAATAATCCGACCTATCTCGGTTCGTAATACTAACCGTGCTTGTTCATCAATATCAATAGCAGTGCCGTTGATTGTTTTATGCCGTCGAGAAACTTTTAGTCGTTTACCAATTACACACGATTTGTGTTTGATTTGTTGTAAAATTTCCGCTTTTGGTTGATGGCGATAACTTATTAAACTATCAGATAGTGTAAGTAGAATATCATAAAGAATTTCCATTAAATTAAAATCAGCATTAATTTGTTTAGTTTTCATCCTTATTAGTTTAAGTGAAGTTGCGTGCGGTAGTTCCAAAGGAAAATCGGTCTGATTAATGTTTAACCCAATGCCCATAATCACTATCCGTTTATCCGATTTGGCTTTGAAAATATTTCTGCCAATGGTCTCGGTCAGAATACCGCCAACCTTATAAAAACTATAATTACTATCCATAAAGACTATGTCATTAGGCCATTTAAGATGTATGGGAACTGTGCTTACTTTTTCAAGCACATCAGCAATAACTTTACCCGAATAAAGCGTCCATAGGGTTAAAGGTGTGACATCCTGAGCCAAATTAACTAATAGACTGAAATAAAGTCCCTGCTTCGGTGAATACCAATAGCGACCCAAACGACCTAAACCATGAGTCTGTTGGTTAGCAATCACAATTGCTTGAATGCCATAATCTTCGTTAAGCGAAATTTCTTTGGCTAATCTTCGAGTCATCAGTTGAGTAGAATCGATTGTATCAAAAAAGTAGACCTTACCGAATTGAGAAATTTTTGAGAGTAATTCGCCGGATAATTGCAACATAGTTATGTATTTTAATTGTTTAATTTGATTATCTTTTTTGTTATCGTGTTATTTTTCAATGGTAGTTCAATAAAATAAATTCCACTGGGCAATGAATTTTCTACGTCGTCTTTACCATTCCAAATTGTCGAGTTTGATAAAATAATCTTCACTAATTTACCCGAAGAATTATAAATTTTAATTGGCGAACTTAAATCGTTTGCAACCTGAATTTTAATCTCGGAATAAAAAGGATTGGGAAAGACAATTATATCGTTAATTTCTTTTTCTAAAATTGTTTCATCTTCAGTAATTACAGAAGATGTCGTATTATAAAAAAGGTAGTTACCTACAGGTCTTGTCCAATTAGTTACGGCTAAATCAGGAAATGCTGAATATTGATAATTGATAATAATCGTTTCACCGATTGCAGGTGCGGATTGTAAGCTAACCCACCCACTTAATATATCGTAACAATAAATATTCAACGGTAGTGGAATTCTTTGGACGAAAACTGTTGGTCGATATTGAAGCGGACTTTTGAAAGTATAATATAGTTTTCTGACACCATTACTGATAAAGGTGTCGGATTTTGTGTGTAAGTGGCGATTTCGAATATCACCGAAAACTATTGCTTCGCATACTAAACTATTACCACCTGACCAAGACCATGTTGGCAAGGTATCTAAAATACCGTTTTGATTTTCAAAGACGACAACTGGTTCCCACCAACCACCTGCGGCTAAATCTATATAGCCATCGTTATTGAGATCACCCCATTCCACACAAGAACAGTATCTACGGTTACGTAACATAACATAACTCGCAGTAGTGTTTAACTGTCCCTGATTGTTTCTGAAGACTTTAATCCGGCTGGAATCTCCGCTTAATTGGCCATTAACCGCAATCGCCACATCAATCCAGCCATCTTTATCATAATCAGCAGTTGCAATGCGTAAAATCCAACCGGGTTCAAAAATACTCCAACTGGCAGTGGTTTCAAGGATACCATTCTGATTATAATAGACTGAGAGTTTTCGGCGATAACCAACAATTAAATCTAAATACCCATCTCGATTAAGATCCGTAAACCGAATAGCATCTGAAGGAGTTGAGTCGGATGCAATCCAAAAGGGTAAATGCTCAAAAACACCATTATTATTCCGATAAATTTTGGCCGGAGATTTTCTTGAGAGATAGGCATCACCAGCACTAACCGCTAAATCTAAATCACCATCTAAATCAACATCTCCCAAAGCACAATCAAAAGATGTATCGGTATCTGAAGAGAGCCAATACGGTAAAGAAGTTAAACTTGTGCCAGTATTACGATAAATTCGAGTTTTACAGTCACCTTGTGGTCCTAAAAAAGCCACTGCCATATCTAAATTGCCATCATTATCAATATCACCTATATAGAGATGTCCAAACATTCCGGAATCAGCGGAACGCCAACTGGCTTGAGTTTCTAAATTACCATTATAGTTATAATAAATTGCTTGTTTATTTAAAGCCATATCATTGCCATTTGAAGTCCAGAATTCAATAAAACCGTCATTATTGATATCAGCCAATCCTGCTCCAGTTGAATAGTCATTATCAATGGATGTCCAAGACGGTGAGTTAGATAAAGGAATTATTGAATAGAGCGACTGCACAAAAAAAAGACCGGAAACTACCAAAAAGATCTTTATCATCGGGATAAGTATAAAAAATTATGTTTAATGCGTCAATACTTTAGATGTTTCTGTAGGTTTCATTAACTTAATAAATAAGACTAATAAAGCAAAAGTGGTTAGGATAAAACCAGAAACCCAAAGCATAATTTTATACGAAGTCACATCACTTAAAATGCCGATTATTATTGAAGTAATGACGAACATAACATTTCCAGCAAATTCTTTGATTGAAAATATCCGACCGCGAATTTCAGGTAAAACATCTTCTTGAAGTATTGTATTTTGAGCAACAACGAGCATTGAAAATATACTACCACCGAGTAACGCAACAATAATCAAAAAACTTTTGGTAATTAAAAAGGGGCCGATAATAAATAAAAAGCCATAAACCAAAAATCCTATACCAATAATCTTAACTTTACTAAATTTTAACGGAATAGTTCCTAAAACCAAAGCGCCGAAAATCATGCCGATTGCCAAAATCCCACTCATAATTCCTACACCCGACGTTTGCCAATTTAGAACTTGTTGCACAAGATAAATTAAGATAGTATAAGAAACACTGGCAACAAAAGTGATCATCGCAAATGATAAAAGCACAATACTGACAATTTTATCTCGGCGCATAAGACTGAATACTTCTTTAATATCCCTAAATAAACTCAAAAAGTTTTGGAAAAAATTTAACTTTATTATTTTGTTCTGATGAGTCTGATAGGAAAAATTTATAGGGAGTATTCCCAAAATTAAGAAACCGGCACACAAATGAGTACCAGCATTAAAAATCATTCCCCATTGCCAACCAATTTTAGCAATTAAAAATCCTCCTAAAACCATTCCGGCAAACGTGGCAAAACGAGCAATGAATTGGTCTAACGAATTTGCCATTAACAATTTTCGTTTTGCTACTAAATTAGGAAATAGTGCTGGTTTTGCGGTGTTATTAAAAATATCAATTGTAAAAAACAATGTTACGGTAATCCAAAACGGTAAGAAGGAACCAACTTGAGTAATTAGAAATGGCGTCACTGCTAAGAGCAGTGCTTGCAAAAAATGTGCCCGAATCATCGTTGTCTGCTTTGACCATCGGTCAACTAAGGCACCAATTATTGGTGAAAAAAGAATTACCGGTAAAGTAAAAGTAAGCGAGGCTTTAGAAAAAGCCGAAACTCTACCGGGGCTGGAAACACCAACTAAAGTAATCAAGAGCATATGGGTTAATCGGTCACCAAATTGCGAGACTGAACCCGAACTAATAAGAAAAATAAGGTTGCGTAACTTAAAAAGTTTTAAATACGCTTTAATATTCACTCGCTAATCTTATTGATATAACGAATAAAGTCAAGAGAAGAATGAGAAATTTTTCCTCTATACAGAATATTAGCGACTATCACTCTGACCATTATTCTCAAATTGTCTTCCAAATGTGCTGAATATTGTCTTTTGATAAAAGTAAATGAT
>FMJZ01008815.1_pt1 | contig 15321 bp, 16 predicted proteins | sample 1987881 | NCBI WGS metagenome assembly FMJZ01 (sample SAMEA4378227, study PRJEB15110) | soil metagenome | biome: soil; feature: Field; material: Soil | place: India | collected 2015-03-11 | depth 0 m | reverse complement strand
CCCTGGAGGTGACGATGCAGATCAAGAAGGTGTTAGTGCCAGTGGACTTTTCCAAGGATTCCTTGCGAGCCGCCGAATATGCCAAAAACTTCGCCGCGCCGTTTGGCGCTCAGTTGGTGCTCCTGCACGTAATCGAACCAATTTACTATGCATCGCCTGCCGACATGTATGCGGCTAGCCCGAACTTGGCGTTGCTGATCGAGGAACAACGCAAGGCAGCGCAGGCGCAACTCGAGCAACTCGCTCAGAAGCTTTCGGGGCAAGGAGCAAAAGTACAAACGCTCCTGAAAAGCGGTTCCCCGGCGCAAGTCATTGCGGACACCGCAAAACGCATCAAGGCAGACTTGATCGTGATGGCTACGCACGGCCGCACGGGACTCGCACACGTCCTGCTGGGCAGCGTCGCCGAGCGAGTTGTGCGGCTGGCGACGTGTCCGGTTTTGACCGTACGCCGCCTCCGACGCCGGTAAGTGATTGCCCCTTCCCGGCGTGGGCAACGCGGTCGCATTTCCCCCGAACCTAGCCGTAACGGACGACGTGCGGGCCGATTGTCGCTCTCGGTAGCCACACGGTTCGTAGAATCGCCCCTCTACCCACCAGCGAACTCGGACCGGCAAGGCTCAAGCGCCGGTTCGCTCCGAGCGGCGCAAATCCGCGCGTGCCGGGGAGCTAAGGGGCGACGACGCTCGCGCTCGCCCCTGCGCTGCCCGACAAGGATTCGGATCGTTCTCCGGAACGGACCAGCTACTTCGAACGCCCGCGGCGGAGGCGGCGCTTGACGCTGGCAACCTTGCTTTTGATCGTTACCGTTTTGTCGCGCCGGTCGTCGATCACGATGGTGCTCAGCACGCGCTGTGCGCCCCGCTTGAACGCAGCCTCATGCATCTTCTGAATCAACGGAAGGGCTTCTTTCACGCCCGCTTCGAACAGCGTGCCCATGGCGGACACCTCGTACGACACACCTGCATCAGCCAAAACCTGCACGGCATCTGCAATATAATCCCCAATGCTCGTGGTATTGGTGCCGATGGGTACGACACTGACCTCGAAAAGCGCCATTGTTTCCCTCCTTTACTCCTGCTCTACGAGCACCGAATAGAGCCGTCAATCCGCGTTTCCCCTCAGCAAGCCACCACCCGGTCGCTTCTCGGTTCTAGCGAGCAAGAACGTTGCATTGGGCGACGCGGTGCCTCCCAGGGAACTCCGCGTGCACCTACGCCTGCTTTTTCCCTGCCTCGCTTGCCACAGCGCCGGCCCGCACGTACACCTCGCGTCGAGGCCACATCGATGGATGTACGCGATTTGCACGGGAAAACCGCACTGGTTACCGGTGCCGCCAGTGGGATCGGGAAGGCTACAGCGTTGGCCTTGGCCAAGCGTGGGGCCGACTTGGTGGTGTGCGACGTAGACGAAACGGGACTTGCAGCCACTGCCGCGGCCATCGAGGCGCTCGGGCGCAACGTGTTTTTCCGCCGCGTGGACGTTGCTTCGCGCGCGCAAATGCAGGAATTTGCCGCGGCAGTGCACGAGCGTGTGCCGGCGGTGGACTTACTCATCAACAATGCCGGCGTCGGGCTGGGTGCAAGCTTCCGCGACACAACGCTCGAAGACTGGGATTGGATCGTGAGCATCAATCTCATGGGCGTGGTCCACGGATGCCACTTTTTTCTCCCACCGATGATTGCCCGCGGACACGGAGGCCATGTGGTCAACGTGTCGTCCGCTGCTGGATACGTAGCTACCGAACCACTGTGCGCTTATGCAACGACGAAGTTCGCGGTCCTCGGACTCAGCGAGGCCTTGCGGGAAGAACTCGAGCGACACCGGATCGGCGTTACTGCTGTGTGTCCGGGCATCATCAACACCCCGATCACCCGCACCGCGCGCCTACGCGGTCCGGCGGCAACCCCCGAAGCGCGTGCGCAAATGGTGGCGTTTTACGAGCGGCGCAATTACCCTCCGGAACGGGTCGCCGAAAATATTCTCAAGGCCGTGCAGCGTAACCGTGCCGTCGCCCCAATTTCCCCCGAAGCCTGGTTCTTGTACTACGTCAAACGCTTGAGCCCTGCGCTGCTTCGAGTTCTCAACCGCTGGCTTGCCCGCGCTGCTGGCGTACCGAGGTGACCCAAATCCGCCCTTGCAGGCTACGCTCAGCCGTCGTTCTCGCGCCACAGCGGTACGCGGTAAATGCGAATGGTCGGACCGTTCGTAATCGCGTCGGGCCGAAATTCTGCCTCCAGAGGCAACTGCTGAAAGACGAAACGATAGAACTCTCCCAAAGCCGGCGCGTGCAGCCCGCGCTCGTACATCAAACTGCTCGCCACCAGATATTCGACTCCGTTTGCCACATACCAGGAGTACGGACGCAACCCCAAAAGTTGTACATACGTCACCCGGTACTGCTTCCCGCTCACTTGTGGGGTGTACTCCTCCCGGGCAAGGTGTGCGCCCGGCGGCACGTTCGCGTGGATCCACTCGAGTGCGCGAGTGCGCGTGTCGGGCAACGCCAGGCGACGAACAAGCTGCTCGCTAGCCCGCCCCAGGGGAAGCGCGATCGCCAGCGCGAGGCCGAAGGCAGCGATCTGCTGCAATCGCACGGGTAGTGCCGCAAGGAGCCGCTGCGATGCAACACCGATCCACAGCAACACGAACGGCACGATCGGCAGGAGGTTGCGCTCGAAGCGCACCAACCAAGTCGACAGGTACGCAAGGTACAACCACGGAACCAGCAGGATACTTGCCCGCCACCACAGGTTGCCCAGTGCGCTGCCTCGCCAGCAGTAAATCCATCCCAGCAGGGCCAGCACCGAGCCGACCGGTCCGACTCCCGTGCGCCACAAATACGTGACGAAGAACTCGAAGTTGCCCCAGGGCGAGGGCGCGCTGCCATAGTTGGAGCGCACGATGGCAAGGTCTTCCAGCGCCCGTACCGGTCGCAGTACGACAAACGGACTCGCCAGCACGAATGCAGCAACGAAGCACGCTCCCACCAGCACCATTCGACGGACCCACCGCTCGCTGCTTGCTGCGCCAGCAAGCACCGGGATCAAAACAATCCCCGCGGGGTATTTGCTTGCCGCCGCCAATCCTGCAGACGCGCCAGCCAGCATGGACCAGCGATGGCCGTTCCGCGGCTCTGAAACCCGGGCGGACAAGGCCAGGGCACAGAGCACCCAGAACGTCGCGGGCACGTCGGTGGTCAGATAATGGCTGCTTTCCACGTGCAAGGGCGAAACTGCCAAAAGGAGGGCCGCAACCCAGCCCGCAATCGGGCCAAGCCACCCGCGCCAGAGCAAGCCCGCGGCAACGACCGACACGATGCCCATAGTCGCAACCAGGATCCGGCCAGCGAACACGAATGGAAACTGCTCTGGGGCAACATCCCAGGGACCAATCCCGTGAACTGCCGCGTCGGTGCGCAAGTCCACTTGCAACCACGACTGCAGCACCGCCACGAGAACCGCCTCTGCGTAAATGAGAAAGGAAGGGTACTGAAAAAAATCTGGGTCCAACGTTCGCTCGCGCACCAAACGCAGCGCACCGTGAACAATGTAATGTTCGTCTGCGTGGTACACGTACGGCGCTCCCCACGAGAGAGCGCGCACGCGGTACAACGCGGCGAGCGACAGCAACGCTCCGCAGAACAGCCACAAGCTGCGATCGGTTGCCGCGCGCGGTTCCGCTGGGTTCATCGCGAACCGCGAGCTTATTCCAGCAAATCCTCGAGTGCCACAGCCGGCGCCTTGACCGCGGCAGCGACGCCGGGATGCACCACATGTCCGTCGTACACGTTGACCCCCCGGCGCAGCGGCGCATCTTCCAGCAATGCGCGCCGGAGGCCTTTGTCAGCAATCTCCAGTGCGTAGGCAAACGTGGCATTGGTCAAGGCGTACGTGGAGGTACGCGGCACGATAGAAGGCATGTTCGTCACGCAGTAATGGACGACGTTTTCCGCCACGAAGGTGGGGGATTCCAACGTCGTCGGCCGCGAAGTTTCCACGCAGCCACCTTGGTCGATGGAGATATCCACGATGGCCGATCCCGGCCGCATCCGCCGCACCATGCTACGCGTCACCAACCGTGGAGCCCGGGCCCCTGGCACCAACACCGCGCCAATGAGCAAATCGGCACTGCGGACTTCCTCTTCGATGTTGGCCCGGTTCGACATCACGGTGGTGATGTGGCCCCCTAAGATATCGTGCAGGTAACGGAGCTTCGCTGGATTGGCGTCGATCACGCTCACATGCGCTCCTAGGCCAAACGCAATTTGCGCAGCGTTGCTTCCCGCCGTGCCTGCACCAAGCACGACGACCTTGCCGGGACGCACTCCGGAAGCCCCGCTCAGCAAGATGCCGATGCCCCCTGTTTGCTTCTGCAAGCACCAGGCCCCCACCTGAATCGAGAGCCGGCCGGCCACCTCGCTCATCGGGGCAAGCAACGGGAGCGAGCCGTCGTCCAGCTCTACGGTTTCATACCCCACGGCACGCACTCCCCGGCGGCACAGTTCTCGAACCAACTCCGGATTTGCGGCCAAGTGCAGGTAGGTGAACAGCACGAGCCCCGGACGCAAGTAACGATATTCAGCAGGCAGCGGTTCCTTCACTTTCAGGATCATTTCCGCGCGACTCCACACTTCGCGCGCGCTGCGCGCGACACGCGCCCCGGCTTGTTCGTATTCCCGATCGGACATGCCACTGCCAGCGCCGGCACCACGCTCCACCCACACCTCGTGCCCATGGCTTACCAGCACGCTTGCGCCGGCAGGGGTCAGCGCCACGCGATTTTCTTCCGGCTTGATCTCTTTCACCACACCCACAATCATGCGCGCCACTAAATCGCAAATTCGCCTGTCGGGCTAGCCACGACTCGCCCATCGCGAGCAGTTTCGCGGCAAGCCAACCCGTGTGCTTTACTCGCTGGCTGCGTTTCATTATGGCCGAGCGGCGATGGCGCAACTCATCGACGGAAAAGCCGCAGCCCGCGAAATCCGCGAGCAAGTACGGAACGAGGCAGCCGAGTTCCATGCCCGGCACGGACGTGCGCCAGGTTTGGCCACCGTACTCGTGGGTAACGATCCGGCCTCGGCAACGTACGTGCGAAGCAAGCGCCGTGCTTGCGCGGAGGTTGGAATCGTTTCCTTCCCCTTCGAACTTCCCGAAGAGACGACGATGCGCGAGTTGCTTGGGCTTGTCGACGAACTGAATCGCCGAGACGATGTCCATGGAATTCTCGTGCAACTGCCACTACCAAGCCACCTGTCTGCGCAAACTGTGATTGCAGCGCTCGACCCACGAAAAGACGTGGATGGGTTACACCCCGTGAACCAAGGAAAGCTTCTCCAAGGTGTTCCGGGATTGCGGCCGTGCACGCCTTTGGGGGTCATGGAGCTGCTTGCACGAACAGGCGTGCCGCTGGCGGGAGCTCCCGCCGTCGTGGTCGGGCGGAGCACCCTGGTGGGTAAGCCCACGGCGCTCTTGCTGTTGGAATGCCACGCGACAGTCACTCTCTGCCACTCACGCACGCGCGACCTCGCCAGCGTCGTGCGCAGCGCCGAGGTGCTCGTCGTTGCAGCCGGACGGCCAGGTCTCGTGCGCGGGGACTGGGTTCGAACAGGCGCGGTGGTCATCGATGTAGGCATCAACCGTTTGCCCAGCGGCGAGTTGATCGGAGACGTGGATTTCCACACGGCGTCGGCCCGGGCCGCATGGATCACGCCTGTACCCGGAGGGGTCGGGCCAATGACCGTCGCGATGCTTTTGCGCAACACCGTGCAGGCCGCGCGCTGGATCGTGGAGGGACAAGCCTGAGCTGGGCTCGTAGCGTTCGCCTGCCACAAGCTTGGACAACACGAATGGCCGAACTTGCTCGCTCTCCATTGTACGAACTCCACCGTGCCGCTGGCGCTCGGTTCGTGGAATTTGCCGGCTGGGAGATGCCTCTCCAGTACACGAAAATCAGCCAGGAGCACCTGGCAGTGCGGCGTGCGGCCGGGCTGTTCGACGTCAGCCACATGGGCGAAATCGAATTGTGCGGGCCGAGTGCGTTCGCGACCGTGCAGTCGCTCACCACCAACGACGCACAGCGCCTCCGGAACTTGGAGGCACAGTACTCGCTTCTCTGCCTGCCCACCGGTGGGGTGGTCGATGATCTCCTCGTGTACCGCTTGGAAGACGAGCGGTTCCTTTTGTGCGTCAACGCGGCCAACACGGCCAAGGATCTCGACTGGACACGACGGCATGCGTACTCGGACACCGTGGTTCGCGACGCGAGCCGTGATTACGCCTTGCTGGCGCTGCAAGGGCCAAAAGCAACGGACATTTTTGCATCCCTCGTTGGCGAAAACGTCCGCAGCGTGCCGCGATATGGCTGCTGTACCGTTTCGATCGGCGGAACCCGCGCGTTGTGTTCTCGTAGCGGGTACACCGGAGAAGACGGGTGGGAACTCTTTTGCCCTTGGAACGACGCGCCAGCTGTGTGGAACACCCTTCTCGCCGCGGGCGCGCCAGCAGGACTGGTCCCGGCCGGTCTCGGAGCGCGCGATACGCTGCGGATCGAGGCGGGTCTTCCGCTTTACGGGCACGAACTCGACGAACATACCACCCCGGTGGAAGCAGGACTCGGCTGGGCCGTGCGATGCTCAAAGGGCGCATTCCTGGGTTCCGAGGTGTTGTGCAGGCAAAAGCAGCACGGGGTAGAACGAAAGCTCGTAGGACTGGTATTGACCGAGCCGGGTATTCCGCGGCAGGGATATGACATCATGAAGAATGGCAAACACATTGGAGTCGTGACCAGTGGTTGCAAATCTCCGGTGCTTGGCACAGGAATCGGCCTTGGCTATGTCGCCAGCGCCGAAGCCTGGGTGGGCAACACAGTGCAAGTCCAAATTCGCCAGCACTTGATTTCGGCAAACATCGTGGCACGACCGTTGGTGCGACCGGATGTCTGAAGGAGGTTTGACGATGGAGTTCCCCGAAGACCTGCGATACTCGAAAGAGCACGAGTGGGTGCTCGTCGAAGGGAACGTGGCAACCGTAGGCATTACCGACTACGCGCAGGAACAGCTCGGTGAAATTGTCCACGTAGAGTTACCGGAAGTCGGAGAAAAGGTGAGTAAGGAAGACGCGTTTGGCGTGGTCGAGTCGGTGAAGACCGTCTCCGACGTGTACGCGCCAGTCAGTGGCAGCGTGATCGAGGTGAACGACGACCTCCCGGACAATCCAGAGCTCATCAACGAAGATCCGTACGGTGATGGGTGGATGTTGAAGATCGAGATGAGCGACCCGGACGAGCTGGAAGAACTGATGACCGCCGAAGAATACGAGCGCTACGTCGCTGAGCTGAAAGAGTGAGGCAACGCCGCTGTTCCGCCCCTGGCACGGTCGCGCCGGCCCGCTCCGATTCCCCAGGGTTGCGCGCGGCTGAGGAACTCTGAAACCGTGCGGTTTTTTCCTCATACAGAGGCCGACATTCGCGCCATGCTCGACGCAATTGGCGTGGCCTCCGTCGACGAGCTTTTCCGCGACATCCCGGCCGAACTGCGCGCCCGGGCAGGCCTCGACTTGCCTCCAGGGCTCCCGGAACACGCCGTGCGCTCCCGGCTGGAAAGCCTTGCCAGTCGCAACGTTCCGTCACTCGAGCGTTGCTTTGTCGGTGCCGGCGCTTACCCGCATTTTGTGCCAGCAGTGGTGGACCACCTCCTGCAGCGGGCAGAGTTTTACTCGGCGTACACTCCCTACCAGCCTGAAGTCAGCCAGGGCACCCTGCAAGCAACGTACGAATTCCAAACCATGGTGGCGCTGCTGTTCGCCACCGACATTGCCAATGCGAGCATGTACGATGGCGCCTCGGCCGCCGCAGAAGCCGTGTTGATGGCGTTGCGCCTACGCTCGTCGCGCCAGCGGGTCGTCCTTTCCCGCGCACTTCATCCGCAATATCGAGACGTCATTCGCACCTACCTCGAGGGCAGCGGCCACGAAATCGTCGAAGTTCCGTACGACAACAGTGGGCGAACCGACCTCGCCGCTTTGGCAGCCGCGCTGGATGATCGTGTCGCCGCCGCGGTGGTCGGCTACCCGAACTTCTTCGGCATTGTCGAGGACTTGGCCGCGCTGGTTCCTCCCATTCACCATTGCGGGGCTCTGGCCATCACCGCAACCGCGGAAGTGCTGGCACTCGGCATTCTCCGTCCTCCCGGCGAGTTCGATGTGGACATCGCCGTGGGCGAGGGACAAAGTCTGGGAATGCCGCTCTCGTACGGCGGGCCCGGAGTCGGGCTCTTCGGTACGCGCCTCGCCTTCGTGCGCAGCATGCCGGGCCGCCTGGTGGGAGAATCGGTCGACCGCGACGGTCGTCGCGGTTTTGTGCTCACCTTGGCTACACGCGAACAGCACATCCGCCGCGAGCGCGCCACGTCGAACATTTGCACGAACCATGGGCTCATGGCGCTGGCCTTCGCGGTGCACCTCTCGTTGCTCGGCAAGCATGGCTTGAGAAATCTCGCCGCGCATAACTTGGCGCGCGCCCACGCGGTGGCGACGACGCTCGAGGAACGGGGGTGGAAGCTGCCGTTTGGGGCGCCGTTTTTCAACGAATTTGTCGCCTCGCATCCCGATGCTCTAGCCCGCTACGAGCGCGCACTAAACCGGGGGCTCCTCGCGGGTGTACCGTTAAGCCGTTGGTATCCGGAACTAGGATCGAGTTTGCTTCTGTGCGTGACGGAAACAGCTAGCGAAGCTGCGGTGGGCGAACTCGTCGATACACTCGCACCGAAGGACGCGTGAACGGCCATGGAGCGCCAAAAACAAGAAGGGCTTTTGTTAGACGAGCCGCTGATTTTCGAGCGCAGTTGCCCAGGACGCTCCGGGGCCGACGTACCGGCACCGGCGGAACGTCCGGAGGACTTCTTGCCACCCGAGTTGGTTCGCCCACCCGTGGATGGATTGCCGGAGGTCAGCGAGCCCGAGGTAGTGCGGCACTACTTGCGGCTTTCCCAGTGGAATTACGGCGCCGCAACGACCTTTTACCCGCTCGGGTCGTGCACCATGAAATACAACCCAGTGGCCAACGAGCTCGTTGCGCGCCTGCCCGGCTTTGCCCACCTGCACCCGTTCACCCCCGACGCCCTTGCGCAAGGGGCGCTCGAGCTGGCCGCCGAGCTCGAGCGCTGGCTTTGCGAAATCACCGGCATGGTCGCCGTGACGTTGCAACCGGCAGCCGGTGCTCACGGGGAACTGACCGGGATGAAAATGATCCGGGCGTTTCACCGCGACCGCGGCAATCCGCGCCAAAAGGTGCTGATTCCGGCTAGCGCCCACGGAACAAATCCGGCCAGCGCAGCTTTGTGCGGATACTCGACGGTAACCCTCGAGGGCAACCAAATTGGATTGATCGAACCCGATGCCGTGCGCAAAGCAATGAACGGCGAAGTTGCCGCGCTGATGATCACGAACCCGAACACCCTGGGCTTGTTCGAACGCGAAATCCTCCAGATCTCGGAGATCGTGCACGCACAGGGTGGTCTCGTGTACCTCGACGGCGCGAATCTGAACGCCTTGCTCGGCGTGGCCAAGCCAGGCCACATGGGCGCAGACGTCATGCAAATCAACCTCCACAAGACCTTTTCGACTCCGCACGGTGGCGGAGGACCTGGCGCTGGGCCGGTAGCGGTCGGTGCCGCGTTGGAGCCGTACTTGCCCGTTCCCCGCGTGGTGCGCACCGACGAGGGGCTACGCTGGAGCGAGGACTTCCCGCGCACCATCGGCCGGATGCGCACGTTTTACGGCAACTTCGGCATGCACGTTCGTGCACTCGCCTACATGCTCGCGCTCGGAGGCGATGGGCTTGCCCAAGCAAGCCGCCTCGCAGTGCTTGCAGCAAACTACGTGCGGGTGCGCTTGAGCGGCACATACCACTTGGCGTTTCCAGGAACTTGCATGCACGAGTGCGTCTTCAGCGACAAGGGATTCGACGCTTATGGGGTCAAAACGCTGGATATCGCCAAGCGACTTTTGGACCTCGGATTTTACGCCCCTACCATTTACTTCCCTTTGGTCGTCCCCGGCGCACTGATGATCGAGCCAACCGAAACGGAGAGCAAGGACACCCTCGACGCGTTTATCGAGGCCATGTTGCAAATCGCTCGCGAGGCGCGCGAGGCGCCCGAGCGCCTCAAACAAGCGCCCGTCCATACTCCCGTCGGCCGGCTCGACGAAGCACGTGCGGCGCGACGGCCGATCCTTCGCTGGCAACCACGGTCGGAGGCGCCTGGTAAGTCTGCGTAAGCGGTAGCACCGCCTGCACACAGTTCCGCGCGCCTCGGTTGACGCTGCTCCAGCGGCACGCAGAAGCGCCAAGCACAGCAGCCATGTTGGGAATGTGAACGGCCGGGTGCCGCCTACTGGCGGCGATCCGCGAGGGCATCCAGTCCGACACCCGCAATGCCGCGGTATCCGACTGCTACGCGCCCGGTTCGGGGGTCGGGAACGGCGACGACGTCCAAATCGATCAACAGGAGAAAGTGGATGTGACCGTCGCTCGCCTCGGCGCCGGGTGGCGGGTTGGCGTCGAAAAAGGTCTCTGGCGTCGTGACGGCGAGGAGGACACGATCCGCGCCAAAGGTGCTGGTACTCTGTCGTTCGACCACGCGTGCACGCACCAACCGACCCTGGCGATCCATGACCGCTTCGACCACGGCGTACTCACGGCCTGGGCTCGCCACACCGGCCCGCGCCGTTTGCCGCAAGCGAATGTCGAGATGCTGAAAGACGCGCGCAGCCACCCGGCGTACGAACGGGGCGAATCGTTCCGCCTTGGTATTCAGCAGGGTAATGTTGCCCTCGCGAATCCCGGGGAGAAAGTCTGCCGTGCCCGGATGCACGGAAAACGCGGGGCCGCCGCTGTCCAACAAGAGGCGCCGCGCGGGACGCGCCCCTGTCTCCGCTTCCGCGCCGCCTGCTGGAGTCGGGCGGGTAGGAGCGGATACCGCAACGTCTCCCAAGCTCGGCAACAACTGCTCGAGTTTTGGTAACGCGGCGACTTGCTCCCCTGCAGCGCTTGGCGCAGTCTCTGCTTTGTCGCGCCGGCGCTGCATCCCGGCGGTCTCGCTCGGATCGACCACATGGGAACGCTTTGCCGGAGCCCCTTCGGCCTTCGCGGCTCGTTTCTCCTGATACCGCTCCGCGCGCTGCACCCTCTCTTCGCGCACCCGATTATCGCGGTCGCTCAGCAATCGCGTTTGCTCCGGTGGTTGTTCCTCGCCCGCATCCGGAGGCGCCACGATTTGGCGTTCCGGCAGCGCCAGGTTCGGCTCCTGCGGTGGGGCTTGTTCTGGTTGTGCTGGCGCTGGCAAAGCGGCAGGAGGGCGCGCTCGAGCAGGGGGCGGCAGAGGGGCGAGGTCCACCTCGATCGGTCGGAGCGAGGCCGGCAAAGCGGGCGTAAGGCCCGGCGTGCGCAGCATACTCAACGCCATCCAATGAAGGAGCAACGAGGCCAACAGGCCCCATGCAAGGCGTCGCTCTGGCCACGGTGTGTCCATTGAGCGAACGATGCTAGCGCCACACGCTCCGGAGCGAAACCACGCGGTCCTGACTCAGCCAGCAGGAATCTCCGCGATTTGCAACGCCAGCAGCGTTCCTGTGCCCACGACAGCCCAGAGACCTGCACTGGGTCCTTTCGGACTAACGCCAAGCACCATCCCGCAAGGCACCGCGCTGCGGGGGGAACGCTGTTGTGGGTTACGGCTAGCTTCGCGCCGACCGAGGGCGGCGAGACCAGCCCGGCTTGTGCTGTTACTGCACATCGCTACCGCACTGGAGATTTACACCCATGCTGTAGGCCAGACGGGGCATGAGTCCGGTGCCTGCGCCTCGAAACGCCGAGGGATCCGGATCGTTCTCCTTGGGGGCAACAACTGTCCGTCCCGGCGCGGAGGCGTGCCGCGATCTGGCTGTAGGCAGAGTTGCCCGTGGAGTGGTTACCGCTTCTCGAGCTCTTGCCAGCAGGCTTGCAAAGCGTCGGGTAGGCGCGACGACTCGTCCACTGGCAGCACGCGAACCACTTGGCCAGCGGGGTGAGCGTCCGATCGGCAATTCGTGCGGCCACGTTCCGACCAACAGGCTCGATCGTTGCGGCAAATGGTCATTTCTTGCGGAAGCGGAACCGCTGGTTCCTCTGGGCCTCCCGGCTGGCTGAGACTGCCAGGATCGTCCGGCATCCGCACCTCGGCACCCGAAGCTGCGAACGCCGACGCGCTGCCGACGATCGCCAGCATTGCCCAGTATAGAACGGTGGCTCCCAGAACGATCGGGCGATTCAGCTTTTTCACAAGTGCCCTCTCAACCGCTGCGGAGCGCCATCGCAAAACCCACCATCGCTGCGACAAGCACGCTCCAGCCGAGCTCTGCAGCGCAAACCAGGAACACAGCCGTGGCCGCGATACGCATGCGCTGGCCACCCTGCCGCAACAGTCCCACGGCAACCGCTCCAGCGACAAGCGGCAAGACGCCAAGCAAAACCGGCGCCACGAAGCTGGGCGGAAGCCAGTACCACCGCATGCCGAGCAAGTACGCGAGCGATAGCACGGGCTGCGCCCCCAACAGCACGATCACAAGGACCGCCCGACGCTGCCGCCACTCGAGGCCCGCCGGTTGCGGCTGCTGCTCCTGGGCGGTCATTCTCCCGCCTCCACCGTGCCCGCCTCTAGGCGCCGCAGCTCTTCAGTTTCGCGTGCAATCGCCTCGAGATAAAAGGGGTCGTTGAACGGTTCGCTCGTGAAATCCGCAGCCCGGTACGGCCGGGTCACGAATTGCGGTTCGGCGAGCCGGCTGAGCGCGTTCGGCATGCTCGTCGTAGTCATAAGGGAAACGAACCGCAGCACGTAGGGACCATCTACCGGACCCGTCCCCGTCTCTGCTCCGTGAAAAATGCGGCCGTAAAACCTGAGCGGTACCCAGTGCACACCTGGTTCCAGTTCGACCGAAGTTTGTCCCAGTCCCAGCGGGCGGTTGGTCGTAGAGTACAGCGTGGCTGCCAAATGAAATCTGCCGGCCTTCTCCACTTCGACCTCGGCCTCGATGACGAGGCTGCCATCCTGCAGCCGGTCGCGGAAGCGGCCGGTGAGAATGGCGTGGGGTCGGCTCACCTGGAAGCTGGTCCCTGCGCGGCGCTCGATGCCTTCGAGAGAAAAGGCAATGACACGCACGAAGTACGAAGTGGCCAGTGCAGTGTCCGTTTCCGGAGGCGTCCACGTGGCCGTGTACACGTTGTCCCCGGCGACAGCGTCGCCTTCGCGCCCGTCGTCATGGAAGACAATCTCGCCTGCGGGCACCATCTCCTGGGTAAACACGGTGCCAGTAATCTCTCGCGCAGCAACTTTCACTCCACCGACAGTCAGGTGGGCGTACAGCTTCGGGAGTTCTTGCGCCTCGAAGGAAATCTGCTCCGGGAACACGGTGAGAATCGGATCCTCCCCGTCCGGTCCTCCAGCGGAAATGGGCGAAACTTCGCGGTCGCTGAGCAGAGGGTCCTGCTCTTGTGTGATGGGTTTCGAATCCGGCGGGTATGCGGCTCGCCGGCGGTAGTCCTCGATGAGTTGTTTCGTCATGGCGATGGCTGTGGAGCGGTCGAGCAAGCCTTCGTCCCCACCCGCCGCCGTGGGCGTTGCCGCCATGTCTGGCGTGGCCGCGCCTGGTCGAGACTCTTGCGTTGCGGGTGCTGCGGGCACTGTGGCGTCAGCCCCGCTGCGCGCGGCGAGTGGTAAAGGAGCGGCCGGTCTCGGCTCGAGATCGGTTTCGTGGGCGCGGCGCCGACCAAGCGACAACACCACGGCCACCAGCGCGACTCCGAGCCCCAATGCGAGCAAGATCAGCCGTGATCTTCGGAAGGAGCCGTGGCTCTGGGGTTGGTGACCGTTCCGGTTTTCAGGCTTCGCCATCGGTGGGGCTCTATAAAAAAAGACGCGCCCCGCGGCCATGCTGCGAAAAGCCGCGGGGCGCGCTCACTGAGGTCCTAGTGGGAAACCGCGCGTTCGTTAGTACAGCAGCGTGATAAACTTCGCGGTCGACATCGAGCTTTGCACTGTGGTGTTTGGCGCGCAGGGCGAACCATTACAGTACCAAACGCCGTCCGGAATTTGCTTGCGGTTCGCATAACGAGAGTCGTTGCGGATGTTGTCGTGGTTCTCGTGGCCTGCGTCGAGGTTGCGGAAGCCTGAGGACTCTTGCTTGTACGAGTTCCCGCACACGTTGCTGTTGTCGTACCCTGCAGTGGCGCTGCCATTGCAAGCATAGATGGAAGCGTATTGGACAATTCCGTCGTCCTCCCCGCTCAAGCACGCGCTGGCGCCGAAAATCGCTTGGTATCCGCCCACCAGGTAGACGTTTTTCGCCGGCGAATTGGAGTACGTGCGCACTTGCACGTCGTCCGCGCTGCGTAACCAGTAGGTCGCGGTGTCACAGCTTTGGATAAAAAAGGCGATGAAGTTGCAAAGGATGTTGCTTTGACCGCAAACAGCGTCGGCGCCCTGGGAACCGCGGTGCGCACCGCTCACGGCAATGACGCGGCTGATCCGTTGGCCCACGGTGCCGTAGATGCTCTTGTAGTTCGGGTCGGTCGTGCGGCTGTTGCCCAGGATGTAGTCCATGATCGTGCCGCCCATGCTGTGTGCAATGACCCAAAACGTTCCCCCGTTCGCATAGGTACGCGCACAGCGATTTCCGCCCCCATCGGCACCACCATTGGTGGCATTGATAATCTCATTGGCGACTTCGTCCGCTGCCCCAGCTCCCCACCACGGGTCGTTCCCTTTGTAGCCCACCACGTAATAGCTGGCGGCAAAGTTCTTGGTCGCTGTCTTCACGAAGTCCGACGTGCTCGTTTTCCAATAGTTCCGCGCGTAAGACCAGTTGGTGTACGTATTCGTGTCCGTTTGCTTCCCGTGCACGAAAATCATGCACGGCTGCGCCTGCCCAGCCGAGGCAACCCCGAGCAGTGCGCCTGCGACCACGACCCCTAACCAAGTGCGCAAATCCTTGACCATCTTCCCTCCCGAACTCCTTTCTTCGTAAAATTTCGACCCCGGTCTGCTAGCAAACCGGCCCGCGCTTGCCGCATTCGGGGCGCGAAGTCAAGTGTCGCTTCGCTGGCAACAGTACGATGCGGCGCCCCGGCCGCATGGTGTATGAGGGACCCACCCCTTGCGGCACGGCACCGCCGCGCCACCGCGCCGCACGGAAACGCGCGTGCTGCACACGAAGCTGTATGCCGCCGGCACCCTGCCGGAACGACACAAACCGTACCGGTACGCAATTTAGGGCGACCCGGTGG
>FMJZ01010630.1_pt1 | contig 15336 bp, 11 predicted proteins | sample 1987881 | NCBI WGS metagenome assembly FMJZ01 (sample SAMEA4378227, study PRJEB15110) | soil metagenome | biome: soil; feature: Field; material: Soil | place: India | collected 2015-03-11 | depth 0 m | reverse complement strand
CAATTGCGCCATAACAACTCCCCCCTTTGTCCTTTTGGACAATTATTTTTTGAGGGCAACAATCATCCGTTGCCCACAGCCACCATAACACATACGGACACTGATGTCAAGTGATGGGAAGTTCCTTTGCATTCCTTTGCGGCAACAAAATTCTCACGCTAACCTGTGTCCCCACTGCTTCGTTTCAGATTGCGTGCCCCACACTGCTTCAATGTTCGCATTCATTCTGTGCCGGGCAAGTGCATTGGCATCACGACATAGAGCCAGCGATCGTCGTTAGCGGGTTGCCATAGTGCTGCTTGTGTTGGTTCTTGGAAATTGGCTGTAACTTCACCTGACCTGAGGGTGCTGAGGAACTCCATCAAATAAGGGTGTTGGAAAGCAACTGTGTAAGGTTGCGGTGAACCTGAGAGCCATTCTGCATTGACAGTTTCTTTCCCAACCTCTTCGTAACTGCCCATTTCAATGTCAATGGCGACGAGTTCCATTACTGAGGTTTCTGGGATCAATCGCAGGATGACCCTTAAGGGTTGGCGGCGACCAGTGGGTCTGAAGATAGTCATGCGCCTAATTGCGGGCAAAATTTCCTCAACCCTCAATTTGATTTGATGCAGGAACTGCTGTGGAATAACCCTGCGATAGTTGGCGTAAGTTCCAGCAAGCCCTGTAATCAAAACTCGCCATTGTTCACCGCTGAACTCCACAAGGGTGTTGTCCTCGCTTATTCGCCAACTGACAGCCGATGTTTTGTCAATCAAGGGCAAAAGGATTTTTAACGCTGAAGTTGGGAGGGTCAAATTCATTATCGGGAAGTTTTCGTCTTCAACTCTGAACAAAGCGAGCCTATGGGTGTCAGTAGCGACAATGTCAAGGAATTCGTCACCTTCTTCCTTGCGGAAGTGGACACCAGTGAAAATTCCCATCGTTGGGTCAGGTGAAGCAGCAAACATAACTTTCCGCAACGCTTCCGCGAGTTTGCGACCGTTGACCTGAATCGGTTCTCGCATTGAAACATCTTCTGGCGGGATCGGAAACTCATCCGCTGGCAGAACGGGCAATTTGTATTCGCCGCCGTTGAACTTCATCGTCATCCTTCCCGCCATTTCCAACTCCGAAGGCGCTTCAAGTTCAACTGAAGGGGATGTCAAGCCGGTGACTAACAAGCGCCACTCCTTGCCAGAAACAGCAATTTGACCGGGTTCTTCAACTTCAGCAGCAACAGTCCATTCAAGCCACAAAGTCAAGTTAGTGCTCGCCATCCTGAGGACATTGTCTTTACGGGCATCAAGCAAGATGTAGGATAGAATTGGCAAAGTTGACCTTGCACCGCTTGTTGCCGCAGCCAAAAACCTTGCTGCTTCCTCCAAAGCGCCACCAGCAACTGTGCACCGCATGACCATCCGACCCTCCTTGACAGAATTTGATTTCGGGGAAATGAGCACTTTTCACTGTGAACATTCTAATTTGCGTCCGAAGTGAGGCAGAGTTTACCTGGCCGCTATCTCAAATGTTGGCACAGTTTGAAACTACGGCGCATCTCTCATATCGGTTTAATGGGTTGAATTTCAACGCCCACTGCTTTCTTGACGATGGCTATAAGTTTCCGCTCCAATTGATCGGAGATACAGACAGGTAACGGTTCGCTTCGTAACGCTTCATTGCAAATTTCCCTTGCGAGGTCAACCTCGGTCTTAGCACCTTTCTGTTTCCACGCATTGAACATTTCACGGGCGAAAACCGTCGGTGTCCAAAGTTCCTTTCTCCAGTGTTTTGCTGTATGTTCTGTCCCTGTGAAGACTCCTATGGGGGTGACTTCCTTGATCGTTTCAAAAGCGAGCGTTTCTTCGTTCACTTCAAACCCTTGGACGAACCTCTTCAACGCTCCGATAATTTCTCGGTCTATGACGAGTTGAATGGGGGAATAAACTTCGTCAACGGAGAGCAAACCGCAACTTATCCCTACTCGCCCACAGGCAATTAACGACGGCAGCGCATTCAATGCTTTTTCAAATCCTGCCTCAGGTCCGGGTTTCTTTGCGTCAGAGTGACCAGTATGTGGGAAGAAGTGAGCGCCGTAATGAATAGCCAATTGAGCCATCGCTACATTGCAAAGTTCCTTTTCTGGTCGTCCATACGACTGCATCAAGGTTCTCATGTCAAGTGGTGAAATAGCGCTGCTAAAGTGCAACTGCTTGTCACCGAAATAGGCACGGTAGACAATGTTGATGAAGATGTTTTGTGCCAAATGTTGAGCCAAAGCACCTGCAATTGTGACGGGAGCGTTGCTTCCAAGCACTGACATTGTGCCAATCCCGATGCGTAACCCCCGTTCGGCAAAGAATGCGAAAATTTTCGCCTCTTCCGTTGAAAACCTCAATGGCGAGACGAGATGAATGTGAACTGGAGAAAGCAATTGCTGCAGCGGAACCCCATTTTCTTCGGCAAAAGCCTCACTCATTTCAAGCACAATTGGAGCCCACTTGACATTGTTCACACTTGCGCTCGCACGACCTGTGAACTTTAGAGCGAAGTAGTGGAAGGAAGGCACTAACGCTTCATGAGGGATTTCGTAAACCGGGAACACATAGGCTGAACCATATCCCAAACCGATGTAATGAGCAACTTTGAAGTATCGGAGCATGTCAGTGATTGTCCATTGACGAAACTCTTCCGTTTCAGGGTCAAGGTAATAGCCGAAATAAATTGATGCGCTGCCGCCGACATAGGGTTCAGCACTGTCCCAGTCAAATCGCTCCGAAGAAGCGAGGAAATCCTCAACGAACTTTGGAGAGAAATAAACTCGTTGTTTTGACCTGTCAACGATGGCACCGAAATCCGCAATTTTTGTCAACACATCTTCGTTCTCAACTGCCACACCGATATCGCTCAAAATCCGCAGCGCCGCCTCATGCAGCATCTTTACCTCTCGCTCCGGAAGGGGTCTCCAGTTTCCCCACACCTTCATTGATGTCGCCTCCTCTGACGACATATTTCCACTACGCCGAACCTGGGTGAGAAAAATAAGCATCATCTATGCTGAGACCATCTTATGTCAACCACGAGAGCGGATAACTCCCAAATTCGCGAGCGGATTCCAACATGGCAACGATGTTTTCAAACGGCACATCGGGACCAATTTCACCGTGCAAAATGAGCCCGCCTTTAAATCGTCCAAACAAGGCAATCGTTTCCTTGACATGCTCCCTCACTTGTTCTGGCGTTCCGAAGGGCAGGATGCGTTGGCGGTCAAGGTCGGAGCGGATGCCAACTCGCCCAGCAAGTTTTTGCTCCAAAATGTGCTTTGGCACGAGGGTGTGCTGCGGGTTCAAAACATCAACACCGATTTCAATCAAATCGTCCCAGATGTCAACGGTCCAGCCATCGGTGTGGAAGAAGACATGTTTGCCAGCATCCTTGACAACTTCAAACATGGGTTTGTATCTCGGTTTGAAAAACTCACGCCACTTCTTTGGGTTGATGAGCAACCTATCCTGAGCGCCCCAATCATCGGCGAAACTCAATCCGTCAACTCCAGCCTTGATATATCGGGTTATCAAGTTGATGTTCCAGTCAACGATGCGGTCGGCGAGTTCGTGAAGTTCTTCTCGGTCTTCCGCTAAGTCAAGGAACAAATTTTCAGGACCGCGAAGCCACTGCATTCGTTCAAACAAGGTGCCACCAGCACCAAGCACATAGAACTGGTGACCGCTTTCCTCAACGCGTGCTTTGAGGGATTCAAAGTGGCTGTCAGGTGGCAAAGGTGGGAATTTGTATTCCTTCCACTTGCTCCAGTCATCAATGGCAGGCCTCTTGACTTCGCCAGCAGTGTAACCTTTCTTCATCACCCATTCGCTTCCCCACTCATCAGTGTATCGGACGAACAAATCCTCACCCTCTGGTTCAGGCGGTATTGAGAACTTTGAACCGAAATCGTCAGGGAAGCGATCATTCAATAACTCAACTAACTTTTGTCCATGTCGCCAGAAAGCGCCGGGGAAAGCGAAGTGATGAATTGGAACACGGTCTGGTTCTTTGAATTCAATTGCTGCGATCGCTCGTTCGCGACTTGTCACCTTTCACCATCTCCCTTCTCTCCCACCACTCGGCGCCGATGATGGGCAGCTTTTCACTGCACTTAGGACAACTGTCCCCTTTCATTAACCACTTGACCATCCGAACTCCGTAGCGTTGAATCAACAGCGTCCCGCATTGTGGGCAATATGTGTTCTCATTAGGATGCCCTGGGACATTGCCCAAGTAAACGAACTTTAAACCTTCCTCACGACCTATTTGATGGGCTCGCTCAAGGGTCCGAATAGGGGTCGGCGGAGCATTGAAGAGGTAAGCAGGATAGTAAGCAGTGACATGCCAAGGGGTATCTTGACCGAGTTCTGTCGCTATGCGTCTCGCTATTGACCGCAAACTTGCTTCATCATCGTTTACCGTAGGAATGACAAGAGTAGTCACTTCAACATGAACACCTTGTTCTTTAGCGTAGCAACAATTTCTCCAAACGATTTCAACATCAGTGCCGCAGAGTTTGCGAACTGCCTCGGCATCGCCTTTTATGTCAACATTCATTGCGTCAAGCCCAGCATCTATGAGCAATTGAAGCGCTTCAATGGTCATGTAACCGTTTGTCACGAAGGTGTTGTAAAGCCCTCGTTCTCGTGCCAACTTGAAAACCTCAAGGGACCATTCAAGGGAAAGGGTCGGTTCGTTGAAACTGATGGAAGTTCCTTGACAATTTAACCTGATCGCAATCTCAATAAACTTTTCAGGCGACATGAACTGTCCTCTCCCAATTTGCTTACTGATTTCCCAATTCTGACACCAAGGGCAAGCGAAGTTGCAAGACCAACTGCCAACTGTTAAATTCGTGCTGCCTGGGTAGAAATGAAAGATAGGCTTTTTCTCAATCGGATTGGCAGCGATGGAAGAGACGGAGCCGTAAGTTTTAGTGACGATAATGCCATTTCGGTTTTCACGGGTTTTGCACCAACCCTCTTGACCATCGCTGAGCAAGCAACGGCGTTCGCAAGTTAAGCAACGAACCCTGCCATTTTCCCTTTTCTGCAACAACGACTCTTTGATGAAAACCGAAGCACTCACACTTCATCGCCTCGTAGTAAATTTTGAGATAAGGAAAAACCCGTTGTCATTTCAGCACCCGTTTTGTGATACCTACTCTTGAGACAGTGCTCCCATTCTCTCTGCTTTGTTGGATTTTTCCTTTCGGCATTTCTCTCATGGTGCGTCTCCACACACCGTTTTGTTTTTCACGCTATTTTTTCGGCTGCTCGGGAGAGCAGCCCTACGAGAGACTATGATAAAGTTCGGCAGGAGCCTTACCCCCACTTTCTGCTGCTCAGGAGAGCAGCCCTCCGACTAAACACGCTATTCAAAGCAGCAGTTCAACTCCCATCCTATGTCCTTTATTCCCTACACGGCGACTCCGTTCTCGGCGATTACCTGCTTATACCAGTAGCCGCTATCCTTGACAATTCGCTTTTGAGTTTCGTAGTCAACATAAACGATGCCGAACCGTTTTGTGTAACCGTGAGCCCATTCAAAGTTATCCATCAGTGACCAAACGAAGTAGCCTTTCAATGGCACTCCGTCTCGGATTGCTTTGTGGGCGCGCAAAAAATGCTCGCGCAGATAATTCAATCTGCGTTCGTCGTGGACTTTGCCATCGGGGGTCACTTCGTCTTTAAATGCTGCCCCGTTCTCGGTGATGTAGAATTCAGGAATTTTGTATTCGCAGTTCAAGCGGGTGAGCAATTCGTAAAGCCCGTCGGGATAAACTTCCCAACCCATTTCTGTGTATTCGCTGCTTTCAATTCGGACATGGCTGAGTTTCAGCATTCCACCTTTTGGGTCATGCCTGACCACGCCTCTCGTGTAGTAATTTACTCCGAGGAAATCTATTCGCCTGCCAATTATCTTCATATCGCCCGGCTTGACTTCAGGCACGAGTTGCCCAAACCATTCCCACATGTCAGCAGGGTAACTTCCAACGAAAATTGGATCAAGGAACCAACGATTATGGAAGCCATCATTTCGCCACGCTGCCGCTTTGTCTTCTTCGCTGTCGGATGCAGGATGGACAGGAGACAAGTTCAAAACGATGCCAACCTTAGTTTCAGAATCGCCAAGGTCTCTCAAAACTTCAATAGCCAAGCCATGTGAGAGCAAGAGGTGATGAGCAACTTGCAGAGCCACTTTCGCGTTTTTGATACCTGGCGCCAAAGTCCCTGCACCGTGACCTCCCCAAGTTGTGACCCAGGGTTCATTATGGGTCATCCAGTGTTTCACTCGATCGCCCAACTTGTGAGCGACGACGGCAGCGTAATCAGCGAAGTAATAAGCGACATCTCGGTTTGCCCAACCACCAATATCTTGCAACGCTTGAGGTAAGTCCCAATGGTAGAGTGTGACGAAAGGCTTGATGTTTGCCTCAAGCAAACCATCAACCAACCTGTCATAGAAGCCAAGTCCTTTAGGGTTGACAGTTCCTGCTCCTTGTGGGAGAATGCGTGTCCATGCAATTGAGAACCGATAAGCCTTGACACCGAGTTCCTTCATCAAAGCGATGTCCTCTCGCCAACGAAGGTAATGGTCACAAGCGACATCGCCTGTTGAGCCATCAGCGATTTTGCCTTGAGTATGGGAGAAAGTGTCCCAAATTGAAACTCCTTTCCCGTCCTCGTTCCAAGCCCCTTCAATCTGATAAGCAGCCGTCGCAACACCCCACAAAAATCCTTCAGGAAATCGCACCACATCCGTCACTTTGACCACCTCTCTTTGCAGGATTGTTGTCCAAGACGCAGAACCCATTTTAGCGAATTTGTCAATTCTTGGCTATCAGGCTTTAATCGTTTTTGGGGCAAGGACAATTTGAACGCTTAACTTCAGTCCCTTGCTGCAACCCTTGCTGTCAATACCCCACTTGTTCCCATCGTTTCGTTTCCATTGACCGATAGGCTGCCTCCAGAACGCAATTGACGATGTAGCCATCTTCAAAAGTTTCGCGGGGCATTTTGTTTTGTGCGACACACTCAACGAAGTGCTTCATTTCCTCACGGTAACCGTAAACCCATGCTTCTTCAATTGGTGGGATGAGCCAACCAATGTCCATTTCGCCCTTCTCAACGATGTAACCTGCACCCTTCAAAGCAAAAACGCGAATTCCCGTTTCTCGGGTGACATCGGTGAAGATTGTCCCGTCTGTGCCGTAGACTTCGTTGCGCAAATCTAAGCCACCCCTTGCCGTCCAACTTGTCTCCGCAATTGCTAATTGTCCACCTTCAAACCGCATCAGCAAAACGGCATTGTCCTCAGCATCAGTTCGGTCGTGGTGATAAAGCCTGTCACCCCAAGCCAAAACTTCCACGATGGGGTTGTCCTTGCCGATGAAATAGCGAGCCGCTTCCACCATGTGGCAACCCATGTCCAACAATGCTCCTCCACCTGCAAGTTCCTTCTTCCAGAACCAGTCAGCGTGCGGACCTGCATGGGCTTCACGGGAACGAACCATCAGCACCTTTCCAATGCTGCCTCCTTCAATGAACTCACGAGCCTTCATGACTGCAGGGCTAAAAACCTCAGTTTCAGCATAGCCATGCAAGACACCTGCTGCCTTGACAGCGTCCAACATTTGCTTGGCTTCCTGCTTGTTGCGAGCCAACGGTTTCGTGCAGACAAGGTTTTTGCCCCCTTGTGCGCATTTAATTGCCAGTTCAGCATGAACAAAGTTGGGGACACCTAAGATGATGAGGTCAAGATCGTTGCGTTTGATTGTCCCGTCAATGTCCGTCGTCCACTCGGGGATGTTCCATCGCTTCGCAAATGCTTCGCACCGTTCCGCATTTGGTGATGCCACAACTTTAACTTCATGCCCCGCGACATCCTTAAGCCCTTGCATGTAGAAGTTGGAGACGAACCCACTACCGATGAGCCCAATTCGCACCACCTGCACCATCTCAACACACCTCCTCAAGTCATATTTGTGTCAATCGCAAAATTAAGGTCGCCAAGAAGCATCTCCTAAACTGGCAAAATAGCCCGCCAAAAAGACAAGGGGGGCATTGTAGTAGATTGCGGGTTCAGTGAGGGTCCAATTGTTAGGGTCAGGACGGAAGTTTTTGGCTGGGTATGCGGAAATACCTCGCGATTCCCACTGGTTGACGCCTCCAGGGACAAACCCAGGCGGTGTTGGCAACCACGCCATCGCCGATCTTCCGTAAATGCTGTGGTAAATTTCTGTCGTCCTCGTCCCATAACCAGTTACCATGCCGTAACAGACTGCATTGCGACCAAGCAAATAATGGAGGGTATCCGCAGCCATGCGCAGGTAGTCGGGGTTCGGTGCAAACTGGTAAGCCATGATTGCGTAATAACCTCGCTTGCCGATGATTTGATTTGAACTCCAGCAGTAATGGTCTGAGTTCCAAATTGGAACTGAATATGCGTCCTTGAACCAAGTCTCCACACACTTGTCAACTGTTGCTTTCAAGAAGGCGCGTGCCTTTTCACGAATTGAACCATCGCGTTTAGAAAGGGCAAGAGTTATGACCGCACACTCCCAAATTTCCCATATGAACCTTTCAATTGCTTGCTTTGGGTCATTGCCTAAAACTTTGTCCATCAATTCAGAAGTCACCTTGCGATACTCATCCTTTCCTGTGGCATCGTAAAGGCAAGCGGCGGCGATGAATAAGAATTCAGGGCGAGCGTTTTCGGAGACGAGTCTACGCCATGCAAGTTCCGCTGCAGCGAGGTAACGGTTTGCATCGTTTTTGAATTTTGGGATATTGACAAAAGTGCGATAGGCGCGAGCCCAAACTGAAGCGCAAACTGCTGTCGCTTCATGCGTCGGCGGTAAAAGCCTGCGTTCTTCCTGCAATCGTGGTCGTTTGCCTCCCCTTGGTGCAGCACTTTCATGAATCCTGTCGTAAACCAAACCCGCTTGTGGTCCTGAATTGATTTGCATCTTAAGCAACCAATCAAGTTCCCATTTGGCTTCATCAAGCAAATCTGGGATGCCGTTACCAGATTCGGGGATGTTCAATTGTCCGTCACGAAAGGATTTTGGACGCAAATCATAAATGTCGAGCATCATGAAGAGTGGGTAACGAACCCATGCCGCATATTTGTTGCAATCGCCTGCGTCATGCCACCCACCGCTGACATCCCCGACAAATTCCCCATCACGGGTCAATGCTTTTCTATCACCGAGATGACACGCTTCACGGGCAAGCGGACCAGCGAACTTCGACTCCAATGCAATTCCACAACGCTGAAGGTAGTAGAACCTAACAGCATCGCGAAACAAGCCGTCATAGACATTCTCTCTGATTTCAAAGACAAAGGACTCCCCTACCCCATCGGCAACCAACTTATATCGTCCCGGTGTCTTTACAGGTGTAAAGTCCGCTTCCCAAACATTGTCGCCTGAGACTGGGTCGTTTTCAGCCACTTTTCTTGTCACGCCTTTTAAGACGATGCGTCCGGTTTTTGCGTCCACGATTTGGAATGTCCTTGTAGGCGCACTGATTTTTGCGATTTTGACCATGTATGGGCGATAGCCCAATTGGTTGATTTTGATTGGTGGGACCGGATGTTCGGGTGATGTTGTAACGAAACGAATGCCCCTCAAGTAAACTATCATCGGCTTTGCATCGCCATCCTTTGAGAGCACCACTTTCTGGCAATCATCAAGTTCAATCTTTGGCTCAGCGGCGATGAAGTCCGAAATCGGGATGCGGACAGTTTGCCATTCTTTCGTGATGCTCACATACTTCGTCACTGGAACATAAGCGTTTCGGTCAAAGTCTGGCCCTTGACCGTCTCGGTCTGAATCGGCGAAACCTATTCGGAACCTTTCACCTCCCCTTTCACCCTTCACTTGAAACTCCATTACGCCATCGGGCAAATAATTGTCAAGATACCAACGAACCCAACCTCTCCTTGCTATCCCGACACCCCAGTAGCCACCTGAGCCTGTGACCTCAATTTTGAGCGCATTTTGACCATCTACGGGGACAACAGGGATGCGTCCATTAATGGTCGTGACGGAACAACCGCCACCAGCAAATGCGTAACTGTCGCTGTAGAAAACACCGGTGGGATTCTCAACGATCGGGGTAACTCTCTCTTCGACACTTTGCGATGACTCGACATTTGTGTTTTTCCGGCAAGTTAATCCAAATGTTGCGATGACTGCGGCAGCAATGCTTAAGACTATCAACCCTCGGCGGCTCATACTTAGCCCTCCTAACAGTGAGATTTTTTTCCCCTTTTGTTTGTCAACTAATTCACGGCACTTCAAACACGACCTCAACGGTTTCACCGCTGTTGACGACAACCTCTTTCGCATCCACCTGGTCTCCCAAACGAAAGAGCATGACGATGTGGCGACCAGGGGTAATGTTGTCAATGCGGAAACGACCAAAGGCATCAACTGTAGCCATGAAATTAGTGTCAGCGTTCAGCATGACATACATGCGAGAAGTTTGTCCAGACTTGGATTTAACTTGACCGATGATTGTCCCACCAATTGACAGAACAAAATCAACGGGGACACGAGAGCCCTCAGCAATAAAGACATTGTGTTTGAAACCGACCGCCAATCCTTGTGCCTGACACCGCAAAGAATACCGACCTGGCAAAATCGGTTCAAAACGATACATGCCCAAACGATTGGTCATGGTTTGACCTATAGCCAACCCGTTTTCGTCAATCAATTGAACGAGTGCTCCTATAACGGGACGGCCGTTATCAGCACGAACAACTTGCCCTTCAATTGCACCGGTTGGTGGCAGTTCAAATTGAAGGGTCAATTTCTGTCCGGGCTTAGCGTGAACATAGCGCCATATGGGTTTATTCATTCCAAAAGGCAACAACACAATTGCGACGGGTTCTGACGGAACTTCAACTTGGAACTTGCCATCAGGGTTGACAGGAACTTCCATTATCACATTGACCCACTGAGTTTGGAACGGGTCATTTTCCCTGCTCGGTATGACCACTCTGACGCGAGTGTTTGTCAAGGGGACAGGGGACTTGACAAATCCTTCAACAACTGCTGGCGATGGAAACACGAGTTCACCCACATCGGTCGTCTCACCTGCAACTACTCTGACCTGTTTGCTGACCCTTCTGCCTCCAGCCTGGGCTGTCAGCAAGTAATTGCCGGGAGGCAACTTGCCTTCAAACTTTCCATCTTCAAATCGCCACAAAATGACACTGACAGGTTGTCGTGCTATCGGCGAGAGAATCCTTTCAACCCAGATACGCCCATCCTTCGGAATTTCTCCGCTTACACTTACAACTCGCCCACGGACGAAACCAACTTCTTGAGGCTTCAAAACGATTTTGACAGTCATGTTTTCTCCTGGCTTAACCTTCACTACCTTCTCGCTTGGCTCAAAGTCATTGGCTGTGACGAGAAGGCTGTATTCGCCTTCAGGTAAACCGCTAAATGCGAATTGACCTTGGGCGTCACTTGAAATGGTAACTTGTCCTGCATCGTTTCGGAGCAAAGTCAAGGTCGCATTGGGAATTGGGCGGTTGTCGGTTGAGATAACATAACCTGAAATTGACCCCGTTGGTAGGACGGAGAAATTGACGAAGGTTGTTTCGCTCTCGTTTATCATCACACTCATAGGGGGCTGGAATGAAAGGGCATTGTTCCAGTAAGCCGAAATAAAGGCAGGGGCGAGGACGAGTTGATACTCACCGCTTGGAAAGTTGAAGAGGAAAAGTTGGTTACCTTTGAAAGGTGGCAACCGAACCCAAAAACTGGAAGAAGGGGGTTTCAGAAAGAGCGCTGCCTTTGAAGCGTCCCCTTCAGCGGAGCAAACCAATGAAGGTTTTGATCCCATCCAACACTTGATGACCGGGGGCAAGTTTTCGGGTTTCCTTGCGTCAACGAAAAATGCTCCACCTTCAACCCCAACCACTATCCACCAAGGTCTTCTGTCAGGCAAAATCGCTAAGAACTGACCCTGACTATCTGTCAAGCCTTTTGTTCCCGAATGATAGCCTTGTGCTGGCGGAGCGGGAATGAAATCTGCTTGGGCTCGGACATTCCCTAACGGACTGCCGTCTTCCGACAAGAAAACACATCTCAGGGAAACGGGCGAGGATACCTGACAATATAGACAGCACGAAAAGACCGTTGTTAGAACGAGCACCAAAGCAACCCTCATCGGCTCAGTCACCGCACAAAATCATAGCATATGCGGCGACTGGCGATGCAGTTTGAGTAGCGAACCGATTGACGATTGGGTCGAATTTTTCACAACCCTCCATCTTTTTCCTCATCAAGCCGAACAGGTCTGTAACCGCCTTTGGCTTTGAAGTAAAGATACATCGCCGTAAACACGAAAATGAGAATGACAGGCAGAATAGCGACATAGCGGAAAGTCATGGAAGCGCCATGCCGCAGTGCCTCTTCAATTGCAGCCTTAAGTTCAGGGCTCTGGTTCATTAACTGTTGGGCTGCCTCTGGGCTATAACGACCGTTAATGACGACTTTCGCTGCAATATCAGGAGGTAAGTTAGCAATCGTGTAGTGGTCGTAGATTGCACCCATGACAGGACCAGCAATTCCCGCCGCGATCATCCCCGTTGCTCCTGTAACAGCGAGAAGGAACTCGCCGCCTTTAGGGAAGCGCTCAGAGGTTATGCCAAGCATGGTTGGCCAGTAGTAAGTTTTGCCGATGCCAAACAAAGTGGCGGCGATGAAAGCCATCGCTGGCGAACCGAAAGAGACACTGAGCCAGAACAAACCGATAGCAGCGAAAACCGAACAAATCCCCATAAGCCCCGGGGGTGTAAAGGCTTTTACCGCTATTCCCGCAAAGAATTGGCGCAAGACGAACATCAAACCTGCAGTGTAGACAAGGAACAAAATGCCGCGAATACCGACAATGTCTGTCAATACTGAACCAACCCACTGGTCTGGACCGAGTTCGGTGATTGCCGTCATACACATGATGAGCATGAGCATCAAGTATCCTGGTCTCAAAATCTCTTTAAACATCTCGCTGAAAGGCACACCTGCTTCTGCTCGTTCCGTTGGAGGGAACTTTTGTCCCAAGATGAGAATGAGGTAGATGACAGCCGCAACGAGAATGGTTCCTATCCTGACTTGCCATCCAAACCCTAATGCCGCCAGACCAGCCGTTGTCAGCCCGCCAATCACCAAACCTCCTGGCCACCATGCGTGAAGGACATTAAGTTTGTGAGTTTTCTCTTCGGGATACATGGTCGCCACGAGAGGGTTAATTACCGCTTCAACCGTTCCGTTCGCCAAACCGATGATTAGGGTTGACAGAAGCAACATGGGGTAGCCGCCAAGTTGGGGGGAAAGAATTGTCAAGAGTGTGCCTGTGATGTGTCCGATACTTGCAAGCGTCAGCAACCTTCCCATTCCAACGACATTGCACAGAGGACCCACGATGAGGATTGCGATGGGGAAGCCCCAGATTCCCATGAGGTTGACAAATCCTTGTTGCTCGTGACTGATGTTGAACTGAACTCCCAATTCTTTGAGGATGTCGGCACGGATGGAAAACGCCATCGCCGTCGCCACCAACGCAATACAACTCGCCACAAACAACCTCTGCCGATTGTAACCTTCATGCACAGCCATCCTTAATCCCTCCTTCCACTTTCCCCGCTGTAAGTCAGCATCAATTGTAACGAACTTTCTCTTATCGGTCAACAATCAAGCCCTCGCTCTTGTTCTGCACTAAACTTTGGTTTGGTGATTAAGATGCTTTGGTTAAGTTGGATTTTTGCGTCATTCGCAACACCTCAGCAGGACATCATCATGACAGTGAGAGGTTCGATCGCAGTAACAAAGTTCGGAAAAGCCTTAGTGCACGAACATGTGATGTGCGATTTCATCGGTGCGGATAAAACGGGGCGACACCGCTATGACCCTGAAGAAATCGTCAAAGTAATGCTCCCGCTTCTACAGGCGGTGAAAGAGAGAGGCTTTTCAAGTTTCGTTGATGCGACCCCTGCCTACATAGGTCGTGACCCGTCAGTATTAAAGCGCTTATCGCAGTTAACAGGATTACACATTCTCACCAACACGGGTTACTACGGCGCCGCTAATGACAAGTTCGTTCCGTCCCACGCTTTTAACGAAACTGCAGACCAACTTGCAGCCCGATGGGTTGCCGAGTGGCGAGAAGGCATTGACGGCACAGGCATCAAGCCCGGCTTCATAAAAATTGGGGTTGACCATGGACCACTAAGCGAAATTGACCGAAAATTAGTTCAAGCCGCAGCGAGAACCCACTTGCAAACTGGCTTGACAATTGCTTGTCATACAGGGGAAGCAAAGGCAGCCCTTGAGGTGTTAAATATTGTCAAGAGCGAAGGTATTGACCCTTCAGCGCTTATTGTCGTCCACGCTGATGCTATCCCAGATGAGCAAATTCACGAAAAATTGGCAATGGAAGGTGCGTGGATTGAATACGACGCCATCGGCTCAAGACCAATTAACGAACATGTCAAACTCATTTCATCAATAGTGCGAAAAGGGCTCGTTGACAGATTATTGCTCTCTCACGATGCAGGTTGGTACTGGGTTGGTGAACCTGATGGCGGTAAAGACAAAATCCGACCTTACACGGCTTTGATGGATGATTTGCTTCCTGCCCTAAAAAGCGTTGGGATAAACGAAACAGTGTTGAAGAAATTGCTCATTGACAATCCTCGCAAAGCCTTCGCGGTAAGGGTTCGCAGAAGGTGATTGAGATGGGCATGGCGTTGAAAATGGTTGAAGGTTGGGGATGGATTGGGGTCGGTGTGAAGGAAAACGGTGTTGCCAAAGTTGTGCTGCCGAAAGGGACAAAAGAGGAAGTAGAAAAGGAGTTGGACAGTTTCAACGATGACATCAATCAGGCACTTGCGAGCCAATGCGTAAATTTGCTCTCTCGCTATCTGAGTGGCGAGACCGTTGCATTGGAGCAAATCCCTGTTGATTGGAAAACAATTCCGCCAGTTCATCGTCACATTTTGCAAACACTCAAGCAACTTTCACAAATTGGACAAACAATCACATATGGCGAACTCGCGAGGCTTTGTGGGTTACCTAAAGCGGCAAGGTTGGTGGGACAAGCGATGGCGAAAAACCCTGTTCCTTTGCTAATCCCTTGTCATCGGATTATTCGTTCCGAAGGTTCTTTAGGCGGCTTTGCAGGCGGAACTGACCTAAAGAGAAAATTGCTGGAACTGGAAAAGCGTCTTGCAGAGTGCTGTGTTGAATAATGGAGGTTGATTGGATGGCAGCTCTCCTGAGCCGCCGAAAAA
>FMJZ01006704.1_pt1 | contig 15346 bp, 12 predicted proteins | sample 1987881 | NCBI WGS metagenome assembly FMJZ01 (sample SAMEA4378227, study PRJEB15110) | soil metagenome | biome: soil; feature: Field; material: Soil | place: India | collected 2015-03-11 | depth 0 m | reverse complement strand
AGGACGGAGGACGAGGAATGAGATGGAAAGTTGACCGGGGCAACGAACGAAGGACCAACAATTTTCGGTCGCTCAGTTCCTGTCCATCTCGGAACCTCAGGGAAGTTCCTTCTGCCAGCCAGCGCTTCGCTCAACTCTCGTTCCAACCTTTTCGCCATCACATCCATGTCGGAAATTTGCATAAAGGCTCGTCGTATTTCGCCGTGCTTTAGGTCTTCTTCAGCGTAATTGATGAAATTTTCAAGCACGGTTAAGGTGACCAATGGGTAACTGATATCCACGCCTTTGACCCTCAAACTGTCAAGTCGGCTTTCAAGCGTAGGCAATTTTTGGCGCAGCGAGTTCAGACGAAATGAAGCGTTTTGTGGAGAAAAGAAGCGAACAGTGGCTTGAGCGCTCGCAATGCTCTTGCAACCGTCAAACAGATGCAAGGCAAAAGTTTTCGGCGAGTCATCAACACTGACAGCCTCACCCTTGACAAAAACTCGCCGCGCGCCTCACTGAAGCGGCAGCGATCTTCGCAAAATGTGAGTTCGTCCGATTTGAACTCTGAAAAGCGCTTTTGGCAAAGGTTCAGGTAGAAATAGGTCAAAGGTGAGGGTGAATTCGCCATCGCCTTCAATGTCACGCTCAAGTTGAGTTGGCTCTAAAACAATTCGTTCGTCGTAGGGTTGACAAAAAGTTTCCTCGCTGCCTTCCTCCAGTTTCACATCGTCAACCCAAAAGCCTTTCGTTGAGCTTTCGGTGACGATTCTCAACACGAAATTAGCGTCCCGCTCTGACGGGATGAAGGTCATGCTGATGCGCTGCCACTTGCCTTGGGTTTGGTGGTATGCGAAGCCTAAATTGCCAATCGGCTCCCCCGCCGATCCAAGCGATGCCAGGGTCATCGGACTTGACATATGCGCTCAGCGTGTAGGGCTTGCCTGCTTGCAATTGAATTGGTTCAGCCAACCATAGCGTCCCGTAAACATGGGCGCCAAAAGGGGTGTTGTTGGTGAACTTGAGAGAGCGCTTACCACTGCGAGCCTGAGTTTCGTCAACTGTGCAAGTTGAGTCTGTGTTCCTTTTATCCCACCGCCAACCGATGAGCATCTTTTCGCTGACCTCTTCAAAACTGAAATTGGGCACAAAGTTCGGCTGAGTGGTAACCTTCTCGGCATTCAAGTCGTTCAACTTCAAAACTCTTTGAGCCAAATTTTCACCTCCTGACAATTCCGTTCCGAGTCCAACTGTCAAGCAAATCATCAAAAGTCGGAGTTTGGAGCCCATCGTTTTCGCCTTCCATCGTCATAGCAGACTTTCGTCGTGGCTAAAGCCGTTCCCACAAAACTTCCACACGATCCGCTTTCCAGAATTAACGCTACCCTCACTGCCAAGCAGGTGTCACTGTATAAACGCCTCCAGGTTGAGTATCAAACTCCGTGACGAAAATTTCATGCACAGGGAGTTTTCCCACTGCCTGCGGGTTTAAAGCGACAAACCTTGCGGGGCGTTGAGGTTTGAGAAGTGGGTTGACAATTTCGCCTTTAGGTTCACGGACTTTTGCACCTTCAACTTCAACAGGCACGGATGTCCGAACGCGGCAAACACCACCTATGTGCGAGCGAATATTTGCTCGTTCCAACTTCCCATCTCGCCAGAAGATGTCAACTTCAAAACCACCGTGCGCTCTCAAGCCCTTGACATAACCGTTTCTCCACGCTTTCGGTAACGCTGGCAACAAATGCAATGCACCGTCATGGCTTTGCAGAAGCATTTCAGCAATTGCTGCGCAACCGCCAAAGTTGCCATCAATTTGGAATGGCGGGTGATTGTCAAACAGGTTCGGCAGGGTGGAACGGCGAAGGAGCAAAAGCAAGTGCTCATGTGCTTTCTCACCGTCCAGCAAACGAGCGAAAAGGTTAATTGTCCACGCACGACTCCATCCCGTTGCACCCCCACCATGTTTAAGCCGATACTCCAACGATTTACGAACTGCCATTGACAATTCAGGAGTAAGCAAAGGCGAAATTTGACGACCAGGATGCAAACCAAACAGATGCGAAACATGCCTATGCCCAGGCTCAGGTTCGTCAAAATCTTCGTGCCACTCAAGCAATCGTCCGTCACTGCCGATCTTCAACGGTTCAAGTTCGTTCAATCGCTGTTCAAGTTCCGCACGCAAGTCAGCATCAACACCAAGCAAATTTGCTGCATCAATAAGGTTGCAAAACAATTCGTGGATAATTTGCAAATCCATTGCGCTGCCGATGCAAAAACTTGCTACTTGCCCATTCTTCGTACGGAATGAGTTTTCGGGAGAAAGCGATGGGCAGGTTGTCCATCGTCCCGTTTCGGGGTCTCGCACCATCCAATCCAGCAGAAAGAGTGCAGCTTCTCGCATGATGGGATAAGCCCACTCCAGAAACTTGCGGTCACCCGTGAACAAAAAACGTTCCCACAAATGCTGGCATAACCATGCCCCACCCATAACCCAAAAGCCCCAACGGGGTGCAGCGTCAACGGGAACGGTAGCGCGAAAGATGTCAGTATTGTGGTGCAAAACCCAACCCCGACAGCCGTAATGGGCTTTCGCTACTTTGCTGCCCGGATCAACAAGTTCGGCAATCATGCGAAACAGCGGTTCATGGCATTCGCTCAAGTTTGTTGTCTCGGCTGCCCAATAGTTCATCTCAGCATTGATGTTTACTGTCCATTTGCTGCCCCAAGGTGGATTGATTTGGTCGTTCCAAATGCCCTGCAAATTTGCAGGTTGCGTTCCAGGTCGGCTACTGCAGATGAGCAGGTAACGACCAAACTGAAAGTAAAGGGCAATCAAGCCTAAGTCCTCTGTGCCTTGCTGCACTGCTTTCAACCGCTCGTCGGTTGGAAGTTGCTCTAACCCTTCATCGTGCCCCAAGTCAATGTCAACCCGTCTAAACAGTTTCTGATGGTCGGCGATGTGGTCAAAACGAATTTGCTCGTAAGTCTTACCTCGAATTGCTGTGAAAATCTCGGCGCAACGCTCTTTTGGGTCAGCGGAGATGTCTTTTGGGTTACGATAACTCGTAGCGGCAGTCAACAAAAGCGTCGCTGCATTGGCATTTGAAACTGTCAAGGAGTCATCGGTGCCCCGAACTTGCCCGCCTTCAGCGTTAATTTTCAACCAAACTTCAAAGCGGATGCCTGCGCCGGGTAAATCTGTTTGGCTGCCGCGAACTTCGCCATCGCCAACCCACTGACCTTTCAAGACAAGCGAGTCGTTGCCATCCTTCAGCAACTCGTGTTTAGCATGAGGTGTTGTCAATGTGGCAGTGAAAGATACCTGGTTGGGTTTGTCAGCAGTGATACGTATCGCCAGCACTTGATCAACGGCAGATATGAAGGCTTCTCGGTAGAAGTTCACATCTCCGATGCGGTAACTGACGCGTGCGATCGCTTCGTCTAAGTCCAATTCGCGCTGGTAGTCTTTCGGTTCGGATGGGTGAGGAAATTCAAGCCACAAATCAGCCAACGGCTGATAAGCCATTAAGCGCCTAAAGGGCGAATAAACTTTGTTGCCCACTTTCACAACGCCCATCATGAATTGGTCAGCAATTCGTTCGGCTTCGTTATACTTGCCCTCAAAAACGAGTTGGCGAACTTTGTCAAGGTAGCGGAGAGCGTCGGGATTAGTCGGGTCGTATGGGTAACCTGACCACATGGTGTCCTCGTTAAGTTGCAATCGCTCTTTGGTGACACTGCCAAAAACCATTGCGCCTAACCGTCCGTTTCCTAAAGGCAGTGCTTCGTTCCAGTTGCGAGCAGGTTGGCGATACCAAAGCACCCACCTTTGTTGATTTTGCCCTCTTGCCTCACCCATCTTTTTTGCCCCCTTCGCTAACATTGTCGCCAAACCCAACTTAAGCAAAGTTCGCCGCTTCATCTCAGATCACCTCGCAAAAAAGTATGGCACCAGCACATGCAAATAAGCCTCGTTGGCGGGAAGTAGGCACTTGAGCGGTTCACCATTAAATCGCCAGAGCATCGCTTCAAAACTACTAAATTGCCATATCGCAACCCGTGCCAAAATTAGACTTGAACCTGAACGGTGAATTTGCTTGACACTTGAGCGGACGATAACTGCAACGGCGAAACTTTGAAATGCGTGAACGCAAAGGAGGGTTTGACGAGTGAGCGAGCAGGAGTTTCCGACATCCTACGACCCGAAGGAACTTGAAGAGCGTTGGTATCGGTTTTGGGAAGAGCAAGGCTTTTTCTACGCCGAGGTGGGAGACCCAAGACCAAGTTTCTGCATAACTATCCCACCGCCTAATGTAACTGGCTCGCTTCACATGGGGCACGCCCTCAACCACACCATCCACGACATTGTGGCTCGCTACAAGCGCATGAAAGGTTTCAATGTGCTCGTCGTGCCGGGCACTGACCATGCAGGCATCGCAACGCAAGTCGTTGTGGAAAAGGAATTGGCGAAGGAAGGCAAAACTCGCTACGACTTGGGACGGGAGAAGTTTTTGGAACGAGTTTGGGCATGGAAGGAGCAATATGGTGGTATCATCCTTGAGCAAATGCGCAAACTTGGTTGTTCCTATGACTGGCGGCGAGAACGATTCACTATGGACGAACATTACTTCCGCGCTGTGCTTGAAACTTTCATTCGCTTGTGGAACGAAGGGTTGATTTATCGCGGCTATCGCATTGTCAACTGGTGTCCTCGCTGCTTAACAGCGCTAAGCGACCTTGAAGTTGAGCGGAATGAAGAGGGTGAGCCGGGACATTTGTGGTTTATCCGTTACCCCCTCAAACGGGACGGGGAGCGAGGGACGGGGGACGAGTTCATTATTGTGGCGACGACGAGACCCGAGACAATGTTGGGTGACACCGCTGTCGCTGTCAACCCAGAAGACGAACGATATAAGCATCTGGTTGAACGCCTCGCCATCTTGCCTTTAGTTGGTCGGGAAATCCCCATCATCGCCGACCCCGCTGTTGACCCAGAATTCGGCACAGGTGCTGTCAAGGTCACTCCTGCTCACGACCCTGCCGACTTTGAAATCGCCGAACGAAATCAGTTGCCTAAAGTTCTGGTGATGGATGATTATGGACGCATGATTAATGTCCCTGAACGGTTCAACGGACTGGACAGATTCGCCGCTCGCGAAGAAGTTGTCAAGGCACTGCAAGAGCGAGGATTGTTGGAACGGGTTGAAGAATACCGAGTGCCACTTGGACGCTGTTATCGCTGCGACACTGTGGTTGAACCGCTGTTGTCATTGCAATGGTTCGTGCGTATGAAACCCCTTGCGGAATTGGCGTTGCAAGTGATTTGCGAGGGCAAAATTGACTACCTACCTGAAAGGTTTGCCCGCTTGACAATTGAGTGGTTGGAGAACATTAAGGATTGGTGTATCTCCCGCCAGATTTGGTGGGGACATCGCATCCCAATCTGGTATTGCTTGGATTGCAACGAAGGCAAATGGGAACTGAAGGGATGGGGTAACGAGGAGCGTTACCACTTCGCTGAAGACGCAAAAGCCTTCGCCGTTATTGAACCGCCACAAAAATGCCCCGATTGTGGGAGCGAGAATTTGGTGCAAGACCCAGATGTTTTGGACACTTGGTTTTCCTCTGCTATTTGGCCGCATGCGGTTTTAGGTTGGCCCGATGACACCCCTGAATTGCTCAAGTTTTACCCAACCGATTTGATGATAACGGCCCGTGACATTCTCTACCTCTGGGTTGCTCGCATGGTTATGACAGGTGTCAAGTTTGCAGGCGACATTCCTTTCCGCACTGTCTATGTGCACCCAACCGTGCTGACTCGTGAAGGCAAACGGATGAGCAAATCGCTGGGCACAGGCATTGACCCTTTGGATTTGCTTGACAAGTATGGTGCTGATGGATTGCGGTTCGGACTCATCGTGCAGGCAGAAGCGGGACAAGATTTGCGCTTCCACGAAGAACGACTGGAAATGGCCCGTAACTTCGGCAAAAAGTTGTGGAATGCAGTAAGGTTCGTTGTGACAGCATGGGACGAGGAAAGAGAATTTGACCCATCCAATGTTCCGTCTTCAACTTCACTTCCTATACGATGGATTCTCTCACGGCTGCACAAAACAATTGAGCAAATCAATGCAGCAATGGACGCTTACGAGTTAGCGGATGCCTCCAAAGCCATTTACAACTTTGTTTGGGATGAGTTCTGCGATTGGTTCGTGGAAATCAGCAAACCCGCAATGCAACAGGATGAGATGGCGAAATCATATCGGCAAGTATTGGCAACGGTTTTAGAAACTTCGCTTCGGTTGCTGCATCCGTTCATGCCCTTCGTGACCGAAGAGTTGTGGCAGAGGCTCAAACAAGCGTTAGGTGGTGAAGGTTGGGAACGAGCACTGATAGTGGCGAAGTATCCTGAACCAGACGAAAGGTTCTTCGACAGCGAAGCGGAGCGACAGATGGCGTTTTTGATGGAATTGGTGAGGCGGGTGAGAGCCATCCGTGCGGACCTTGGTATTCCGACAGCAAAGGTTGACATCGTGCTGGCTTCCGATGAAGAAAGAATTCCGCAACTTATCAGTGAAAACCTCTGGTGGCTACAATTTGTCGGTCGCATCAACGAAGTTCGGTTTATTCGCTTCGGCGAAACTGTCCCTCAAGCAGTTTCTGAATTGTTGGACAGTGCTGAAGTTTTCGTCCCGCTGACAGGTGTCGTGGATATTGGCAAAGTGAAGGAGCGCTGGCAAAAGCGGTTGGGTGAACTGACAAAAGAAGTGGAGCGGGTAAAAGCACGGCTGTCTAATCCGCAATTTGTAGAACGAGCCCCAACGGAAGTTGTGGAAGCTGAACGGCAAAGACTGGCGGATTTGCAAACGCAAATGTCAACCCTGCAACGAAGACTGCAAGGCACGGAAAGATAAAAGTGCTGACAAGAAAAGACGGGCGCTGTGCAGTTTGTGGGGTTAATATGGGAAACTTAGGGCAGCATCTTCATGCGGCTCAAAAGTTTGAGGGTGAGCAGTTCTAAAGGTCGCTGAATCCGTCCCGTTATGAACCTTCGTTCTGTCAAGGGATTAACGAGGATGGCTTTCATGCCAACCCGTTTTGCAGCCAAAATGTCAGTGAAGATTTGGTCGCCGATCATGACAGCCTGCTGAACTGTCAGACCTTTCCAATCTAAGTAGCGACGGAAAACGAAACGGCGAGGCTTACTTGCGGTGGCGATTCCGATGATGCCTAACGCATCCGCAACTTGAGCGACTCTCTTGCGAAATCCCGCATTTGAAACGATAACGACTTGAAAACCCTTCGCTTTTGCTTCTTGAACCCAATTTCTGATGGGTTCGCTGATTTCTCGGCTTCCCCAAGCAGTGAGGGTGTTGTCCAAGTCAACAAAAATGACGCGAATGCCACTTTGCCAAAGTTCTGTCAAGGGCACTTCGGTGACTTTGTTTAAGTGCCAATCTGGACAAACGAAACTGAGCAACCATCTTAGAAGAGAACGAGCCATTAACCCCTCACTCCGTTGAGGCGTATTGTCGCAAAGAGTTTGCCGACGGGAAATGGAAAAAGCAAGACGAGAGCTGGATTCAGGGGGCAGAATTTAGCGAACAGAAACGGCGAGGGGAAGAGGTGTGACCAAAAACGAAATGGAGCGGGCGACGGGACTTGAACCCGCGACTTCCACCTCGGCAAGGTGGCGCTCTACCTCTGAGCTACGCCCGCTCCTTCTCAGACGCATATAAGTATAGCACACGACAGCGCTAATGTTGAGATGCCAAGATCTGACGCAAATTTTCCGACAATTGAGCCAATTCCTGCAATGTCAGAGTCTCACCTCGCCGCTCTGGTTCTATTCCGCACCCCTGCAACAATTCTTTCAAGAGCCCTTTTGGAAGCGAAAATCGGATGTGCAAGGCGTTGACGACAGTTTTTCTCCTTTGCATCAAAACTGCTTCAGCGACTTTGAAAAACCATTTCTCGTCTGAAACATCAACGCAAGGTTTCGGTAGAAATTGCAACTTGACAACCGATGACCAAACTTCTGGTTCAGGATAAAAACTTGTCGGGGGCAAGTTGAAAAGGATGTGAGCGTCAGCGTAGAACTGGGTAGCAATGCTCAAGATGCTGTAACCTTCAGTATTCGGCTTCGCCACCATTCGCTGAGCGACTTCTCGTTGAACGGTTACAACCGCCAACTTAAACAGTCGCCTCTCCTTGATTAACCGCATGAGGAGCGGTTTGCTTATTGCGTATGGCAAATTGCTGATGAACTTCCAACTTTCAACTTGCTCGTGCTTCTTGAGCATCGCTTCCCAGTCCACAGTCAAGGCATCATCGCAGACCAACACGATGTTTTGAAACGGAGACAGTAAGGATTGAGCAACAGAAAGCAGTCGCCTGTCCTTTTCAATTGAAACGACTGCTTGACATTTTCGAGCTAAAGCGATAGTCAATGCCCCTAATCCTGTGCCAATTTCGAACGCTCCCTCTTTTGGTTTCAACTCCGCAGCGCTGACAATTCTCTCAAGGGCTGATCGGTTAACGATGAAACTTTGTCCCATTGCTTTTGACGGGCGAATTTTGTGTTCAAGGAGCAACCTTTTAACAGTTCCGACTGAGCAGAGTTTAAACGGATCAGAAACGAAGATTTGCCCTTCCATCGGTTTCGCCACCTCAATTGACAATTTTGCTGCTTTTCTCCTTCGCTTTCAGGCGTTACAATTTTCGGCATGGAGGTGGTCAAGATGACAGAGTTCAATGTGCCAGTCAGTGAACATGTTTTGCCGAACGGGCTGAAAGTGCTCATCGCACCGAGCCACCATGCGCCTGTCGTTAGCGTTTGGGCATTTTATCGCGTTGGTTCCCGCTGTGAGCAAATAGGGATAACTGGCGTCAGTCACTGGGTTGAACATATGCTTTTCAAAGGCACGCCAAAATTTCCTAAAGGGCAAATTGCTCGGCTGATTCAAAAGCACGGCGGCATTTTGAACGGTCATACAACTTACGACCACACCGCTTATTTTGAGACGCTGCCAAAGGAAAACTGGCTTATCGCCCTTGACATAGAAGCCGACAGAATGACCAACGCTTTGTTTGACCCACAAGAGACTGAACTTGAGCGGGGTGTAATTTTGAGTGAACTGGAGATGTATGAGAACCATCCAGAACATCGGCTTTTCACCGAAGTTATCGCCACTGCGTTTTTGGTTCATCCATACCGAAACCCTATAATTGGTTGGCGTTGCGATTTGGAAAGGATGACGCGAGACGACCTTTACGAATACTACTGCCGCTTCTACGCTCCGAACAACGCCTTCCTTGCCTTGAGCGGAGATATTACACCCGAAGAGGCGCTGCCAGAAGTTGAAGGGCGATTCGGGGAATTGCAGCCGAGCTCAAACGCAAAAGTCCCTGAAGTAAAAGAACCACCTCAGAGAAGCGAACGAAGAGTAAAGGTCAAAGGGCATGGAGAGTTACCCCTGTTGACGATGGCGTTCCACGCACCAACTTACAAGGGGACGGGTGACGAGGGAAAGGGAACTAACAATGAGAGCGAAGTGCTTGTACCTTATGCTCTGCACATTCTCGCTGATGTTCTTGGGCACGGACGAACTTCACGGCTTTACCGCAAACTCGTTGAGACTAAAAAGGCATTGAGGGTTTGGGCCTCAAATTCAATCAACAAAGAAGCAGCACTCTTCTTCGTGTTCGTCACCTTGACAGACCAATCTTCTCTGCAGGAAGTTGAAGACGAAGTTTGGTCAGAACTTGTTGGCTTGACAGAAACTCCACCTGATCAGGAGGAGTTGGAGCGGGTATTGCACATGAAGCAGGCGGATTTTTTGCGCTGGCTTGACGGGACGACCGAGCGAGCCTATCATGTCGGCGCATGCGAAATTTTGGGCGATTGGAAGTTACTCAACACTTACTTGCCAAACCTGCAAAAAGTCACGCCCGAATTGCTCCTTGAAGCGGCAAAACAGGTCTTCGTTGAAACTAACCGAACCGTCGGTTGGTTTGAACCTGTCAAGGGTTAAGAGAGCCGGCCCTCACTTTGCCGAAAAGACCTTGACTTTCCTGAACCTTGCTGGGGCAGCGCCGTGAGACATTTCTGCCCTCTGTGGCGGTTGCCCTTTACCGCAATTGGGAACTCCCCACAATACAAATTCGCTTTCGCCGCAAATGAAATCGCAAGAGCGCCAAAACTCCCAAGTTATGCCCGCATAGCACGGGTTCTTGACCATGCGAACCTTCTTGCCATCTTTGATTTCCCAACCAATTTCGCACCCGAATTGGAACTGAACCCTTTGATTGTCAATGCTCCAACTTCTGTTAACTGCCATGAGAACACCTTGTTTCGTGTCGGCAATTAAGTCATCAAGAGTCCCTTGCTGTGGCATCAAACTGATGTTGACCATGCGGATGATGGGCAAATTCCGCCAGCCATCAGCCCTCATACAGCCGTGACTCCGTTCCGAACCCAACCTCGCAGCAGTCTCACGAGATGTCAAGTAGTCAACCAAAATACCATCCTTGACAAGATACCACCTTTGAGCCTGAACGCCTTCGTCGTCGTAGCCGAAAGTTGCAAGCCCACCTGGGGAAGTTGCATCAGCGACTATGTTGACAATTGGTGAGCCATATTGGAAGTTGCCCAACTTTTCTGGAGTTGCAAAACTCGTACCTGCGTAGTTTGCCTCTGCACCGAAAACGCGGTCCAACTCAAGGGGGTGTCCAACCGATTCGTGAATTTGCAATGCAAGCTGAGAACCATCCAAAATCAAGTCAAGTTCCCCTTCAGGGCAAGGATCTGCGGTCAAAAGCGCTCTCGCTTCATCGGCAATTCGTTCGGCGTGGTCAAGCAAACGCAACTCCTCAACAAGTTCGTAACCTTTGCTCATGAATTGACCGCCGTGAGATTGAGGGTAGGAGCGAACTTGAAGTTCGCTTCCGTCAGTTGCTTGAGCCTGAATCCCAGCGCCGCTCCTCGTGAGTATCTGCTCAATAATTACGCCGTCAGTGCTTGCAAACCACTGATGCTTCCTTTGAAAACTCATCCAGCCAACAGCAACTTTAACTTCTGAGAACTTTCGCATCTTTTGAGTGCATTGGCGCAGCGTTTCAACTTTTCTGTCAAGGGGCACAGTGAACGGGTCAATACTTATCGGTGTTTCCCAAAAGGCGGCATGGGGAGGCTCAGGAGCGAGAATAACTTCCTGTTCTTTCAGGGTCGCGCTTGCGCGAGCAATTTCAACGGCTTGACTAACACACTTGTCAATCGCTTCTGGTGAAGGCTCACGGGTTGCAGCGAACCCCCAAGCGCCATTGACAATTACTCTCACGCCGACGCCGATGTCTTCGGTTTGCTCCAAAGAAGCGACCCGTTCGTTCTTAACGAGGATGTCTTCACGCCTCGTCAGCAAGATTCTGACATCAGCGTAAGTTGCGCCTAACTTTCTTGCGGTGTCCAAACTCAGTAGTGCCAAATCCTTCATCTCAACTTTCCCTCCTTCTTAACCTGTCAATTCAGTGTACATTAAGCATTATGCATTCCTCATCGCTTCCCAATCCACTTCACTCGCATCAAAAACTGGACCGTCCAAGCAACAAAGTTTGTAACTGCCGTTCTTGATTGGGACAGAGCAACCGAAACAAATTCCGACCCCGCAACCCATGCGCTCTTCAAGGGAGACTTGACAATGCAAATTGTTTGCTGAGGCAAATTTCGCTAAGGCTTTGAGCATCGGAAGCGGACCGCAGCCGTAGATTACAATGCCGTCGTGCCCTTTTTGAGTTGATAACCACGCTTCAAGGAGTTGAACCACTGTCCCGGCGAAAAATCCTTCTTCGGGCTTGTCGAGGGCAATTGCTGAACGGACGCCGATGCTTTCAAACTCATCAACACACCAGTAAGACAGTGATCTGCTGTTTCTCATTAACGGGTATTCTGCCCTGACGGGGTCAAAGGGCAATTTCTCCTTCGTTTGAGCGCCCAGCAAGAGGATGGTTTCAATGCCTTGCCTTCTCAATTTTTCCGCCAAAAAAGGGAACGGTGCAACTCCAATTCCTCCTGCAACCATGACTGCAATTTTTTTCCCTTCGGGCAACCAAAACCCTTTCCCCAAAGGTCCAGCAATTCTGATTGGCACATCCGTTGTCAATTGAGCCAGCCAGCTTGTTCCGATTCCACGAATTTCAAAAAGCACGGAAAGGGCTTGTGGAGTATCACTTTGAATTTCCCCTTTCCTGAGAGGGACAGTTTTTGCTATGCTAAAGGGTCTGGGCAAAATCGCAGCCATCGGCAAACCTAACCGCTCAAACTCCATTTCGCTCTTTAACCCGTCAAGGTAAAGGTTGACAAACTGCCCAGGCAACGCTCTCCCAGCAATTTCTGGACAGCGAAAAGTCAATCGGCAAAAGTTTCGGTATCGTTCCTTAGCAACTATCTTTGCTACCCCTGAAAAAATTTTCGCTAATTCCCTTTGACCCGCAGCAACAGGCAAAGCCCGCACAACCACTTGACTCATCTGTTTGTCCCTCCTTGCCATCAAAATTGTAACCATCGTTGAAAGGCGATGGACAGGATAAGTTTGCGAAACGAGTTATGGGTTGCAGGTCTCTAACATTCTCGGCGCATTTTGGATTAGTTCCCATCGCTTAAGGTGGCGTCAAAAGAAAAATGCCAAAATTGCTCTCAAACCCTTGCCGCAAAAAGGAGGGAATGCGATGAAGGTCGTTGTAACTGGTGGTGCTGGTCGGATAGGACAAGCGGTTGTGAGAGGTTTAGTAGAGCAAGGTGAAGAAGTTCTTGTGATGGACACGAGAGTCCCTGAAGACAAGCACTCAGATTTCATTTGTGCCGATGTCACCGATTTCGCCCAAGTTATCAACAATTTGAAAGGTGCTGACGCAGTTGTCCACCTTGCCGCTATCCCGGGACCTTGGCGGAACATTCCTCAGGAAGTTATGAGGGTCAATGTCATGGGCACATACAATGTCTTGGAAGCATGCAGGCAATTGGGAATTCACAAAATTGTCGTTGCTTCAAGCATCAATGCTGTCGGATTAAGTTACAACAAAGAGCGACCACGACTTGACTATTTGCCAATTGATGAAAACCACCCTGCCCGACCTGAGGATTGTTACAGCCTTTCAAAATGGCTCGGTGAGCAAATTGCCGACGCAATGGTTAGGCTTGAACCTGACATGACCATAGTCAGCCTCCGCTTTCACGGAGTTGTTTCGCCTGAATGGTACAGTCGTTGGCGACAATACGCCCGCCGTGACATCCCCGGTGATTTCAAAGGCTTGTGGGGCTATGTTGATATCAGAGATGTCGTTGATGCTGTTGTGAAGTCTATCGCTGTTACATGGAAAGGGCATGAGGCGTTCTTCATCTGTGCCGCTGACACAAGTTCGGCAGTGCCAACGATGGAGTTAGTCAAAGCTGTTTATCCCGATGTCCCGCTGAAGTGTGAGCTTCAAGATCATGAAGGTCTGTTTGACTTGAGCAAAGCGAAAAGGCTCTTGAACTGGCAGCCAAAATATTCCTGGCGACAGGAAGAGTAAGTCAACGGCGGGAAAGGAGTGGCACAATCTTAAACGGTTGAAATTTTCCATCCCGAACGATGCAGAAAAGTCAAGGGCAGTGCCGTTTCTCGTAGAAGGCGGAAGTTTAATGATCGTCGTGGACAATCCCAACCCTATAGAAGTTTCGAAGGAAGCTTCTCCGAAGCGCCGTTTTGCACGCCGATTTCTTCTTTCGGCTGCTCAGGAGAACTGCCTTACGAGTGGCTGTTCAAAAATCGCGTAAGTTCAACTTGCAAAGGAGGAAACGAACATGAGTGAAATTTTGCGAGGCAAAGTCCATAAGTTCGGCGACAACATTGACACCGACATCATAATCCCTGCCAGATACTTGGTCACAACGGATCCTCAGGAATTGGCGAAACATTGCATGGAGCCGATTGCCCCTGATTTCCCACAGCAGGCTAAACCTGGCGACATCATTGTTGCTGGTGAAAACTTCGGTTGCGGTTCTTCTCGGGAACACGCCCCTTTGGCGATCAAGGGCTTGGGCATAAGTTGCGTCATCGCAAAGAGTTTCGCCCGCATCTTCTACCGCAACGCTTTCAACATTGGGTTACCCGTTCTTGAGTGTCCTGAAGCCGTTGATGAAATCCAAGACGGAGACGAACTTGAGGTGAACATAGAGACAGGTGAAATCCGAAACCTCAAAACTGGCAAAATCTACCGAGCAACCCCGGTTCCTCCATTTATGCGTGAAATTTTGAACGCTGGTGGGTTAATTAACTATGTACGAAGGAAGTTGGGAGTTGAAGCGTGAGAGTAAGGAGCAACAAAAAGCAAGAGGCGATGACTATGGGATTGTCAAGCATCTTAACCGATAAAAAGTTGGCAGTCATTGGCTCAGGTGCGATGGGAAGTGCCTTAGTGCGTGGACTCATTCAAAGTGGAAAGTTGAAGGCAGAGCAAATCATTGCTTCTGACATTGATGAAGCGCGCCTTGAAAAAATTCAACTTTTGGGAGTTCAGACCACTTACGACAACAAATCGGCAGTTCGTCAAAGCGACATAGTGCTGCTTTGTGTCAAGCCGCAAGCTATTGACGAAGTTCTTGCTGACATTGCACCTGTTGTTGATCCTAAAAAGCATTGTGTCATCTCAATTGCTGCGGGCATAACAATTGCGAGCATAGAGTCCGCTTTGCCCCAAAACACACCCGTCGTTCGTGTAATGCCAAACACACCAGCGCAAGTTTTGGCTGGTGCAAGTGCCATCGCTTTGGGAAAGAATGGGACCGAATTGCATCGGCAAATTGCTTATGAAATTTTCAGCGCCGTAGGTTTGGTCGTTGATGTGCCTGAGAAGTTAATTGACGCTGTGACGGCACTCTCTGGCAGCGGACCTGCATATGTCTTCGTTTTCGCTGAAGCACTCGCTGATGCAGGGGTAAATTTGGGGTTACCGAGAGATGTCGCTTTGAAGTTAGCAGCACAAACTTTGCTTGGTTCGGCGAAAATGTTGCTTGAAACAGGGAGACATCCAGCGGAACTCAAAGATATGGTGACATCGCCCGGTGGGACAACCATTGCCGCCCTTTCGGTTTTAGAGCAAAACGCTTTTCGGGGGGCTGTCATAGAAGCAGTGGCAGTAGCACATCAAAAGGCGAAGGAACTGGCTAAGGGTTGACTTCTCAAAGTTTCATTCGGAGGGCGGTTCTCCTGAACCGCCGAAAAGAGAAAAAATCGGCCTGAAAAAACGTTGTATCGGAGGGCTGCTCTCCTGACAGCCGAAAGGGGAAAAACGACGCTTCGGAGAAGCGCCCTCCGAAAAACGCCGA
>FMJZ01040698.1_pt1 | contig 15353 bp, 9 predicted proteins | sample 1987881 | NCBI WGS metagenome assembly FMJZ01 (sample SAMEA4378227, study PRJEB15110) | soil metagenome | biome: soil; feature: Field; material: Soil | place: India | collected 2015-03-11 | depth 0 m | reverse complement strand
AACCCCTCTCCCGACCTCTCCCCGACGCGGGGAGAGGCGAAGCTGCAGGTGAGCCCCTGTAGGGGCAACCCTCTGTGGTTGCCCTCTGACTTCCAGCAGGCGGAAAGAAGATGTCCCCCTGCTTGCGGGGGGACCACAGGGGGGCTGGCACCTCAAACGGCTCGGCAGGAGCCTCGCCCTCCAGAGATGATTAGCAGACACTGCGCAGGTCCTACAGTATTTTTAACGAGCAGTGTTTATCCCGGATTATGGCAATGTTAGAGTGGAGGAGGTGGATAACCGATGAAAACGATGCGTTATGTGCTCACTTTGCTGATAACGACGGTATTCTTACCGTGTGCCTTTTCCGCCGGGGTGGTAACCGGTGTGGTCGGCGGCGGTGATACCAGTGCTTCGGAGCCTGTGCTCGTTGGCTCTGACCAGACGGTCGTGGCGTCGGTGGTGAACGGCGCATCCAGCGTCCAGTTCTACGTGAAGGATTCGAACGACAACGTGGTGTTTACCAGTAATGTCCTGCCCGTGGACGACAGCGGTTCGGTGTCGATGGTGTGGTCGCCGCCGTTCGCGGATACGTTCTCGGTGTACGCGGTCAGCTACGATGGGGCTGGAGACCCAATGGACGAACAGCAGGTGTTGCTGGTATCCGCGTATCAGCCCGATGCCAGCGGGTTCATCACCGGCGGTGGATGGCTGGAAATGGACGGCTACAGGCGCACCTTCGGATTCGTGGCGCAGGTGCAGAAGAGCGGAACGGTCAAGGGTAGCCTGGAGTACCAGCGGCATGGACTGGGCTTCAACGTCAAGTCCTGGGCTGTGGACTGGGTGTACGCTCCCACTCTCAGCGAAGGGTATTTCAGCGGCTGGGCGACCATCAACGGCATGGGCAGTTATCGCTTCTACGCGATGGTGCTCGACTCCGGCGAGCCCGGCAGGGGAGATTTCTTCGCCCTGTGGCTGTACGATGAATATGGCCATCTGGTGTTCGCGGACTGGGGCAACCTGAGCGGCGGTAACATTGTGATACATGCCAATCGCTAACTTCGCAGTGATAAGTGCAACCCATGCGCAGGCGGAGGCTGAAAAAGCCTCCGCGTTTTTTTGCGGGTTCCTGCCGATTGTTAAGACATATTAAGATAAGGAGTTTGTGGTTTGGGGGTAGAATATAGGTGGCGTGAAACGCATTGAGTGTATCATCCGACCGTTCAAGCTGGACGAAGTGAAGCTGGCGCTGAGCGAAGCCGGTGTGGTAGGGATGACCGTTACCGACGTGCGCGGACGCGGCAGTAACGAGGAGTCCCGGGAACACTATCGCGGCGCCGGATACACCATCTATCTGCCCCCGAAGGTCAAAATCGAGATGATTGTTCGCGATGAAGACGTGGAACCTATCGTGCAGACCATCCTGCAGTATGCGCGTACCGGCGAACCCGGCGATGGAAAGATTTTCATCCTCCCCGTAGAAGATGCGATTCGGGTACGCACGGAAGAGCGTGGCGACGTGGTGTTGTAGTACGAAATCTAAAATCAATAAGGAGGAATCTCATCCGTGAAGCGCAACGCCTTCACACTCATTGAGCTGCTGGTAGTTATCGCGATTATCGCGATACTGGCAGCCATCCTGTTCCCTGTCTTCTCGCAGGCTCGTGCCAAAGCGAGACAGGCGACCTGTACCAGCAACCTGAAGCAGATTGGACTGGCGTTCCTGATGTATGCCAGCGACTACGATGGCAAGTTCCCCACGCCGGGCGGACAGCGACTGATTAACCCGGCAACGGGGCTGTGCGAGTATCCGAACAACGGATGGATTCAGTCAGGAGGTACGGGACTGGGTCAGGACGTGGGCGGTATCTTCCCTTACGTGAAGATGCGTACGAACAACCCCTCCTCTAACTTGTGGTCCTGCCCACATGCTATTCCCGGACAGGGCAACGTTTACTCGCCCGGGCAGAACTACGTGATGAACGATTATGTCCGCGCGGGGCATCCGGGACAGCAGTACACCCGCACGGGGTGCAGCACCGCCAACGCGGGTTACTTTGACGGCGCGTCCGATGCGTCCATGCAACAGCCTGCCCAGACCATTCTGGTATACGAAGGCGCTCAGCGTACCAACGGTACTGTGGCACGTAATGGGAGCATCTACTTCAGCCTGGGCGCCACCAGTGCGCATCCGCCCATCCCGGTGAACAACCCCACCATCTACCACAGCAACGGCAGCAACTTCATCTTCTGCGACGGGCATGTAAAGTGGATGCGCCCAGAAGCCACCTGGACCAACGATCACCGCAATCAGAACGCTTTCATCCAGCAGTACAACCCCGTCTACTGGGACGTGCTGGTGAACGTGCTGAAGGTTGGACCTGGTGGCGGCAGTGTGGACATGTGGGACCCTCAGATTGGAGGCGTGGTCTACCCATAACCTGCGCGAAACAGGGGCAAGCTCATCTTGCCCCTGCATCCCTTCTTTTCATCGCTCTTCGGGTATAATCCTTGCTGGAACATTCGTCGGAGGGACGGAGTTAGGGCTGCTGATGTCTCGTACAGGGCTTCCGTATCGTCCGCTGATTCTGGCTTCTGCCTCGCCGCGCAGGCGGGAGCTCTTAGCATTGCTGGGGATACCCTTTCGGGTGGTACCTGCCGATATCGACGAAACGCCCCCAGATGGACACACTCCCGAACAGATTGCCCTTCGCCTGGCACGGGAGAAGGCATTGGCAGTTGCGCTCCGCGAGCGGGACGGAATCGTGCTCGGCGCGGATACCATCGTGGTGCACGAAGGCGAAGTGCTGGGCAAACCCAAGGACGCCGATGACGCCCTGCAGATGCTTCGACGGCTGAACGGGTGCGAGCATCAGGTTTATACAGGGGTGGTTCTACTGGAAACTGTTCAGGGCGAGGTGCTTCGTGAGCAGGGTGAGGCGGTATGCACGCGCGTGTGGTTTCGGCGAGTCGATGAAGAACATCTGCGCCGTTATGTGGCTACGGGTGAGCCGATGGACAAAGCGGGGGCGTATGGCGCGCAGGGGTATGGCTCCACGTTGATCGAGCGCATCGAAGGGTGCTACTTTAACGTCGTGGGGTTGCCGGTTTCTCGCGTTTGTGCCATGCTGGAGGCGTGGGGAGTTACCCCCTTGATCCTGACCGAGACCAAGGATTCATAAAATTTACGAAAAATTTCTCCAAAACCCCTGAAAAAGGTTGACAAACGCTTGCCGATTGTGCCATACTAATAATTCGCGTGAAATTTCAGGAGGGGGCACCTGATGAAAACTATCCAACACTCAAGGCGGCATACCTCTAATAAACCGGTAGAACTCCCCAACCTCGTTTCGGTACAGCTGGAGTCGTACAGATGGTTCCTCGAAGAGGGGCTTCTGGAACTGTTTCGGACCTTCTCGCCGATATACGACTTCACCGGTCAGCAGTTTGTTGAACTGCTGGACTTCACGCTGGGTGAGCCCAAGTACAGTCTGGAAGAGTGTCGCGACCGCGATATGACCTACGAGGCGCCTATCCGGGTGCGCGTGCGCTACGGTCGTATTGAGGGCGGCGTGCCCAGCGAGATGCAGGAGTCGGAGGTATATCTGGGTGACCTGCCGTTAATGACCGATAAGGGTACCTTTATTATTAACGGGCGTGAGCGAGTGGTGGTCAGCCAGATTCTGCGCTCGCCGGGCGTCTACTTCGAGAACGTGTTCGACAAGATTTTCCGCAAGGGCACACCCACCGGGCTGTGGCTGGAGACCTACCTGAGCAATAAGAACATCTTCGGGGCGAAGATTATCCCCAACGAGGGTCCGTGGATTGAGATAGACACCGGTGCGAACGACGTCATCACGGTGCGCATCGGTCAGGGACGGACTCTGCCCATCACCACGTTCCTGCGCGCCCTGGAGAACTTCTCGGAGGCGTGCGTGCCCCGCTACATGAAGGTGAAGGACGCCCTCCATCGCCGGTATGAAGGCGTGGTGGAGGCGGGAGTGGACGCCGAAACAGGAGAGGTGCTGAACACCGAGACGCAGTTACGGCAGGTGCAGGGCTACTATCGCAGTTCGCCGAAGGTTTCTCCAAAGCCTCTGGTGAACCCCGAGACCGGCGAGGTTCTGCTCAACGTTGGTGACCGCATTACGGAAGAGTTTCTGCAGAACCCCGACCTGCCCGAAAGCCTTCTGGAGATGGAGGTGGCGGTCACCTCGCCGACCGATACCACCGAGGATATCCTGCGTTTGTTCGGCACGCTCATTCGCCTGGAGAACCCCACTGCCGAACAGCTGGAAGGGAAGTGGACCACTACCGACATCATGGACGTGCGCGGGCGCAAGCCGGTGGTCAAAGCGTTCCATCGGATTGACGCCGAAATCGCGCGCCGCCTCGAGGCGATGAAGCTTCCCGAAATAGAGGTGCTGGAAGTACCCTCCGTGATTGTAGCCACACTGGAGCACGACCCCACGCACGACCGGCGCGAGGCGCTCATGGACATCTACCGCAAGATGCGCCCGGGCGACCCGGCAACGGAAGAGGGAGCGCGCGCGCTGATTGAGTCGCAGCTCTACGACAACCGCCGCTACGACCTGGCGCAGGTGGGGCGGTATAAGCTGAACAAGAAGCTGGGCATTAACCTCCCGTTGGACGTGCGCACCGTGACCAAAGAGGACTTCGTAGCGGTGCTGGACTACCTGCTGAAGCTGGACCGCGGCGAGGGCGAGGTGGATGAGATCGACCACCTGAAGAACAAGCGCGTGCGTGCCGTGGGCGAGCTCCTGCAGAGCCAGCTGCGCAACGGCTTCCTGCGGATGGAAAAAGTTGCCAAAGAGCGAATGACCAGCATGGACGCCGACCAGATTATGCCGCAGGTCATCCTGGCAATCAAGCCGGTCGCCGCTGCGATTAAGTCCTTCTTCGGCTCCAGCCAGCTGTCGCAGTTCATGGACCAGACCAACCCGCTGAGCGAGCTCACGCACAAGCGACGCCTGAGCGCACTGGGTCCGGGTGGATTGACCCGCCAGTCGGCAACGCTGGAGGTGCGTGACGTACACGACAGCCACTATGGGCGCATCTGCCCCATCGAAACGCCCGAAGGTCCCAACATCGGATTAATCAGCCAGCTGGCAGTGTTTGCCCGCGTCAACGAGTTCGGCTTTATCGAAACCCCTTACCGCAAGGTGAAGGACGGTAAAGCCACAGACGAGATAGTGTACCTGTCGGCAGAGGAGGAGGAGCAGTATCGGATTGCTCCCGGCGACACACGCCTGCTGGAGGACGGCACCATCGCCGATGAGTTTGTGCAGGTGCGTCATCAGGCGAACGAAGCGAACCGGTATCCGGTGGTGCGCCGCGAGGACGTGGACCTGATGGACGTATCGCCGATGCAGCTGGTGTCGGTTGCTACTGCGCTCATTCCGTTCCTGGAGAGTAACGACGCAGCGCGTGCGCTGATGGGTTCGAACATGCAGAAGCAGGCGGTGCCGCTGTTGCGCTCGTCGGCACCCATTGTCAAGACCGGGTTGGAGCGGCGCGCGGCGATGGATTCGGGCGCACTGGTGATTGCTCGGCGCAACGGCACGGTCACGAAGGTCACCGCCGAGGAGATTGTGGTGCGCACCGAAGACGGCGACCTGGATATCTACCCCCTGCTCAACTCGATGCAGTCCAACCAGTCCACCTGTATCACCCAGAAGCCAATCGTGAACCGTGGCGAGCGAGTGCGTGCGGGACAGGTCATCGCCGACGGTCCCTGTTCCGACCACGGGGAGCTGGCTCTGGGCAAGAACGTGCTGGTGTGTTTCGTGCCATGGGGTGGCTATAACTACGAGGACGCCATCCTGATATCCCAGCGTCTCGTGCGCGACGACGTGTACAGCTCCATCCACATTGAGCGCTACGAGGTAGAGGCACGCGACACCAAGCTGGGTCCCGAAGAGATTACCCGCGACATCCCCAACGTGGGTGAGGACGCCCTGAAGGACCTGGACGAGCACGGCATCATCCGCATCGGGGCGCAGGTTCAGCCGGAGGATATTCTCGTCGGCAAGGTTCAGCCCAAGGGGCAGAGCGAGCTGAGCGCAGAGGAGCGGTTGATTATCGCCATCTTCGGTAAGAAGGCGGAGGAGACGCGCGACGTGTCGCTACGGTTGCCGCACGGCGAGAAGGGCAAGGTCATTGACGTCAAGGTCTTCTCGCGCTTCCGATACCGATGCAAAGAGTGCGGACATATCCACTACTTCAGCAAGCGTCCCGAGGAGAAGCCCGAGTGCGAGCGGTGTCGTGGCGACCTGGAGCGCATCTCGGCGGACGACCTGCCCCCGGGCGTGAACATGCTGGTGCGCGTGTATGTGGCGCAGAAGCGCAAGATTATGGAAGGCGATAAGATGGCCGGGCGCCACGGTAATAAGGGCGTTATCTCCAAGATACTGCCCGACGAGGATATGCCCTTCCTGCCCGATGGCACCCCGGTGGACATCGTGCTAAACCCGCTGGGCGTGCCGTCGCGTATGAACATCGGACAGATTAAGGAGACGCACCTGGGCTGGGCGGGGCATTACTTCGGCACTGCGTACGAGGAGCCGGCGTTCTCGGGCACCACCGAGGAGGACATTCTGGCGGAGCTGGAGCGCATGGCAAAGCACGTGCGCCGGATGGTTCTGCAGAACTACGTCAACTCCGACCTGGGACTGGGGATGCAGTTCCGCGATGAGCAAAGCGCGGAAGAGATGCTGGAGAAGATTCGGCAGAAGCTGCGCCAGATGCCCATGTACAAACTGGAAGCGATTGCCGCCAAGGTGAACGCGCCGCCCGTCATCTCGCCGCTGCTGATGGGCGAGAAGGCGGTGGTCGAGATTCAGGAAAGCAACGGCAACGTGGACGAATCGAAGGTTCCTGAGCCGTTGAGGAACCCCGCTCCGCCCGAGATGATCGAGCATGTCATCGAGCGCATCCGCGCCAACACCTGGCAGAGATGCGGTATCGACGAGCGGACGGGCAAGTGCTGGGTGCGCGACGGCTTGACGGGTGAGCCGTTCGATAACCCGTTGACCGTTGGCTACATCTATATGATGAAGCTGGCGCACCTGGTGGACGACAAGATTCACGCCCGCTCCACCGGACCCTACTCGCTGGTGACCCAGCAGCCGCTGGGTGGCAAGGCGCAGTTCGGTGGTCAGCGGTTCGGTGAGATGGAGGTATGGGCACTGGAGGCATACGGTGCGGCTTACTCTCTGCAGGAGATGCTGACCGTCAAGTCCGACGACGTGATTGGGCGCGTGAAGGTGTATGAAGCCATCGTCAAAGGAGAGCCGATGGCGGAGCCCGGCGTGCCCGAGTCGTTCAAGATACTGGTGAAGGAACTGCAGAGCCTTGCTCTAAAGGTCACGGCATTGAACGACAGGAACGAGGAAGTCGCCCTGAGAGACGAGGACGAGGAGGACGGCAGTCGTTCTCGCCGCTCGTACCACCCTGATGCATCCACAGGAGGTAGCAACTCGCAATGACGGAATCCAGCGCATTCACGAAAATACGGATCAGCATCGCCTCTCCCGACGACATCCGACAGTGGTCGCATGGAGAGGTGAAGAAGCCAGAGACCATCAACTACCGCACCTTCAAGCCGGAGCGGGATGGGCTGTTCTGCGAGCGCATTTTCGGTCCGGTCAAGGACTGGGAGTGCCATTGCGGTCGCTACCGCAAGATGAAGTACAAGGGCACTATCTGCGACCGTTGTGGGGTGGAGGTCACTCGTGCTCGTGTGCGGCGCAGCCGCATGGGGCACATTGAGCTGGCATCTCCTGTGTGTCACATCTGGTATCTGAAGGCGATGCCCTCTCCGCTGGCGCTGATTCTGGACATGTCCGCTCGCCTGCTGGAGAAGGTTATCTATTTCGCTTCGTACATTGTGACATACGTGGACCGTGCCACCATCAATCAGGAGCTGGACACCTTCCGCGACGCGGTGAGGGAGATTTCGGAGAAAATCCGAAAGGAAGCGGAAGAGGAAGTGGCGCGATTGCGCCGCGAGTTCAACAAACAGCTCAAAGAGCACGGACCGAACAGCTCGGATCCCTGGGACGAGGAGACGATTGCCCAGAAGCGGGAGTATCTAGAGCGGCGCATTCAGCAGGAATACGAAGAGGCGGAGGCGCGCATCACCGAGTTGAACGAGGCGCTTTCGCGCCCCAACAGCGACGCCTGTCTGGAGCGCATCGAGAAGCGCATGTTAATTAACGATGAGGAGTGGCGCGCCATCGAGCGACTGCTGTACCAGGTGTCGCGTCACACGGGCAAGGACTACACCGGTCTGGTGAAAGCGGGCATGGGCGGCGCGGCGATACGCGACCTGCTCAAGGAGATTGATCTGGAAGCGCTGGCTCGCGAGTTGCGCCAGGAAATCCAGAACACGCAGGGGCAGGCTCGGATGCGCGCCATCAAGCGGCTGGAAATCGTGGAGGCGTTCATTAACTCCAAGAACCGCCCCGAATGGATGATTCTGGAGTGTATTCCCGTTCTGCCCCCCGAACTGCGCCCGATGGTGCAGCTGGACGGCGGGCGATTCGCCACTTCCGACCTGAACGACCTGTATCGGCGCATCATCAACCGCAACAACCGCCTGAAGAAGATTATCGAAATCCGTGCGCCGGAGAGCATCGTCAACCACGAGAAGCGACTCCTGCAGGAGGCGGTGGATGCGCTGATTGATAACGGACGGCGCACCCGCCCCGTGGTGGGCACGAATGGGCGCGCGCTGAAGTCCCTCTCCGATATGCTGAAAGGCAAGGAGGGGCGGTTCCGCAAGAACCTGCTGGGCAAGCGCGTGGACTACTCGGGACGCTCGGTCATCGTGGTAGGTCCGAATCTGAAACTGCACCAGTGCGGACTGCCCAAGGAGATGGCGCTGGAGCTGTTCAAGCCCTTCGTGATGAAGAGGCTGGTGGACAGCGGCACCGCGCAGAACATCAAGACCGCCAAGCGCATGATCGAGCGCATGAGGGACGAGGTATGGGATGCGCTGGATGACGTCATCCACGAGCACCCCGTGCTGTTGAACCGTGCGCCTACCCTGCACCGACTGGGCATCCAGGCATTCGAGCCGGTGCTGGTGGACGGCAAGGCGATACAAATCCATCCGCTGGTCTGCCCGGCGTACAACGCCGACTTTGACGGCGACCAGATGGCGGTGCACGTGCCGCTGAGCCCGCTGGCACAGGCGGAGGCGCGCGTGCTGATGCTCTCCACGCAGAACCTGTTCTCGCCGGCGGATGGTCGGGCAATTGTGGCGCCCACGCAGGACATCGTTCTGGGCGCGTATTACCTGACCATCGCGAAGGAGCAGGAGCCTCGCGGTATCGAGCGCATCCAGCTGAACGGTGAATCGCGCTGGCTGCCCTTCCGCGACATTGAAGAGGCACGCCTCGCGCTGGAACACAAGCTGATCAGCCTGCACGACCCAATACTGGTGCGTCTGGAGCGCAACGGCAAGCGCGAGGTCGTCACCACCACCGTCGGCAGGCTTATCTTCCATGAGATTCTGCCCGAAGGCATCGCCTACACCGACCAGTACCTGAACATGGTGATGGACAAGAAGGCGTTGGCGAGCCTCATCCTGACCTGCTTCCGCATGCACGGGCAGGAGCGCACGGTGAAACTGCTGGACGACCTGAAAGACCTGGGCTTCCGCTACGCAACCACGTCGGGCACGACCATCGCTATCACCGACATGGAAAGCCCCGAAGACCGCGAGCGCATCATGCAGGAGACCATGCGCACGGTCGAGCGGTTGAACCAGCAGTATCGGCGCGGTCAGCTGACCCTCGGCGAGCGCAAACAGCGCGTGATTCAGGCGTGGCAGAAAGCCAGCGAGGACATCGGTGAGGCGATTGTCCAGTCTATCGACCGCTTCAACCCGCTGTACATCATCACGGCGTCGGGCGCGCGTGGTTCCACCAAGCAGTTGTCGCAGCTGGCGGGAATGCGCGGACTGTTCGCCGACTCGCGTGGCAACCTGATGGAAGAGTTGCCGATTAAGTCCAACTTCCACGAGGGCTTGTCGGTGCTGGAGTACTTCGTGTCCACGCACGGCGCACGCAAGGGAATGTCGGATACCGCTCTGCGTACGGCGGACGCTGGTTACCTGACCCGTCGTCTGGTGGACGCCGCGCAGGACGTGATTGTGCGCGCCTACGACTGCGGCACCACCAACGGCATCTACATCAAGCCGGTGGAGGACCTGTCCAGCCTGGTGGAGACGGTGGCGGAGCGCATCCGCGCCCGAACCGCGCTGGAGGACATCCGCGACCCGGTAACCGGCGAACTGCTGGCACAGGCGGGCGAGCTCATTTCGGATGAAGCCGCACAGCGCATCGACGCCATCCTGAACGACCTGGATGCCATTGCCGAACAGGCAACCGACCAGCAGGCGCTGGAGCACTTCCACGAGATGCGCGAGCGCGGCGTGTTCGTGCGTTCCCCGCTCACCTGCGAGCACCGTCGTGGCGTGTGCGCCAAGTGCTACGGGCGCGATATGGCGACCGGCAAGCTGGTGGAGATTGGTACGGCGGTGGGCATCATCGCGGCGCAATCCATCGGTGAGCCGGGTACGCAGCTGACCATGCGCACCTTCCACACCGGTGGCGTCGCAGCGACCTACATCACAGGTGGTAAGCAGTCGTTCAACACGCGCCTGCAGTTGCTGGAGGAGCTTCGGCGCGACGTCGGTCGCTACGAAGAGCGCATGAAGGCGCAGGCGGAACAGAAAGGCGAGGTGAGCGAAGAAGGCATGCCCATCAGCGCGAAGCAGTTCCGCGAGCTGATGGACACCTATATCACGCCCACAGGAAGCCTGCCGCGCGTGATTGACCTCTTCATGGCAACCGAAGCGCTCAAGGGACGCGCGATTATGTCCGAGTATGCCGGCACGGTGGCGGCTATTGAAAGCAGTCAGTTGATGCGCCAGGTGATACTGCACGTGCCGATGGCAGTAACGCAAACAGGCGAAGGACTGCTGGACGAGGTAGCAGCTACCAACGTGCTGGACCCGTCCCTGCCCGAGGATGACCCCGATGCGGTTATCGTGCGCGAGGGCGAAAAGATAACCCCCGAGCACCTTGAGCGTCTGCTGGAGGCTGGTATCACCGAAGTGCAGGTGATCAAGGTGTATCCGGTGCCCGGACGCGGCGAGCTGAAGGTGAAGGTGGGCGATACAGTAGAGCCGGGCGATGCGCTCACCGAAGGTCTGCTTCAGCCGCGCGAGCTGTTGAGGCTGAAGGGCGTGCGAGCGGTGCAGGAGTATCTGGTGCAGGAGATCCAGAAGGTTTACAAACAGCAGGGCGTGGACATCCACGACAAGCACATTGAGATTATCGTGCGCCAGATGCTGAAGAAGCGTCGCGTCGTAGACCCCGGCGACACCCGCTTCCTGCCCGGAAGCATCGTGGACAAGTTCATCTTCGAAGCGGAGAACCAGCGGGTTCGCCAGCAGGGTGGACGCGAGGCAAGCGCCGAGTGGGTGCTTCAGAGCATCACCGAAGCGGCGCTGACTACCGAAAGCTTCCTGTCGGCGGCGTCGTTCGAGCGCACCACGCACGTGCTGACGGAGGCGGCTGTGCGCGGCAAGAAGGACGACCTGGTTGGTCTGAAGGAGAACGTGATCATCGGTCGCCTGATTCCCGCTGGCACGGGCTACAGTGCGTATCGCGACCTCCAGCCTCAGCCGCTGGCGGAGGGTGCCGAGATCCCCGAAGAGGCTTACGACCCGGTGCTGTATCGCGAGCTGGAACCCTCGCCGCAGGATCAGGTCGAATTGCCCATCGTAGAGGCAGGTGAGGTCATTGTGCCGGAGGAAGAGCTTTTCGAGGAAGAGGCGTTGCCACCGGATGAGGTGGTCGACGAAACCGTCTTCGAGGAACCGGACGTGCCTGCCGTTCCTCCTGCCCGCGAAGAGGAGGACATTGACCCGCTGATTTTTGGGGAGGAGTAGCAATTCGGCAAAAAAGGCGGTTTCGAGCGCAAAAGAGGTTGACATTCTGAAGACTTTCCAGTATAATACTTCGGTTGGGTAAGTCCACCGAAGTGCGGATCCCTTCCGCGAGAAGCGGAAGATAACCATAAACCAACACGGAGCAAAGGAGGCGAGAGGGCGCCGGGAACGCTCAGTTTTGTTCCCCTCCCAATGAGAGGGGTTGCATAGTGAGGCAGAATATGACCAGCCCCTTCGCCTTCGTGTGTGGCGAAGGGGCTGTGTTTCGCACAGAGATGGGTGACGGAGGAAAACACAGAACATGCCGACATTTAACCAGCTGGTGCGCAAGGGGCGTCGCCCCATACGCAAAAAGAGCAAAAGCCCTGCGCTGAGGGGCTGTCCGCAGAAGCGCGGGGTGTGTCTGGTGGTGCGTACGGTATCGCCGAAGAAGCCGAACTCGGCACTGCGCAAGGTCGCGCGTGTGCGCCTGAGCAACGGTGTAGAGGTCACGGCTTACATCCCGGGTATCGGGCACAACCTGCAGGAACACTCGGTGGTGCTGGTACGTGGTGGACGTGTGAAGGACCTGCCGGGCGTGCGCTACCACGTGGTACGCGGCACCCTGGACGCTGCAGGAACCCAGAACCGTAAGAGCAGCCGTTCGAAATACGGCACGAAGCGACCGAAGTAGGCTGGAGGTAGAGAGATGCCCAGAAAAGGACCGGCTCCGCGCCGTGTAATACCGCCGGACCCAGTGTATAATGACGTATTGGTGCAACGGTTTATTAACCGCCTGATGATGTGCGGCAAAAAGAGCGTGGCGGAGAAGATTTTCTACCGCGCGATGGAGATTGTGGGTGAGCGTACCAAACGCAACCCACTGGAAGTGTTCCATCAGGCGCTGAAGAACGTGATGCCCGTGCTGGAGGTGCGTCCGCGCCGTGTGGGTGGCGCAACCTACCAGGTGCCGATGGAAGTGCGCCCCGAACGACGGGTGTCGCTGGGCATCCGCTGGCTGGTTACCTCCGCACGCAAACGCGGTGGGCGCACAATGGTCGAAAAACTGGCAGCCGAAATCATGGACGCCGCCAACAATCAGGGAGCGGCGGTGAAAAAGCGCGAGGATACACATCGCATGGCGGAGGCAAACAAAGCGTTTGCGCACTACCGCTGGTAATTGGCTGATTTTTTGCTGGGGATGATTGGGCTTGCAGGTGCAGGTCTAGGAGGAAGGCAGTAGCAGGGATATGGCAAGAGAATACTCGCTGGAACAAACTCGAAATATCGGTATCGCCGCGCACATCGACGCGGGGAAGACCACCACGACCGAGCGCATCCTGTACTATACAGGACGCATCCATCGCATCGGCGAGGTGGACGATGGCGCTGCGACCATGGACTGGATGGAGCAGGAGCAGGAGCGAGGTATTACCATTACCTCCGCGGCAACCACCTGCTTCTGGAGGGGGCATCGCATTAACATTATCGATACCCCTGGTCACGTGGATTTCACCGTGGAGGTGGAGCGGTCGCTGCGCGTGCTGGACGGCGTGGTGGCTATCTTCTGCGCGGTGGGCGGCGTTCAGCCCCAGTCCGAGACGGTCTGGCGCCAGGCGAACCGTTACCATGTACCGCGTATCGCCTACGTCAACAAGATGGACCGACTGGGAGCGGACTTCTATCGGGTGGTCCAGCGTATGAAGGAGCGTCTTGGCGCCAACGCGGTGCCCATCCAGCTGCCTATCGGAGCAGAGAGCGATTTTCGCGGCATCGTCGACCTGGTACGCATGAAGGCGATTATCTACAAAGACGACCTCGGCAAGGAGTATGAGGAGACGGAGATCCCTGTCGAGATGCATGAGATGGCGTCGCACTGGCGCGAAACGCTTCTGGAAGCGGTCGCTGATATCGATGACACACTGATGGAGAAATACCTTGAGGGCGAGGCGATTACCGCGGAGGAGATTATCCGAGCGCTTCGTCGCGGCACGCTGCAGAGCAAAATCGTGCCCGTGACGTGTGGCTCGTCCTTTAAGAATAAGGGTGTTCAGCCTCTGCTCGACGCCATCGTGGATTTCCTGCCCTCGCCCATAGATATCGGCGCCGTCAAGGGCACAAACCCCCGTACGGGTGCACCCGAAGCCCGCTATCCCTCTGATGAGGAACCCTTTACCGCTCTCGCTTTCAAGATTATGACCGACCCCTTTGTGGGCAAACTGACCTACTTCCGCGTTTACTCCGGCACACTCACCAAAGGCTCATACGTGTATAACGCCTCTAAAGACAAGAAGGAACGCATCGGACGTATCGTGCGTATGCACGCCAACCATCGCGAGGATGTGGAGGTGGTGTACGCCGGAGAAATTGCCGCGGCAGTAGGCTTGAACGAAACCACCACGGGCGACACCCTGTGCGATGAGAAAGCCCCCATCGTACTGGAGGCGATGCAGTTCCCCGACCCGGTGATTTCGGTCGCCATCGAACCCAGGACCAAAGCCGACCAGGACAAATTGGGCATCGCCCTGAGCCGACTGGCGGTAGAGGATCCTACCTTCCGAATCAGCACTGACCCGGAGACCGGTCAGACCATCATCTCGGGCATGGGCGAACTGCACCTCGAGATTATCGTAGACCGGCTGATGCGCGAGTTCAAGGTGGAGGCGAACTGTGGTCGCCCGCAGGTGGCTTACCGCGAAGCCATCCGTCAGCCGGCGCGCGGCGAGGGACGCTATGTGCGCCAGACCGGTGGGCGCGGGCAGTACGGTCACTGCATTCTGGAGATCGAGCCGCTGGCGACGGGACAGGGCTTCGAGTTCGTGAACAAGATTGTCGGCGGCGTTATCCCGAAGGAGTTCATCCCCGCCATTGAGGGCGGTGTACGTGAGGCGATGGATACGGGCGTCATCGCGGGCTATCCGGTGGTGGACGTGAGGGTAGCCGTGGTGGATGGCTCGTACCATGAGGTGGACTCGTCGGAGATGGCGTTCAAAATCGCCGGCTCCATGGCGTTCAAGGCGGCAATGCAGAAGGCGAATCCCACCATCAAAGAGCCAATCATGTCGGTGGAGATTGTCACGCCGGAGCAGTTCCTTGGCGACGTAATTGGCGACCTGAACTCGCGGCGCGGGCGCATTGAGGGCATCGAGCCGGGACCCGGCGGAACGCAGATTATCCGTGCCCACGTGCCGCTGGCAGAGATGTTCGGCTATGCAACCACGTTGCGTTCGCTCACACAGGGGCGAGCGACATACATCATGCAGCCATCGCACTATGAAGAAGTACCACCGCACATCGCGCAGGAACTGATTGCGCGAGCGCAGGGTAAACAACTGGTAAACCTGTAATCGGAACAAACAAGGAGTTTTAGGGAGGTCACATTCTGAGATGGGCAAACAGCGATTCGAGC